>Ga0209371_1000047_pt1 | contig 304732 bp, 279 predicted proteins | sample AgamicAtAmrz_FD_187165 | JGI IMG/M metagenome (GOLD analysis project Ga0209371, IMG submission 187165) | Agave microbial communities from Guanajuato, Mexico - At.Am.rz (SPAdes) (version 2) | ecosystem: Host-associated > Plants > Roots > Rhizosphere | place: Guanajato, Mexico | collected...
TCTGCAACTCATTTAGCGCAGCCTGAATCGCGCGTTCAGATTCGGTATCCAGCGCTGACGTGGCCTCATCAAGGATCAGGATCGGGCTGTCACGCAGCAGCGCGCGGGCAATCGCGATACGCTGACGCTGGCCGCCGGAAAGCAGAACCCCATTCTCACCAATTATTGTATCCAGGCCTTCATCCATTTTATTGATGAAATCAAAGGCATAAGCCATTTTCGCTGCTTTCTCAATCTCCTCACGGCTGTACACCTCGGTACGGGCGTAGGCAATGTTGTTGGCAACGCTATCATTAAAGAGATGCACGTTCTGGGAAACCAGCGCGACCTGGTCACGCAGCGATGTGAGCTTGTATTCGCGCAGATCGTGACCATCCATCAGGATCTGCCCTTCGTCAATATCGTAGAAACGCGTGATCAGGCTGGCCAATGTCGATTTGCCGGAACCGGAGCGCCCAACCAGAGCAACAGTCTTGCCCGCCGGGATCGTCAGGTTGATATTGCGCAGCGCTGGCGTATCACGACCAGGGTAAGTAAACGTCACGTTGCGGAATTCAATATCGCCGCGAGCGCGTTCGATAACACGTGTTCCTTCGTCTTTTTCCTGCTCGCTGTCGAGGATAGCAAACAGCGTCTGGCAAGCCGCCATACCACGCTGGAACTGGGCATTAACGTTAGTCAATGATTTCAACGGACGCATCAGGGCGATCATAGAAGAAAAAACAACGGTAATCGTACCAGCCGACAGCGTCTGCATGACGCTTGGGAAGCTGGCGGCATACAGGACAAATGCCAGCGCCAGTGATGCAATCAACTGGATCAAAGGATCAGAAATAGAGGAGGCAGAGACCATTTTCATCCCCTGCAGACGCATCTTATTACTGACTTTGTCAAAGCGGTGGGTTTCCACTTCCTGACCGCCAAACATCAGCACCTCTTTATGCCCTTTTAGCATCTGTTCCGCGCTGGTGGTCACCTGCCCCATCGTGTTCTGCATGTTTTTGCTGATATTACGGAAACGCTTAGATACCACGCGAATAGCGACAGAAACAATAGGCGCCAGCACAATCAGGATCAGCGACAGTTGCCAGCTATACCAGAACATCATCACGAACAGACCGATGATCGATGCGCCTTCACGCACCACGGTGATCAAGGCGCTGGATGAAGACGAAGCCACTTGTTCCGAATCGTAGGTGATACGCGACAGCAGAGTGCCAGTCGATTGCTTATCAAAAAATGATACCGGCATGCCCATCATGTGGCTAAACAGGCGCCGGCGCATGGTCATCACCACTTTTCCCGAAACCCAGGAAATACAGTAACTTGAGATATAACTGGTGATACCGCGAAGGATCATCAGCCCGATAACCACCAGCGGCATCCACAGCAGCACTGAACGGTCCGTTTTACCAAAACCATCATCCAGTAACGGTTTAAGCAGCGATAACATGAATGTATCGCTGGCTGCGTTGAGGATTAACGCAATCGCCGACACGATCAGACCCGCTTTGAAAGGCGCAATAGTTGGCCATAGTCGGCGGAATGTCTGCCATGTGGAGAGATCTTTATCGTTCTGCATTCAGAAAACCAGCACTTGTTGAAATAGCCGCATATTCTACCCGTTATCGTTTGGGACGCCAAACCACTGATGATACCAACGCGGTAAAAGTTGATCCCGTAAGCTATGGATTTCCCAGCCCTGCGGAGAAAATGAGATGGTTATCTGCCCCTGGTGCGGAGTGTCATACCAGCGATATCCCTGCTCCCGGTAACGTTTTACGACCTTTAGCGAAGGGAAGCGCCAGGCGTTATACCGCGATGCTGATGCCACTGCCGCCTTGCCTTCTACCCGCTGCAAGAAAGGCAGAGACGACGAGGTGTTACTCCCATGATGAGGTACCTGCACAAGTGTAGATTGCAGGTGCTGCCAGTAACGGCTGAGCATTGCCATCTCTCCCTGCGTTTCGATGTCACCGGTTAGCAGGATACTGTGTTTCCCATCCTCCACCTTCACGACACATGAGAGATTGTTCCCCTGCATCTGCGCTTTCGGTAGCGGCCAGTGCGCGCTGAATGTCAGCCCCTGCCACTGCCATGTCTCTCCACGAAAACAGGGTGCGTGGCCAGCCCAACCTAATGGGCTGCGTACCCACAGTTCTGGCCAGGCTTTCAGTAAGGACGACAGACCACCGCGATGATCCAGATGTTCATGACTCAGTATGATGCCCTCGGGCTGCAGAGCGTGCCAGCGCAGCCACGGAATAATCAGTTGCTGCCCACTGTCACCTCCAGGCCACGCAACGCCGGTATCGTAGAGAATCGCTTTACCATTGCGTTCAATCACCATTGCCAGCCCCTGCCCAACATCCAGCATATGTACTGACCACTCCCCTGGCCGGTCAGCCCGCCATAGCGGTAATAACAGCATCGTCAGGCCAGTCAGACACAGCGCAGGAATACGACACCACAGAGACAAGCGCCAGCAGATCAGCATCAACCATGGTACCCAGGCTGCTGCCTGCCAACGCGCATCAATATTGACCCATCCCGCGGGCAACCATCGCAGAAAAGCAAACAATAGGGCGAGCATTTGGTCCGCAAGATACCAGCAGGCTTCCTCAATTAGCGGGGGTCCGGTCAAGTGCAGCAGCATTCCCGTTAAAATCAGGGGGACGGCGACAAATGTTACCAGGGGGATCGCCACCAGGTTGGCGACCAGCGAGCTCAGACTGATTCCATGGAACATAGATAATTGTAAGGGAATCAGTAATAACGTCATCCCAATTTGCAAATGGACCAGGCTCATACCGCTATGAATAAGCCAGTGTTGCTGCGCTGGCATCGGTAACCACTGATACCAGAACAGCAATGCTGCCACCGCGAAGGCCGATAACCACAGGCTGTATGACAATACGGAGAGCGGATCGATAAACAATATCGCTGCGACACAACAGAGCCAGACTTGCCAGGGCGACCATAACCGACCTGAAAGGCGTAGCGTAGCCCATACGCTAAGCGAAATGGCTGTGCGCAATGCTGGGGGTTGTAAGCCTGTAAGATATGCATACCCAATGGCACACAATACTCCCGCGAGCAGTGGCAAGGCCCAATTAATCCGGTGGGCCGGGAAGTAAAACTGTATTCCACGGGTAACAACGCCGCCAAGCATCGCGGCAAGAGCGATATGCAGGCCAGATATCGCCATCAAATGGGCGGTTCCAGTCTGGCGCATAATCTCTTTTACCGGGCTTTCGAGTGCTGAACGTTCTCCCATTCCCAGCGCCAGAATCACCGGACGCCAGGAATAAGGGGAAAGCGCGCGCACCAGCGACTGAAGATAATCAGCGCGCCAGCTACAAGTTGGCTCGATTAAACGCGCATCGCTAAAGCGGCCGCTAAGAGGAAGATGGCTTGCCAGTGCGTAGCGCTGAGAATCAAACCCTCCGTCGTTGAGCTGGCCGTGCATCGCACGTACACGAACGGTCATCACCCATCGCTGCCCTGTACAGACCGGGACAGGTAAGTATTGCCCATAGAGTGTTATGCCAGCGGCCGGGAACAAGCGCTTGCCATTAAGACGCACTATCTTCGCCTGATGGCGGGTCATATTGTCTGTTTCGGTAATAATGACTTCAACCTGACGGTTCGCTCCCGGAAGGTTCACCGTTGGCCAAAGTGCCTGCATTGCGTTCAAAACGCCCCAGGCAAAAATGAGTAACGTGGTGCCCCCATAGCGTAAAAGCCTTGGTCGTACGCATGCCAGCAGGCATCCACTAATAATGACGCACCAAATACTGCGGATATCGGGTAATACCGGCAGCCACAACAGCGGTAAAATACCCAATATGATGCATGCAGCTAATGTAGATAACGCCATGCATACCTCCTTGTTGGATCAGAAGTATGCGGGGCTCTGGCTTGATTTTCTTTCGTATGTTTTCAGGTTTGCGGCGTGAATTGTTGGTTTTTTATCGCATTACATCGCACCAGCAAAAATGTGCGAGGCTGCTTCAGGAAAAGAAAAGCAGAAAATGAAAAAGGCACCCTTTCAGGTGCCTTCTCGCATGTAATTCTTTGCTATTCGCTAAGAATTACTCATAAATATTGGCGCGGTCACGTAATTCTTTACCCGGCTTAAAGTGCGGAACGTATTTTCCTTCCAGATCCACTTTATCGCCTGTTTTGGGGTTACGCCCGGTGCGAGGTGCACGATAGTGCAGGGAAAAACTGCCGAAACCGCGGATCTCAATGCGCTCACCCTGGGCAAGAGTAGAGGCCATATGCTCCAGCATCTCTTTTACAGCATCTTCCACGGCTTTAGCCGGGATATGCGATTGCTGGCTTGCAAGTCTTTCTATCAATTCTGACTTGGTCATGATTCCTCCGGTTTCCTTCAACGCAATATTCGCTTAATAGCTTTAACAAGGGCGGCCGTAGCCGCCCTTTGTCATTGATTACAGGACGAATCCTGTGATCTGTCAAGTAACTCATCGTCGTTCGCACGGCAACTGTGTGACTTTCGTCCTGTTACCGTGCAAATAACTCCGGGTTCTTGATCTTACTCGCCTTTAGCTGCTTTGAAAGCTTCAGCCATAGCGTTAGAGAAGTTGCCTTCTTCCTGTTTGTTGTTAACAGAAGCGATAGCATCTTTCTCGTCAGCTTCGTCTTTCGCACGTACAGACAGGCTAACTACACGGTTCTTACGGTCAACGCCGGTGAATTTAGCTTCAACGTCATCACCAACATTCAGAACCAGAGTTGCATCTTCTACACGATCGCGAGAAGCTTCAGAAGCGCGCAGGTAACCTTCAACGCCGTCAGCCAGTTCTACGGTTGCGCCTTTAGCATCAACTGCAGTGACTTTACCGTTTACGATTGCGCCTTTCTTGTTCAGTGCAACGTAGTTGTTGAACGGATCTTCTGCGAGCTGTTTAACGCCCAGAGAGATACGCTCACGCTCTGCGTCAACCTGCAGAACAACAGCTGCGATTTCGTCGCCTTTTTTGTATTCACGAACTGCTTCTTCGCCTGCAACGTTCCAGGAGATGTCAGACAGATGAACCAGGCCGTCGATGCCACCGTCCAGGCCGATGAAGATACCGAAGTCAGTGATAGACTTGATTTTACCTTCAACGCGATCGCCCTTGTTGTGGGTTTCAGCAAACTGCTGCCACGGGTTGGATTTGCACTGTTTCAGGCCCAGGGAGATACGACGACGTTCTTCGTCGATATCCAGAACCATAACTTCCACTACGTCGCCAACGTTAACAACTTTGGACGGGTGGATGTTTTTGTTGGTCCAATCCATTTCGGAAACGTGAACCAGGCCTTCAACGCCTTCTTCGATTTCAACGAAGCAGCCGTAGTCGGTCAGGTTGGTCACGCGGCCAGTCAGCTTGGTGCCTTCCGGGTAGCGTTTAGCGATAGCAACCCACGGATCTTCGCCCAGCTGTTTCAGGCCCAGAGATACACGGGTACGCTCGCGATCGAACTTCAGCACTTTAACAGTGATTTCGTCGCCAACGTTTACGATTTCGCTCGGATGCTTAACGCGTTTCCATGCCATATCAGTGATATGCAGCAGGCCGTCAACGCCGCCCAGATCAACGAATGCACCGTAGTCAGTGAGGTTCTTAACGATACCTTTAACTTCCATGCCTTCCTGCAGGTTTTCCAGCAGCTGATCGCGCTCTGCGCTGTTTTCGGATTCGATAACCGCACGACGGGAAACAACAACGTTGTTACGCTTCTGGTCAAGCTTGATTACTTTGAATTCAAGCTCTTTGCCTTCCAGGTGCAGAGTGTCACGGACCGGACGAACGTCTACCAGGGAACCCGGCAGGAACGCGCGAATACCGTTGAGCTCAACAGTGAAGCCGCCCTTGACTTTGCCGTTGATAACACCGGTAACAGTTTCTGCGTCTTCGTAAGCTTTTTCCAGCGTGATCCAAGCTTCGTGACGTTTCGCTTTCTCACGGGACAGCAGGGTTTCACCGAAGCCGTCTTCTACTGCATCCAGAGCAACGTCAACTTCGTCACCAACCTGGATTTCCAGCTCGCCCTGGGCGTTTTTGAACTGCTCAGCCGGAATGGCGGACTCAGATTTCAGACCGGCGTCAACCAGTACTACGTCTTTGTCGATAGCAACAACAACACCGCGGACAATGGAACCCGGGCGGGTTTCGATTTCTTTCAGGGACTCTTCAAAGAGTTGAGCAAAAGATTCAGTCATATTGATAATCTTCAGGATTCTTCAATTTAACGTCCACCTGGCTTCATGCCGGATGGGGTTGTTTCACATGCCTGCTCACATTCCATTGCAGCAGGTACTACGAATTCGGTCGCTTACGCGAGAGCCAATTTTTGGCGTGCATATTGTAGCGCTTTCTCAATCACTTGCTCAATGCTTAAACTGGTTGAATCCAGAACTAAAGCATCAGCAGCGGGAACCAGCGGCGCTACAGGACGATTACGATCGCGATCGTCACGTTCCTTGATCTCGGCCAAAAGGCGTTCAAAGTTAACACTAAAGCCTTTCTCCTGCAACTGGAGCATGCGACGATTCGCACGTTCTTCCGAAGAAGCGTCAAGGAAAATTTTCACCGGCGCGTCGGGGAAAACGACCGTCCCCATATCACGTCCATCGGCGATAAGACCCGGGGCTTCACGAAACGCGCGTTGGCGGCGTAATAATGCTTCGCGCACGCGCGGAAACGCAGCAACCTGCGATGCTGCATTCGCTACTTCCTGGGTGCGAATTTCACCGCTCACGTCCTCACCTTCGAGGATTACTTCCAGATTTCCGTCGGTTGAGACAAATCGCACATCCAGATGCGCCGCCAGCGGAACCAGCACTTCTTCCGAGGAGACATCGACGTGGTGATGCAGTGCAGCGAGCGCCAGCACACGATAAATTGCGCCTGAATCCAACAGATGCCATTGCAACGCTTCCGCCATTGCCTTGCAAAGCGTGCCTTTTCCCGCACCGCTTGGCCCATCAATGGTGATTACCGGGGCAATTGCCGTCATCTTTTTCTCCTTACTCAAGGCATATCGTTACGTAAACGCCGCGCATTATACGCGGCAATGCACACAATCGTTACTACTGCGTGCGAATAACAGAAGGGTCTGAAGCTGAGTGTAGAATAAATGTGCGGCTGGCCGGGCTGATTTACACCAGCCCGGAGCAAGGAAGATTACGCGAGCGTACTGATGCGAGCTAACTGCTCAAAATAGTCGGGGAAGGTTTTCGCCGTGCATTTCGGGTCCAGAATGGTAACCGGCGTATCCGACAGCGCCACCAGCGAGAAGCACATCGCCATACGGTGATCGTTATACGTACCAATTTCCGCAAACTGCAATTTTTCCGGCGGAGTAATGCGGATAAAATCCTCACCCTCTTCCACCGTTGCCCCCACTTTGCGCAACTCTGTCGCCATCGCAAACAGACGATCTGTTTCCTTCACTCGCCAGTTATAGATATTACGCAGCGTAGTGGTGCCTTTGGCAAACAGCGCAGCCGTCGCGATAGTCATTGCAGCGTCCGGGATATGATTCATGTCCATATCGATAGCGTTCAACTCGCCGCGCGTACAGGCAATGTAGTCATCACCCCAGACCACCGTTGCGCCCATTTTTTCCAGTACGTCGGCAAAGCGGATATCGCCCTGCACGCTGTTGCGTCCAATCCCGGTCACTTTTACCGTGCCGCCTTTGATCGCCCCTGCAGCCAGGAAATAAGAAGCCGAGGAGGCATCGCCCTCCACCAGATACTGGCCCGGAGACTGATATTGCTGACCACCGCGAACCACAAAACGCTGATAGTGCTGGTTTTCCACCAACACACCAAAGGTTTCCATCAGATGCAACGTGATGTCGATGTAAGGTTTAGAGACCAGATCGCCTTTGATAGTGATAACCGTATCCTGCGGCGCCAGCGGCGCAGCCATCAGCAGCGCGGTCAGGAACTGGCTGGAAACGCTACCGTCCACGCTCACCTCACCGCCGGTAAAACCGCCACGAAGGCGCAGAGGAGGATAATTTTCCTGCTCGAGATAATCGATTTGCGCTCCCCCCTGACGCAGCGCGTCAACCAGGTGTCCAATCGGGCGCTCTTTCATGCGCGGTTCACCTGTCAGCACCAGATCGTTTGCCCCAAGACAAAGCGCCGCAGCCAGAGGGCGCATTGCCGTTCCGGCATTGCCAAGAAACAGCTCCAGTTTTTCCGCAGAGTGCAGCGGACCACCCACGCCGGTCACTTCACAACGGGTGCGGTCGGCAGACAAGGTATAATGAACTCCCAGCGCGCTGAGGGCATTCAACATGTGGCGCACGTCGTCACTGTCCAGCAAATTGGTCAGAACGGTAGTGCCACGGGCAAATGCGGCAAGCAACAAAGCGCGGTTTGAGACACTTTTCGAACCAGGCAGATTGATGGTGCCATCTACCCGCGCGATGGGTTGTAACGTCAGGGATTCCATGAAACTTTACTCTCTACAGACAAAATAAAACCCCGCAGTCCAACTGCGGGGAATGCAGACTACAGCAATTAACCGTGGCGACGTTCGAAGTCAACCATAAAGTCGGTCAGCGCCTGTACGCCAGCCAGCGGCATCGCGTTATAAATTGAGGCACGCATACCGCCAACGACGCGGTGGCCTTTCAGGGCGTGCAGACCCGCAGCGAACGACTCTTCAAGGAAAAGTTTGTCCAGCGCGCTGTCCGCCAGTTGGAACGGAATGTTCATGCGTGAACGGTTAGACTTCGCCACATCATTGCGATAAAAGTCGCTGCGGTCGATTACGCCATACAACAGCTCGCTTTTTTGCTGGTTGACTTTCTCCATTGCGGCGACACCGCCCTGTTTTTTCAGCCATTTAAACACCAGCCCTGAGAGATACCAGGCAAAAGTCGGCGGCGTGTTGAACATAGAGTCATTTTCATTCAGCACGCTGTAGTCGAGGATAGACGGACAGGCCGCATGAGCTTTGCCCAGCAGATCTTCACGTACTATCACCAGCGTTAAACCTGCCGGACCGATATTTTTCTGTGCGCCCGCATAAATCACACCAAAACGGCTGACATCAATTTCGCGCGACAGGATGGTTGAAGAGAAATCAGCCGTTACCACTACATCACTGGCGAATGCGGGTGTTTCATCGATCGCGATGCCGTCAATCGTTTCATTCGGGCAGTAGTGGAGGTAAGCCGCGTTATTGCTGAGTTGCCATTCGCTCATCGGCTTAACAGCACGCAGGCCATCAACAGTGATTTTCGCGTCAATAACGTGTGGAACGCAGTATTTTTTCGCTTCTTTGACTGCACTTGCTGCCCAGTAACCGGCATCAACATAATCAGCGGTGGTTTTATCACCCAGTAAATTGAGCGGAATGCCAGCAAACTGACCACGACCACCGCCGTGACAGAACAGAACCTTATAGTTGGAGGGGATGTTCAGCAGATCGCGAAAGTCCTTCTCCGCCTCTTCAGCCACATGGATAAATTCTTTACTACGATGGCTAATTTCCATCACCGAAGTGCCAAGACCTTGCCAGTCGCACAATTCCTGTTGCGCCTGTTTGAGCACATCCGCCGGTAATACTGCCGGGCCAGAACTAAAATTGAAGACCTGAGTCATTTCCCCTCACCACGCTAAAAAGCAATAAGTTATTCCTGTGACATCGGTTTTATCATTGCGCGTCACGCGCCGCAATGGGTAATAGCCGCGCAGGGGGAAATGTGCGCTCAGTCACATAGCAGAATGTTTTGCTCAGTCGAGCCGGGCCCGATAAAAAACCTGTTATGTCACCCGAATGGCCCTGCTGGCCTTCGACCATTCCGGATTTGCACAGCGTGGGCAGGATCGCTTTTCGCCCGCCTGCAAGGCGACAATTTTACTGCAACGTACGCAAACGTAATCGCCCGATTCAGGCACCGAGATAAATCGTTCGCTGCATCCTTCCGGCAGAATACAGAGCCCTGGTTTAACCTCGTTGTCGGGGAAGTAATAGACGCTGATTTGCCCATTGGTCTCCATAATCGCCAGCCGAATCTGCCCAAGATGCTCTATACCGTTGACGCGCAATTCCATGAAAAACTCGAATTCAGTCATATTTTCTTCATGCAATTTTTCCCATGCCAGCTCACCGTTCTCAACAATAACAACCGGTTTGCCTTCCAGCAAATCCTCCAACTTTTCGCTGTGCGACATCAACCACATCACCAGACGATAAAGCACTGCCAGCGTAATAAAAACCACCAGTACGGGCAGCATTGGAACGTCGTCATAAAAGGCCACATCTCCCGCTGCCGAGCCCAGCGTCAGGATAATGAGGACTTCGAATAGCGACATTTGCCGTACGCCACGTCGGCCGGTGATCTTGAGGAATAAAAAGACTAAAACGAAGGTATAAAGGCTGCGCAGTGCCACTTCCCACAAAAAATCAAAGGGAACTTTATCCAGTGCCATGCGATGAAGGTCGAACGCTTTCATTTTTCCATCCGTGAACAGTCGGGTACTCTCCCTAAGCATAGACTGCTGCTTTATTTTCGCCGGGCAGACGCGGAAGATGGCGCCAGTCACGCAAAACCCGTATCATTGCGCGCTTTACGTACGAAAAAAGTGACCGCCATGACTCAAACATTTATTCCCGGCAAAGACGCCGCACTGGAAGACTCCATCGCCCGCTTCCAGCAAAAGCTCACCGACCTCGGTTTTCACATTGAAGAGGCCTCATGGCTGAATCCGGTGCCGAACGTCTGGTCTGTGCATATTCGCGATAAAGAGTGTGCGTTGTGCTTCACCAACGGTAAAGGCGCAACGAAAAAGGCTGCGCTTGCCTCTGCACTGGGCGAGTACTTCGAGCGTCTTTCTACCAACTACTTCTTCGCTGACTTCTGGCTGGGTGATGCCATTGCGCAAGGCCCGTTCGTTCACTACCCGAACGAAAAGTGGTTCCCGCTGCCGGAAGATGACTCGCTACCCGAGGGGATCCTCGATACTCGTCTGCGCGCGTTCTACGATCCACAGAACGAGCTGACCGCCGGGATGCTGGTCGATCTGCAATCCGGTAATGATGAACGCGGTATCTGCGCCCTGCCGTTTACCCGTCAGTCTGATGAGCAGACGGTCTATATTCCGATGAATATCGTCGGCAACCTGTATGTTTCCAATGGCATGTCTGCCGGTAACACCCGCAATGAAGCCCGCGTACAGGGTCTGTCTGAAGTGTTCGAACGCCATATCAAAAACCGTATCATCGCAGAGAGCATCAGCCTGCCGGAAATCCCACAGGAAGTGCTGACCCGCTATCCTGGTGTGGTGGAAGCCATTGCTAAACTGGAAGCCGAAGGGTTCCCGATTTTTGCCTATGATGGCTCGCTGGGCGGAAAATATCCGGTGATCTGCGTCGTGCTGTTTAATCCGGCGAATGGCACCTGCTTCGCCTCCTTTGGAGCACACCCGGATTTTGGCGTTGCGCTGGAACGTACAGTCACCGAGCTGTTGCAGGGGCGCGGTCTGAAAGATCTCGATGTCTTTACCCCGCCGACCTTTGATGACGAAGAAGTGGCTGAACACGCTAACCTCGAAACTCACTTTATCGATTCCAGCGGTTTGATCTCCTGGGATCTGTTTAAGCAAGATGCGGATTATCCGTTCGTTGACTGGAGCTTCGCAGGGACCACCGAAGAAGAGTTCGCCACGCTGATGGCTATCTTCAATGCGGAAGATAAAGAGGTCTATATCGCCGATTACGAGCACCTTGGCGTGTACGCCTGCCGTATTCTGGTGCCGGGCATGTCCGATATTTATCCGGCAGAAGATCTGTGGCTGGCGAATAACACCATGGGCAGCCATCTGCGCGAAACTATCCTGTCACTACCAGGCAGCGAGTGGGAGAAAGAGGAGTACCTCAACCTTATCGCCCAACTGGACGATGAAGGTCACGATGATTTTACCCGCGTTCGTGAGTTGCTGGGTCTGGCGACCGGTAAAGACAATGGCTGGTACACCCTGCGCGTTGGCGAGTTAAAAGCGATGCTGGCGCTGGCTGGCGGCGATCTGGATCAGGCGCTGGCCTGGACCGAATGGACCATGGAATTCAACGCGTCCATCTTCAGCGCGGAGCGCGCCAACTACTACCGCTGCCTACAAACGCTACTGCTGCTGGCGCAGGAAGAGGATCGCGAGCCGCTGCAATATCTGAATGCATTCGTACGCATGTACGGCGCGCAGGCAGTTGAAGCAGCCAGCGCCGCGTTGAGCGGTGAAGCGCCGTTCTATGACCTGCAACCGGCAGACGGTACCTTGCAGGCGTTCCCGGCGCATCAGTCTCTGTTAGCGGCTTACGAAAAGTTGCAACGCGCCAAAACGGCATTCTGGGCGAAATAACGACAAGTAGCACGACAATATGTAGGCTTCATAGCAGGTCTACGCTATATTACGGGGCAATTTTATTGCCCCTTTTTATTTATATTTTTTCAATGTCAGTCAGTTGTAATAATTAAGTTAAATATGGGTAAATAGTATTATTACTTGCGAACTAATATTGTTACTTCTAATGGCAACTACCCCATTTTAATTAACGATTTTTCGGAGGCTTCATAAAAATACTCAACTCATTTTATAACTTTTAAACTTTATTTTTATTTATACAATCAACAAGTTACTCCGCATTCGTAGAAAAACCACGCTCTTTGCGGTCCTATAAGCCAGGCGAGATATGATCCATATCAAATTCTCTTCTATAATGCTTTGTTAGTATCTCGTCGCCGACTTAATAAAGAGAGAGTTAGTGTGAAAGCTGACAACCCTTTTGATCTTATCCTTCCAGCCGAAATGGCCAAAGTTGCCGAAGAAGCTGGCGTCTATAAAGCGACTAAACATCCGCTGAAGACTTTCTACCTGGCTATCACCGCAGGTGTGTTCATCTCTATTGCTTTTGTTTTCTATATCACCGCCACCACCGGCACAGCGGCAATGCCCTACGGTATTGCTAAACTGATTGGGGGTATCTGTTTCTCCCTGGGGTTGATCCTCTGCATTATCTGCGGTGCGGATCTTTTTACCTCGACTGTGCTGATTGTCGTGGCGAAAGCCAGTGGGCGTATCACTTGGGGGCAACTGGCCCGTAACTGGATTAACGTCTACTTCGGTAACCTGGTAGGTGCGCTGCTGTTTGTCCTGCTAATGTGGTTGTCTGGCGAATATATGGTCGCCAATGGTGGCTGGGGCTTAAACGTCCTGCAGACCGCAGACCATAAAGTGCATCATACTTTCATCGAAGCTGTTGCACTGGGTATTCTGGCCAACCTGATGGTTTGTATGGCCGTGTGGATGAGTTATTCCGGTCGCAGCCTGATGGATAAAGCGATGATTATGGTGCTGCCGGTAGCGATGTTTGTCGCCAGCGGTTTTGAGCACAGTATCGCAAACATGTTTATGATTCCGATGGGTATCGTAATCCGTAACTTTGCTAGCCCGGAGTTCTGGACCGCAGTTGGTTCCAGCCCGGAAAGTTTTTCTCATCTGACTATTACGAATTTCATCATCGATAACCTTATTCCGGTAACAATCGGGAATATCATAGGTGGTGGGTTATTAGTCGGGTTGACATACTGGGTCATTTACCTGCGTGGCAACGATCATCATTAATGGTTGTTTCAGGCAGTAAATAAAAAATCCACTTAAGAAGGTAGGTGTTACATGTCCGAGCTTAATGAAAAATTAGCCACAGCCTGGGAAGGTTTTGCGAAAGGTGACTGGCAGAAAGAAGTCAACGTACGTGACTTTATCCAGAAAAACTACACCCCATATGAAGGCGACGAGTCCTTCCTGGCTGGCGCTACTGACGCGACCACCGCCCTGTGGGACAAAGTCATGGAAGGGGTTAAACTGGAAAACCGCACTCATGCGCCAGTTGATTTTGACACCTCTGTTGCTTCCACCATTACTTCTCACGACGCTGGCTACATCAACAAAGCGCTTGAGAAAATCGTTGGTCTGCAAACTGAAGCTCCGCTGAAACGCGCTATCATCCCGTTTGGCGGCATCAAAATGGTTGAAGGTTCCTGCAAAGCGTACAATCGCGAACTGGACCCGATGCTGAAAAAAATCTTCACCGAATACCGTAAAACCCATAACCAGGGTGTATTCGATGTTTACACCAAAGACATTCTGAACTGCCGTAAATCCGGTGTTCTGACTGGTCTGCCGGATGCTTACGGCCGTGGTCGTATCATCGGTGACTACCGTCGCGTTGCGCTGTACGGTATCGACTTCCTGATGAAAGACAAATACGCTCAGTTCCTGTCTCTGCAATCCGATCTGGAAAACGGCGTAAATCTGGAAGCGACTATCCGTCTGCGTGAAGAAATCGCTGAACAGCACCGCGCGCTGGGTCAGATCAAAGAGATGGCGGCTAAATACGGCTGCGATATCTCCGGTCCGGCAACTAACGCTCAGGAAGCAATCCAGTGGACCTACTTCGGTTACCTGGCTGCGGTTAAATCTCAGAACGGCGCTGCAATGTCCTTCGGTCGCGTATCCACCTTCCTGGATGCTTACATCGAACGTGACCTGAAAGCAGGCAAAATCACTGAAAAAGACGCTCAGGAAATGATTGACCACCTGGTCATGAAACTGCGTATGGTTCGCTTCCTGCGTACTCCTGAGTATGATGAACTGTTCTCCGGTGACCCGATTTGGGCAACTGAATCTATCGGTGGTATGGGCGTTGATGGCCGTACTCTGGTTACCAAAAACAGCTTCCGTTTCCTGAACACCCTGTACACCATGGGCCCGTCTCCGGAACCGAACATCACCGTTCTGTGGTCTGAAAAACTGCCGCTGAACTTCAAAAAATTCGCTGCGAAAGTCTCCATCGACACCTCTTCTCTGCAGTACGAGAACGATGACCTGATGCGTCCTGACTTCAACAACGACGACTATGCGATTGCTTGCTGCGTAAGCCCGATGGTTGTGGGTAAACAAATGCAGTTCTTCGGTGCTCGCGCTAACCTCGCGAAAACCATGCTGTACGCAATCAACGGCGGCGTTGATGAAAAACTGAAAATGCAGGTTGGTCCGAAATCTGAGCCTATCAAAGGCGACTTGTTGAAATTCGACGAAGTCATGGAACGCATGGATCACTTCATGGACTGGCTGGCTAAACAGTATGTCACCGCACTGAACGTTATCCACTACATGCACGACAAGTACAGCTACGAAGCCTCTCTGATGGCGCTGCACGATCGTGACGTAATTCGCACCATGGCATGCGGTATCGCCGGTCTGTCCGTTGCTGCTGACTCCCTGTCTGCTATCAAATATGCGAAAGTTAAACCGATTCGTGACGAAGACGGTCTGGCAATCGACTTCGAAATCGAAGGCGAATACCCGCAGTTTGGTAACAACGATGCTCGCGTCGATGATCTGGCAGTTGACCTGGTAGAACGTTTCATGAAGAAAATTCAGAAACTGACTACTTACCGCAACGCTATCCCGACTCAGTCTGTTCTGACCATCACCTCTAACGTTGTGTATGGTAAGAAAACCGGTAACACCCCGGATGGCCGTCGCGCTGGCGCTCCGTTCGGACCAGGTGCTAACCCGATGCACGGTCGTGACCAGAAAGGTGCTGTTGCCTCTCTGACTTCCGTTGCTAAACTGCCGTTCGCTTACGCTAAAGATGGTATTTCTTACACCTTCTCTATCGTTCCGAATGCGCTGGGTAAAGACGACGAAGTGCGTAAAACCAACCTCGCGGGTCTGATGGACGGTTACTTCCATCACGAAGCGTCCATCGAAGGTGGTCAGCACCTGAACGTGAACGTGATGAACCGTGAAATGCTGCTCGACGCGATGGAAAACCCGGAAAAATATCCGCAGCTGACCATCCGTGTTTCAGGTTACGCAGTACGCTTCAACTCCCTGACTAAAGAACAGCAGCAGGACGTTATTACTCGTACCTTCACTCAAACCATGTAATGGTGCTACCCAAGAGTTTTCGGGCTGCATTGAGGCCGGTAAGAGAGCGAATCCCGATGAGCTTACTGAAGTCAAGTGAGTTGGGTGAGTGAAAACAGCCAGCAAAGATACAGCTTGAAAGACGAAGGGTATTGACTGAAATCGCAAAGTAAAAAGCGTACAATAAAGGCTCCACGTAAGTGGGGCCTTTTTAATACTCAAGTCCGCTTTGTCAGACGTCTATACTTGCTGGATATCTGACAAAACAGACTTAGCGCAAAAGGAAATAAATTGCGCAGACACAGGCCCGGATGGGCCGCATCTGGAGAAAACACCGCAATGTCAGTTATTGGTCGCATCCACTCTTTCGAATCCTGTGGCACGGTCGACGGCCCGGGCATCCGCTTCATTACTTTCTTCCAGGGCTGCCTGATGCGCTGCCTCTATTGTCATAACCGCGATACCTGGGATACACACGGTGGTAAAGAGATCACGGTTGAAGATCTGATGAGCGACGTGGTGACTTATCGTCACTTTATGAACGCATCCGGCGGTGGCGTAACCGCGTCCGGCGGTGAGGCTATCCTGCAAGCGGAGTTTGTCCGCGACTGGTTCCGCGCTTGTAAAAAAGAAGGGATTCATACCTGCCTCGATACCAACGGCTTTGTGCGCCGCTACGATCCGGTGATTGATGAACTTCTGGAAGTTACCGACCTGGTCATGCTCGATTTGAAACAGATGAACGATGAGATTCACCAGAATCTGGTCGGCGTTTCTAACCACCGTACGCTGGAGTTTGCCCAGTACCTTGCGAAGAAAAATATTAAGGTCTGGATCCGCTACGTGGTCGTTCCGGGCTGGTCAGACGATGACGACTCCGCGCACCGCCTCGGTGAATTTACCCGTGATATGGGCAACGTCGAGAAAATAGAACTGTTGCCTTACCATGAGCTGGGTAAACACAAATGGGTCGCCATGGGCGAAGAGTACAAGCTTGATGGCGTCCATCCACCGAAAAAAGAGACCATGGAACGTGTCAAAGGCATTCTGGAGCAGTACGGCCATAAAGTGATGTACTGAGCCGCAGTAAAAGCAAAAAAGCCACAACACCTCGTTGTGGCTTTTTTATGCCGGGTTGTTTCTCCGCCGATGCACTCAGGCGTGCGCAACCGGAGTAGGATGGTGCCCTGCTTTACGCATCAGCATCACCAGATAGATAAACGATACGCCCGCAATCATGATAAACAACAGACTGTCTGAATAGCTTTGCATCAGCATCGCCGTCAGCGTCGGGCCCAGAAGGCTGCCAATGGTGTAGCTCAACAGCAGAGCCTGATTCATGGCTACCAACTGATGGTGTTCCACTTTCTCACACGCCCACGCCATTGCCACCGGGTAAAGAGTAAAACCAGCCGTTCCCAACACAAACAGCGCCGGCGCCATCGCCGCATTACTCAGCATTCCCATACAGCCGATGATCACAACAAAGACCTGCACACGCAGTACAAGCAACCGGCCAAAACGATCGGCCAGACGGCCAACGGGCCACTGTCCGATAATGCCTGAGCTCACCATGAGCGCCATCCAGAAACCGATGCCGGAATCACTGATCCCCTGATGTGAAAGATAGAGCGGCATCAGACCATACAACGAGCCGAGAATAATCCCGGAGATAATGCAACCATTTACCCCCAGGCGCGCCTGGCGAAGGCGCAACATCGGCCATACTGAAGTCGCGGCTTGCTCCTCGCTCTGTTGATTAACAATACGGGTAAACAGCAGCGGCAGGATCGCCGCCAGCACCAGCCCTGTCATCAAAGGCAGTACGCTCATCAGATCCGTCGGCAATTTGCTGACAATCACCTGACCCAGCACGGTGCCTACATAATAAACCATCATGTAAGCTGCCAGCAGGCGGCCACGGTTACGGGAGGTGCCACTGCACATTAATGCGCTTTCCACCACCACCCAAATCATTGCGCAGCCCACACCGGCAATGAAACGCCAAATCATCCAGCTCCAGAAGCCCACCATCAGCCCCAGCCCAACGCAGCCAGCAGCGAAAATCAGCGAGGCAATGTAATAGCTGCGGTTAAAACCCAGGCGGCGGATAAGACGCCCGGTCAATAAAGTGCCGAGTAAATTACCGGTAAAATAAGACGAACCCACCATACCGACCTGCCAGGTGGGTAAGTTTTCGTGGGCAAGCCAGAGCGGCACGAGCGTATTCAGCGTCGCGATCGCCAGCGTCAACAGCATCAGGCCGCAGAGCAATAACAGCACCGGCCGGGTATAGGTGGACATGGATTCAAACCGTGAGGAAGTTCAGATTGCGTGCGCATCATGCCATTGGCAAAAGCAAAGTCAATCCACAGAATTAGCGGGCTGACATGAATTGCGCCTTGTCGATTTGAAAAACTTATCCCGCATCAATTCAAGATACTTCAGGTAATATTCATCTGATTGTTTTTATTGTACTAAGCCACAGAAGCAGTAAAGAGATCAGTAGAAAAATTTCATGGTAGAAAACCACATTTCACCCGGCCGGCCCGGGAGTAATTAGCAGGTCCGCATATATCATAGAAAAACTGGTTAATGGAGGATTACTCAGCAACGGGACATAAAAAAAGCGCCAACAGGCGCTTTTCAGGAACACTAAAGAAGTATTAACCGATGAACTCAAGACCGTTCATATACGGACGCAGTACCTCAGGAACTTCGATACGACCATCGGCTTGCTGGTAGTTTTCCAGCACGGCAACCAGCGTACGGCCAACAGCCAGACCAGAACCGTTCAGCGTATGCACCAGACGGGTTTTCTTATCGGACTTGCTGCGGCAGCGTGCCTGCATGCGACGCGCCTGGAAATCCCATACGTTAGAGCAGGAAGAGATTTCACGGTAAGTATTCTGCGCCGGAACCCATACTTCCAGATCATAGGTTTTGCATGCGCCAAAACCCATATCACCAGTACAGAGCAGAATTTTGCGGTACGGCAGACCGAGCAGTTGCAACACTTTCTCAGCATGACCAGTCATCTCTTCCAGCGCGTCCATTGACTCTTCCGGACGAACAATCTGCACCATTTCAACTTTGTCGAACTGGTGCATACGAATCAAACCACGGGTATCACGACCGTAAGACCCCGCTTCGGAACGGAAGCACGGTGTGTGAGCGGTCATTTTGATCGGCAGATCATCTTCGTCGATGATCTCATCACGTACCAGGTTGGTCAGCGGCACTTCAGCCGTCGGAATCAACGCATAGTTGCTGCTATCAGATTCTTCTTCCAGCGGACGCGTGTGGAACAGGTCGCCAGCAAATTTCGGCAACTGGCCGGTGCCATACAGCGTGTCGTGGTTGACCAGATACGGTACGTAGTTTTCCGCGTAGCCATGCTGCTCGGTGTGCAGATCCAGCATGAACTGCGCCAGCGCGCGATGCATACGGGCGATTTGCCCTTTCATCACCACGAAACGGGAGCCGGTCAGTTTTACAGCGGCCGCAAAATCCAGCCCGCGGTGCATTTCACCCAGCGTAACATGATCGCGGATTTCAAAATCAAATTGACGCGGTGTACCCCAGCGGCTGATTTCGACGTTATCGTTCTCATCGCGCCCTGTCGGGACACAATCGTCAGGCAGGTTCGGGATGGTCAGCGCAATTTCGCGGATCTCAGCCAGCAGGGTTTCCAGCTCGGCTTTCGCTGCGTCAAGTTCTTCACCCAGCTTGTTCACTTCCAGGCGTAATGGCTCGATGTCTTCCCCGCGTGCTTTCGCCTGGCCAATGGATTTCGATCGTGAGTTACGCTCTGCTTGCAGGTTCTCAGTATTAACCTGCAAAACTTTACGACGCTCTTCGAGCGCGCGTAATTTATCTACATCCAGCTTAAAGCCCCGGCGTGCCAGTTTTTCAGCGACTGCGTCTGGCTCGGTACGCAGCAGATTGGGATCGAGCATGCTTTTCCTGTGCTTGTTGTATTGTAAAAAAGAAGAAGTCGATCGCTGCCTGCGATCGATATAATGTACAGCGGTAACCTTACCGCAACGCCCGCACTAGCGATAGCGTTTTATAGGGCTTTTATGATCCTGTTCGGCTAGCCAGGCGAGCTTTTCGCCAATCTTGCCCTCAAGACCTCTGTTGGTGGGGTGATAATAGCGCGTTTGTGCTAATTCCTGCGGGAAATACTCCTCGCCAGCGGCGTAGGCATTGGGTTCGTCGTGCGCATAACGATACTCCTGGCCGTACCCCATCTCTTTCATCAATTTTGTTGGTGCATTACGCAGGTGCACAGGCACATCGAAATCCGGACGATCGCGTGCGTCTGCAAGTGCCGCTTTAAACGCTGTATACACCGCGTTACTCTTCGGCGCGCAGGCCAGGTAGACAATTGCCTGTGCGATTGCACGCTCACCCTCCGCCGGGCCAACGCGTGTAAAACAATCCCAGGCGGAAATGGCCACCTGCATGGCACGCGGATCGGCATTGCCGACATCTTCCGAAGCAATCGCCAGACAGCGACGCGCCACGTACAACGGATCGCCTCCGGCAGTGATAATGCGTGCATACCAGTAAAGTGCCGCATCCGGCGCGCTACCGCGTACCGATTTATGCAATGCGGAGATTAAATCGTAAAAACGGTCGCCTTTGTTATCAAAGCGCGCGCTGCGTTCACCAGCAATCTCGGTCAACAAGGTTGATTTCAACACGCGTTTGCCGGCATCATCCAGCTCCGCCATGTCGGCCATCATCTCCAGCGTGTTGAGCGCGCGTCGCGCATCACCACCAACCAGTTCAGCAATTGCCCGTCGGGTGTCATCCGGCAGTACAATATCCTGACCGCCATAGCCACGGGCTTTGTCTTCCATCGCCTGCGTCAATACCTGTTCGATATCTTCAGTCGTGAGAGATTTCAGCAGGTAAACGCGTGCACGGGAGAGCAACGCTGAGTTGAGTTCAAAAGAGGGATTTTCGGTTGTTGCGCCGATAAAGGTGATAGTACCGTCTTCAATATGCGGTAAAAACGCGTCCTGCTGGCTTTTGTTAAAGCGGTGGACTTCGTCAACAAACAGAATGGTACGCCGCCCGGCATTGCGATTCTGCCGCGCGCGCTCGATGGCTTCACGGATCTCTTTCACGCCAGACGTCACCGCAGAAATGCGCTCAACATCCGCGTTCGCATAACGGGCAATCACTTCCGCCAGCGTCGTTTTCCCCGTACCCGGCGGTCCCCAGAGGATCATCGAGTGCAGATGCCCTGCCTCAATGGCGCGCGGCAAAGGTTTGCCCGCCGCCAGAAGGTGCTGCTGGCCTATGTACTGCGCTAAATTTTCTGGCCGCATACGGGCGGCCAGAGGTTGAAACGCATTGTCGGAGAAATCGAGCGACATATTGCTCATCCGCGCCTCTTACTTACGCTGATCGTCAACCGTTACGCCCTGCGGCGGGGTAAAGGTGAATTTAGCGGGATCGACCGCGCCATTTTGCTGTGATTTCAGTTGATAGCTACTGCGCTGATCGTCCTGTTCAATTGCACTGAACTGATGAATGGTGCCATCGCGACCAACATTGATAGTGAATTGCTTCAGATTACCGTTGTTACCTTTCGGGGTCAGAACAAAGTCATCGCCCTTTTGCTCTATATTGTACTGCTGCCAGTCACTGGCCTGATTACGGGCAATCAGCATAAACGGTGTATTGCCGGTGGCATCTTTCAACCAGGTCGCAGTAGCCTGTTCAACAAACGGGTTGTAGAACCACAGGGTTTTCCCGTCAGAAACCAGCACGCTTTCGTCCGGCTGAGTCATATGCCAGTTGAACAGATTCGGACGCTTAACCCACAAATCCCCTTGACCTTCCTGTACCGCAGCTCCGCTGCCATCCGTCACTTTTTGAGTGAAACTGGCATGGAAACTGCTGACTTTATCGAGACGGCTTTTCAGGTCGCTGGAAGCATCCGCCCATACGTTGCTGGCCAGCAAACTGCCCATTAACGCATACGCCACGGCGATTTTTTTCATCGTTATTCCTCAAATACGTCACTCCCGACGTGGGAGAATACTTCTGTCACTCTAAGCACCGAATACAAAGAGAGACAGAAGAAAAGACTGAATTTTTACTTAGTTACCCAGCATTGCAATCACTCGAATGGCGGCGGCGCCAGTACCTCACGGTTACCATTGTGCCCCTGTTCGCTGACAATCCCCTGAGCTTCCATCTGCTCGATAATACGCGCCGCACGGTTATAGCCAATGCGGAACTGGCGCTGAACACCGGAGATAGAGGCCTTGCGTTTTTCGGTCACGAAGTTAACGGCCTGATCAAATAACGGATCCAGCTCTTCCGCACCGTCAAAACCTCCGCCTGCACCACCTTCACTTTCGCTGTCAGACGTAATGCCATCGACATATTGCGGGCGACCACGCGCTTTCCAGTCCTGCACCACAGCATGCACTTCCTGGTCACGGACGAACGCCCCGTGGACACGCACCGGCGCGGAGGTAGAGTTTGGACCGGAGTAAAGCATATCGCCCATCCCAAGCAGAGATTCCGCACCGCCCTGATCGAGGATGGTACGCGAATCAATCTTACTCGATACGGTAAAGGCGATACGCGTCGGGATGTTCGCTTTAATCAGACCGGTGATAACGTCAACCGACGGACGCTGGGTCGCCAGGACCAGGTGAATACCTGCGGCACGCGCTTTCTGCGCCAGGCGCGCAATCAGCTCTTCCACTTTCTTGCCGACGGTCATCATCAGGTCAGCAAATTCGTCCACCATCACCACGATATACGGCAGTTTTTCCAGCACCGGATGCTGAGCATCCATACTGTCGCCCGGTTTCCAGTACGGATCCGGGATCGGACGCCCCATACGGGCAGCTTCAGCAATTTTCTCGTTGTAGCCTGCCAGATTACGTACGCCGAGCGCCGACATTAACTTATAGCGACGCTCCATCTCGTTGACGCTCCAGCGCAACGCATTGGCAGCGTCTTTCATATCGGTAACCACTTCGGTCAGCAGATGCGGAATACCTTCATACACCGAAAGTTCGAGCATTTTCGGGTCGATCATAATAAAGCGCACCTCTTCCGGCGTCGCTTTATACAACATGCTGAGGATCATGGCGTTCACGCCCACCGACTTACCAGAGCCAGTTGTACCGGCAACCAGCAGGTGCGGCATTTTCGCCAGATCGGCAATCACCGGATCGCCAGCGATATCTTTACCCAGCACCACGGTCAGCGGCGACGGGCTTTCCCTGAATTTCACGCAGTCCAGCACTTCACGCAGATAGACGGTCTGACGTTTCTTGTTCGGTAATTCCAGGCCAACATAAGGCTTACCGGGAATCACTTCCACCACGCGCACGGCAACGGTGGAAAGCGAACGCGCCAGATCGCGGGACAGGTTGGAAATACGTGCGGCTTTCACCCCCGGTGCCAGATTCAGCTCAAAGCGGGTAATTACCGGCCCCGGCGAATAATTCACCACATCGGCTTTGATGCGGAAATCGGCCAGACGCGCTTCGACCAGTCGCGCCATTTGCTCAAGCGCAAAGGTATCAACCGGTTCGACTTCCGCTGGCGGCTGCGTCAGCAGATCCAGTGACGGTAACGGCGTCGTCGGTTTCTGCACCGGTCGGCTGTCGCCATTACGCATCAGCAGAGGATGGATCAGGCTCTCTTGCTGCTGTGGCGCAGCCTGATGCTGTGGCGGCATAGTGGGCTGCTGAACCGTCTGTTGAACCTGCGGCTGATAGTGCGGCTGTGCTGGCTGCTGGTGCGGCGACGTCGGTTGTTGATAATGCTGCGGCTGCTGTACTGGCGGCTCCGGCTCTGGCATCACGCCTGGCGTAAACAGCGGTTCGTGCGGACGATCATCAACCAGCGTTTTCATTGGTGAAAACGCAAAATCCTCAGGCATAAAGGCCGGAGCGCCTGCTGACTGCTCTCCCGAATAACGCTGTTGCTGAGAGGCTGCGAACTGGCGGGCCAGCTCAGCTTCTTCCGCTTCTTCCTCGCTCATTACCGGATGCTGCGGATGAAACTGTGGCGCATCGTGCTGGAATTGATTTCCATAGCGATCTTGCTGTGTTGCGGCAAACTGGCGTGCCAGTTCGTTCTGCTGCAGCATATCGGCTTCATCGTCATCATGCTGACGCACTTCTTCCTCGCGGGCGCGCTCTTCGGCCATGCGCTGGGAAGGCAATTTGATACCGTAAGACGCCAGCTCGCGGCGCGTCGGAACACGAACACGGTTCGGGCGGGGCAACTGCGGACCAATCCCCTCTTTAACCTGCGGACGCGGCGCGCCACCAGCAGCCAGGCTAAAGACAGGCGCTGCAGCTGCCGCTGCGGCGCTGACATGGCCCGTAGCTTGTTGTACACCAGCCGCGACAGGAGCAACGGATGGATCAACCGCGGCAACCGATGGCGCAGAGAAAACAGCAGGTTTTGCTGCGGGTTCATCAACAACAGGCTCCGGAATTGGCTGATACCAGGCGGCAAGTTGTTCACGCTCACGCGCACGCTTCTCTTCCACTTCTTCAAAGTAGTAAAGCGGCGGACGAGTCTGTTTTACTTCTTCAACGACCGGTGCAGGTTCAGGCGTGATTATCGGTTCCGGAGCCGGTGCGATTTGCGGTTCGCTTTGCCATGGCAACGGTTCCTGCAGTTGCTGAGCATAAACCTCTTCTTCCGGCGGCAGTGGCGCTACCGGTGCATCCGGCATCCATATAGCTTCTGCGGCAGGTTGCTGCCACTCGGGGAGTGCATGCTGAGGAGAATGATACGGGACCTCCTGAGCAGCTTCGACATACTGCTCTGGCTGATAAGGCGCTTGCGGTGGTACTTGAGTTGCTGGAGCCTGCGCATACGGCCATTCAACATCTTGCTGCATTGCGGGGACGTAAGGTTCAGCAGGTGCCGCATAGGCCTGCACAGTGGCGGTTGTCGCTGCTGCGGCTGCCACTACCGGTTCAGTGACGCTGTGTCCGTTCAGCAGTGGATCGTACTCCTGCTCAGCTTCCGTAGCGCGGTGCCCGGAGAACAGGACGTCATCAGCATCCGCCGGCATACCGCGAGCGCTGTATGCGATCTCATCTTCTTCATCGTCCATCCGCTTACCGGAGAACAACGCTTCGTCGGTTTTACGCCCCATCGGGTTGGCGAATTTTTCAGCCACGCGCTTACGGCGTGCCAGCGCGCCACGAAGAATACGAGCACGGCGCGACTCTCGCGGTTTTTCCTCTTCGTACTCTTCATCGTCTTCGTACTCGTCATCATCAACCCAGGTGTCATCGCGGCGGGTACGATTACTGGCGAAGGTCAGAATATTAAGGATGACACTGCCGATTTTCTCGGCGATGGTGACCCACGACCAGCCGGTAAATAGGGTCAACCCGGCGGCCCAAATGCAGAGCAGCGCAAGCGTACCACCGCTGCTGCGCAACAGAGGTTGCAGCGTAGTACTTAGCAGACTGCCAATCACCCCGCCGGAGGCGAAATACCAGATATCATCGGCATTAATCGCGGCCAGACCGCAGGAGGTCAGGATCAATGCCAGCGCACCAATCATGCGCAGCGATACGGCAAAGTAATCGATGTAATCTTCACTGGCGCGGTGACGATAAGCAAACCAGCAGCCGCCAATGATGATCACCGGAATGGTGTAGGCCATAACGCCAAAAATAAAAAACAGCGTATCGGCAAGCCATGCGCCGGGCACACCACCCAGATTATGGATAGGTTCATGCCAGGCCGTTTGCGACCAGCTAGGATCAGACGGGTTAAAACTTAAGAGCGCTGCCATCAACCAGACGGCAGAAAGTGAAACGAGGATCAGCAACGCCTCCAGGAGTCGACGCCCGCTGCTAAGCTTGGTCAGTGTGACTTCTTTGTCTTCGGTGTATTCCTGGCTCAAGACAGGCTCTCCAGGTCCTTGATGCTAAAACGGACAACAGCGCCGGGTCTCCCCGGCACTGTTGCTGTATGGATTAACAGGAGTGTAATCAAAAAACAGCGATTGTGCACCTGTTCCGTATTAGCGCGTCTTAATTACCAGACGATTGCTCTGTTTAACTTCTTCCATCACCACATATGTGCGGGTGTCGTTCACGCCCGGCAGACGCAGCAGGGTTTCCCCTAACAGTTTGCGGTAGGCCGACATATCCGGTACACGCGTCTTCAACAGGTAGTCGAAGTCGCCTGAAACCAGATGACACTCTTGAATTTCTTCAAGTTTTTGCACAGCGGCGTTGAATTGTTCAAACACATCGGGCGCGCCACGATTCAGAGTAATCTCAACAAATACCAGAAGTGATGCATCCAGATAATGCGGATTTAGCAGCGCGGTATAGCCCTGAATAAATCCTTGTCTTTCCAGCCTGCGCACACGCTCAAGGCACGGCGTCGGGGAAAGTCCCACTCGTTTAGAAAGCTCGACGTTGGAAATACGCCCATCTTTTTGCAGTTCGTTCAGAATATTACGATCAATGCGGTCGAGATCTTTGCCTGGGCGCTTCTTGCTATCTACCATTATTATTGTCTCTCTGTATTCCTTCCCTACTCCTGTCTTGACCCTGTGCACTTCACTGTTCAGAGTCTTTGCCCGTCGCGTTACGGCATTGCGGAGGCAATATTAAGAAGACCGTTGCCAAAGGCAGCTATCGATATCACGAATGGCGTCTGTCCACGCCATGCGTAGATTTCACTAGCCCGGTAAAAAATGGCATTTACGTGCGTAAGTTTGCATCACGCGCGAAACACTGCTTTTTTCTTCCTTTGATGTTTTCGCAAATGCGCAGGGGATTGTCAAAGCAAAACATCTTTTTTTAGTACAACATGCCAGATATTCATCAACACCACTCTCTAATCCTCACTTTATCACCTTATAACAGGCCGATTTTCAGTAGAAATTATTATATTTCTGGCCTAAATCCCCCCACGTCATCGGTCATTTCTATTACACATATCGTTAACAAAACTGGCGCGCCCTTTTTTTACGACGCTAAATTCCCTACAATTCAGCTCAATGTCTGCCAAACAACAACGAGGATCTCATGGGTACGGCCAAACACAGTAAGCTGCTCATCCTTGGTTCAGGCCCTGCCGGTTATACCGCTGCGGTCTATGCTGCACGCGCAAACCTGCAGCCAGTGCTGATTACCGGGATGGAAAAAGGCGGCCAGCTCACCACCACCACTGAAGTGGAAAACTGGCCGGGCGACCCGCACGATCTGACCGGGCCGCTGTTGATGGAACGCATGCATGAGCATGCCACCAAATTTGATACTGAAATCATTTTTGATCACATCCACAGCGTTGATTTGCAAAACCGTCCTTTCCGCCTGACTGGCGATAGCGGCGAATATACTTGCGATGCGCTTATCATCGCGACTGGCGCGTCTGCGCGTTACCTGGGGCTGGCTTCGGAAGAAGCGTTTAAAGGTCGCGGCGTTTCCGCCTGCGCAACCTGCGACGGTTTCTTTTACCGCAATCAGAAAGTGGCGGTGATTGGCGGCGGCAATACTGCCGTTGAAGAAGCGCTATATCTGGCCAACATCGCCTCTGAAGTGCATCTGATCCATCGTCGCGATACTTTCCGTGCGGAAAAAATCCTCATTAAGCGTCTGATGGATAAAGTAGAGAGCGGTAATATTGTGCTGCATACTCATCGCACTCTGGAAGAAGTCACCGGCGATCAGATGGGCGTCACGGGTCTGCGTCTGCGTGATACGCAAAATGCAGACAACGTGGAGTCACTGGACGTTGCGGGGCTGTTTGTGGCTATCGGCCACAGCCCAAATACCAGCATCTTCGAAGGTCAACTGGCGCTGGAAAATGGCTACATCAAGGTGCAATCCGGTATTCACGGTAACGCCACACAAACCAGCGTTCCAGGCGTCTTTGCCGCTGGTGATGTTATGGATCATATCTACCGTCAGGCGATCACTTCTGCGGGCACGGGCTGTATGGCGGCTCTGGATGCGGAACGCTATCTCGACGGGCTGGCTGAAAGTAAATAATCTTTACAAGTCAGTAACAAAGGTAAAAAAGGCGACTATAAGTCGCCTTTATTTTTGCCCCGATGTAACATTGCGCAAGCTAAAAATTCCGATAACTTCACCTGCTAAGCGCGCAATGAATAAAACCCGTCAACAAGAACTCACTCGCTGGTTGAAACAGCAAAGCATTATTTCCCGCCGCTGGTTAATGCTTTCCCGCCTTCTCGGCGTGGTCAGCGGCGCACTGATTGTGGCGCAGGCCTGGATACTGGCGCGCATCCTTAATCATATGATTATGGAAAATATTCCGCGTGAGGCGTTGCTGCTACCCTTCACTTTACTGGTGCTGATCTTCATCCTGCGTAGTTGGGTTGTCTGGCTGCGTGAACGGGTGGGATTTCATGCCGGGGCGCACATTCGTTTTGAAATCCGTCGACAAGTGCTGGATCGCCTGCACCAGGCGGGTCCGGCCTGGATTCAGGGTAAACCCGCCGGGAGTTGGGCAACGCTGATACTTGAACAAATTGACGATATGCACGATTTCTATGCCCGCTATTTACCGCAGATGGCCCTTGCGGCCAGCGTGCCGCTGTTAATCGTTCTCACTTTATTCCCCGTCAATTGGGCCGCCGCGCTTATTTTGCTCGGTACAGCTCCCCTTATCCCGCTGTTTATGGCGATGGTTGGAATGGGGGCCGCCGATGCTAACCGCCGTAACTTTAAAGCGCTGGCGCGTTTGAGCGGTCATTTTCTTGATCGCCTGCGAGGTATGGAAACGCTGCGTATCTTTGGTCGCGGTGAAGCGGAAACCGAGAGTATCCGTCGCTCATCCCAGGATTTCCGTAGCCGGACTATGGAAGTATTGCGTCTGGCCTTCTTATCTTCCGGCGTGCTGGAGTTTTTCGCTTCGCTATCGATTGCGCTGGTCGCGGTCTACTTTGGCTTCTCTTATCTTGGCGAGCTGAATTTTGGTCATTATGGCACCGGCGTTACGCTGTTCGCCGGTTTCCTTGCTCTGGTGCTGGCACCGGAGTTTTTCCAGCCGCTACGCGATCTGGGTACCTTCTATCATGCCAAGGCGCAGGCTATCGGCGCTGCCGACAGCCTAAAAACGTTTATGGAAGCACCGCTGGCTCAGCCACAACGCGGTGAAACCCGGTTAGCAAGCGATGAGCCTATCACACTCACCGCAAGCAATTTGATAATAAAGTCTGCCGAAGGCGCAGAACTCGCCGGGCCGCTCAACTTCACTCTTGCCGCCGGAAAACGTGTGGTAGTGGTAGGTAAAAGCGGTTCCGGTAAGAGCTCACTGATTAATGTTCTCTCTGGTTTCTTGCCCTATGAGGGCTCACTGCGCGTAAATGGGATTGAGCTGAGCGCGCTTGAGCCGGATAGCTGGCGTGAAGCGATAAGCTGGGTGGGGCAAAACCCACAGCTTCCGGCAACCACGTTACGGGAAAACGTCCTGCTGGCGCGGCCAAATGCCAGCGCTGCTGAACTGCAAACGGCACTGGATAAAGCCTGGGTCAGCGAATTTTTACCTCTGTTGCCGGAAGGGCTGGAAACGCAGCCTGGCGACCAGGCCGTACGCCTCTCTGTTGGTCAGGCGCAGCGTGTCGCCGTAGCCCGTGCGCTACTTTCACCGTGCAAATTACTGTTGCTGGATGAGCCTTCCGCCAGCCTGGATGCCCATAGTGAGCAACGGGTTATGCAGGCGTTGACTGAATCTTCCCACCAGCAAACCACGTTGATGGTTACTCACCAACTGGAAAATCTGAACGAATGGGATGCCATTTGGGTGATGCAGGATGGCAAGATCATTGAGCAAGGCAGCTATGCGGAACTTTCAACGGCGCAGGGAACGTTTGCCGACCTTCTCGCCCACCGCCAGGAGGAGATTTAAATGCGTGCTTTGTTACCTTATCTCGCGCTGTATAAACGCCACAAATGGATGTTGCTGCTGGGCGTGATCCTCGCGATTATCACTCTACTGGCCAGTATCGGGCTGTTAACGCTCTCCGGGTGGTTCCTGTCGGCCTCTGCGGTCGTTGGCGTTGCCGGGCTTTACAGTTTTAACTATATGCTGCCTGCGGCCGGGGTTCGTGGCGCGGCTATTACCCGTACCGCCGGACGTTATTTTGAGCGTCTGGTCAGCCATGAGGCCACTTTCCGCGTACTGGAACATTTGCGCGTCGCCACTTTCAGCAAACTGTTACCCCTCTCCCCTGCCGGGCTGGCGCGTTTTCGCCAGGGGGAATTGCTGAACCGGGTGGTGGCCGATGTCGATACACTCGACCATCTTTATTTGCGCGTCATCTCTCCGCTGGTCGGCGCACTGGTGGTCATCATTGTGGTGATGGTCGGTTTAAGCGTTCTGGATGTCTCTCTGGCGCTGATGCTCGGCGGTATCATGCTGGCAACGCTGCTTATATTGCCGCCACTCTTTTACCGGGCGGGAAAACCAACCGGTGAGAACCTGACAGCTCTGCGCGGCCAGTATCGTCAGCAATTAACCAGTTGGTTACAGGGCCAGGCGGAGCTGACCATTTTTGGTGCCAGCCAGCGCTACCGTGAACAACTGGAGAATACAGAGTTAAACTGGCACGACGCCCAGCGCCGTCAGTCTGACCTGAGTGCCGTTTCGCAGGCGCTGATGTTGCTGATTAGCGGCGTAGCGGTCATCGTCATGCTATGGTTTGCTTCCGGCGATGTTGGCGGCAATACGCAGCCAGGCGCATTAATCGCGCTGTTTGTCTTCTGTGCGCTGGCGGCGTTTGAAGCGCTGGCGCCGGTTACTGGCGCTTTCCAGCACCTTGGCCAGGTGATCGCTTCCGCCACCCGCATTACGCAAATCACCGACTGCCCGCCAGATGTGACTTTCCCGCAATCCAGTATGCCTGTATCAGAGCATGTTGCGGTGCAATTTAAGGATCTGGCTTTTAGCTATCCCGGGCAGCCGCAGCGTGCGCTGGAGAATATCGCATTGTCGATAGCCGCGGGTGAACATGTCGCCATTCTGGGCCGTACCGGCTGCGGCAAATCAACGCTGCTACAACTGCTTACGCGCGCCTGGGATCCTCAGCAGGGCGAAATTCGGCTGAACGATCGGCCGCTGAGCGAGATTGCCGAAGCAACGCTGCGTTCACTCATTAGCATGGTTCCACAGCGCGTACATCTGTTTAGCGCTACGCTGCGAGATAACTTGTTGCTTGCGGCGCCGCAGGCCAGCGATGAAATGTTGAGCGCGATGCTGACGCGCGTCGGGCTGGAAAAACTGCTCGGTGATGGCGGTTTGAACGCGTGGTTAGGTGAAGGTGGTCGCCAGCTTTCCGGCGGTGAATTGCGCCGCCTGGCAATTGCCCGCGCGCTGTTGCATGACGCTCCGCTGGTCTTACTGGATGAACCAACCGAAGGGCTGGACGCTGAAACCGAAAGCCAGGTGCTTGAATTACTTCGTGAAGTGATGAAAGACAAAACGCTGTTAATGGTCACGCATCGTCTGCGCGGGCTGGCGTTTTTTGATCGCATAATTGTGATGGACAACGGACAAATAATTGAGCAAGGTAATCACGCAGCGTTAATGGCGAAACAGGGTCGGTATTACCAGTTTAAGCAGCGTCTGTAGTTGATATTCGTCATTTTGCCGCTTCTGCCGCAGCGCGATTAAAGTGAAATGGCAAAATGACGATATTAAAAGGGGTCCCTTGTCGCGTTGTGGAGCGTTGTTGTCATGCGCCTGGTTCAGCTTTCTCGTCACTCTATCGCTTTTCCTTCGCCTGAAGCGGCGCTACGCGAACCTAATGGTCTGCTGGCGCTGGGCGGAGATTTAAGCCCGGCCCGGTTGCTGATGGCCTATCAGCGCGGCATTTTCCCCTGGTTTTCTCCCGGCGATCCGATTCTCTGGTGGTCGCCCGATCCGCGCGCCGTACTGTGGCCGCAGACGTTTCATATCAGCCGCAGCATGAAACGCTTTCATAAATCTTCTCCCTACCGAGTTACCCTCAATCATGCCTTTGGCAAAGTGATTGACGGTTGCGCGCAGGATCGCGACGAAGGCACCTGGATTACGCCCGATATAGTGATGGCCTACCATCGCCTGCACGAGCTTGGTCATGCACACTCAATTGAAGTGTGGGAAGGCGACGAACTGGTCGGCGGAATGTACGGCGTGGCGCAGGGCTTGCTGTTTTGCGGCGAGTCGATGTTTAGCCGCCGCATTAACGCCTCGAAAACGGCGCTGCTTGTTTTCTGCGACGAGTTTCTCCGCCAGGGCGGCAAATTGATTGATTGCCAGGTGCTGAATAATCACACCGCATCGCTGGGCGCAGTAGAAATACCGCGCAGAGATTATTTACTCCAGCTTGCCGAATTGCGTGCTGTCCCTTTGCCTTCACATTTTTGGGTGCCGCGAACGCTGTTTTTATCTCCTGAATAATGTTTTCGGCACATTTTTTATCAGGGTGTTATAATGGACGCTCAAAGCAGCTTTTGCCTGTTGCCCCGCCCCATCCGGGAGTCGTTCGTATCAGGGATGCCCTTCGTTTTATTCCATCGCTCCCCTTTACGGTTGCGCATTTAGCGCGTCCTGGCTGTGGCGTGAGGGTAACTGGCAAAAGTCGTTTTGCTGCGTTTTATCAGCACAAATCTTTACTTAACACACGAACTTCGGCATTATCTTGCCGGTTCAAAAATTATGGTAGTGATACCCCCGAGGATTAGATGGCCAAAGAAGACAATATTGAAATGCAGGGTACCGTTCTTGAAACGTTACCTAATACGATGTTCCGCGTAGAACTGGAAAACGGTCACGTGGTCACTGCGCATATCTCCGGTAAAATGCGTAAAAACTACATCCGTATTCTGACGGGCGATAAAGTGACTGTGGAACTGACCCCGTACGACCTGAGCAAAGGCCGCATTGTCTTCCGTAGCCGCTAAGATCTTCCGCCAGCACAACTAAGTGCACCTGATATTAAAGGCCGGGTAAAACCCCGGCCTTTTGTTTTTCTGCGTTCTTCTTTCCTTTCGCAACTCAGGACAAATGTCTATACTGAACCATGACAAATGCCTGCAAAGAGGAGGAAAAATGAGAACCTGGAGCCCGGAACAAAAACCGGTTGAAAATGCGCTCTGGCGTTTCGCCGGTTTCCCCGCTAACCGCGGTATAAAACTTGTTCAGATGTTGAATGAGGGTTTGCCTGTCAGCATTCTGGATAATATCCATGAGTGGACGGAGATGTCCCGCTCCGACATCCTGCGCGTCACTGGTATTAACGAGCGCAATGTCGCCCGCCGTAAGAGCGCGGGACGCACCTTAACGCCGGAAGAGAGCGAGCGGATCGCCCGCTTGGTTCGCGTGATCGACGCCGCCGTTCAGTTTTTTGGTGATAAAAAAATGGCGTACGCCTGGCTGCAAGCGCCGGTACGCGGCCTCGGTAATGTTGCTCCTATCTCCCTGATTGCGACTGAAAGTGGCGCACTGGAAGTCACCGATCTGATTGGCCGCCTGGAGCACGGAGTATTTGCGTGATTTTTTATCGCCTTGTGTCGCGCCGCTACGCCAGCGAAGCCTGGACCGGCAGCGGTGCGAATCAATATGGCGGCAGATGGAATCACAAAGGTCACCCGGCGGTTTATGTTGCCTCATCCGTTTCCCTCGCCGCGCTGGAAATGCTGGTGCATGTACACAGCGACACGATCCTTAGCCAGTACGGCCTGTTCAGTATCGACATTCCCGATAAAGAGATTGAATATCTGGATAAACAGTGGCTGCCGCCGGACTGGCAGGAAAACCCGGCTCCGCTTTCAACGATGGATCTGGGAACCGCCTGGCTGGAAGCCAATAGCGCCGTCGCGCTGGTAGTTCCTTCCTGCGTCATTCCTCTGGAAAACAATGCCATCCTCAATCCACAGCACGCTGGATTCAGCAAGTTACTCAAATCAGTAAAAGAGCTTCCTTTTTCGTTTGATGCGCGTCTGGCTTCATCCTGATCGCTGGCGGGAACCTGATTTACTGGATAACACACTTATCTGATCCGGCCACCAGCAGGCAAATCGCAGACATAAAAAACCGGGTTCAGTGACCCGGTTTTTGTGAGTTAATGACAGAGATTAGTGGGCGGTTTCCGGTCTGTGCTTCTGGGCACTCTGGAAGTCATACTCCAGCACATCTTTTTCCTGATTCAGCGTCACGGTTACCTGACCACCGTCAACCAGCGAGCCGAACAGCAGTTCGTTGGCCAGCGGTTTTTTCAGGTTGTCCTGGATAACACGCGCCATCGGGCGAGCCCCCATTGCACGGTCATAGCCTTTCTCGGCCAGCCAGTTGCGGGCTTCCTGACTGACTTCCAGTGACACGCCTTTCTGATCCAGCTGCACCTGGAGTTCGACGATAAATTTGTCGACCACCTGATGGATCACCTCGGTAGACAAGTGATCGAACCAGATAATGTTGTCCAGACGGTTGCGGAATTCCGGCGTAAAGATCTTTTTGATCTCTTCCATCGCATCGGTGCTGTTATCCTGGTGGATAAGACCAATGGATTTACGCTCGGTTTCACGCACCCCGGCGTTGGTGGTCATTACCAGCACCACGTTGCGGAAATCTGCTTTGCGCCCGTTGTTATCGGTCAGCGTACCGTTATCCATCACCTGCAACAGCAGGTTAAAGACATCCGGGTGCGCTTTTTCGATTTCATCGAGCAACAGCACCGCGTGCGGATGTTTGATCACCGCATCGGTCAGCAGACCGCCCTGATCGAAGCCGACATATCCCGGAGGCGCACCAATCAAACGGCTGACGGTGTGACGCTCCATATACTCGGACATATCGAAGCGCAGCAGCTCAATACCCAGCGCTTTCGACAACTGTACGGTCACCTCGGTTTTACCCACACCGGTTGGACCAGCAAACAGGAAGGAGCCGACCGGTTTATGGTCCTGACCCAGCCCTGCGCGGCTCATTTTAATGGCTTCGGTTAATGCCTCAATGGCTTTATCCTGGCCAAACACCAGCATTTTCAGGCGATCGCCGAGATTTTTCAGCGTGTCGCGGTCACTCTGAGAAACGCTTTTCTCAGGAATACGCGCGATGCGCGCAACAACCGATTCGATATCCGCCACGTTGATGGTTTTCTTACGCTTGCTCACCGGCATCAGACGCGCACGCGCGCCCGCTTCATCGATCACGTCAATCGCTTTATCCGGCAAATGACGGTCGTTGATGTATTTCACCGCCAGTTCCACCGCTGCACGCACCGCTTTCGCCGTGTAACGTACATCGTGATGCGCTTCATACTTCGGCTTCAGACCGTTGATAATCTGCACCGTTTCCTCAACGGACGGTTCAGTAATATCAATTTTCTGGAAGCGGCGCGCCAGGGCGCGATCTTTTTCGAAAATGTTGCTGAATTCCTGATAGGTAGTCGATCCCATCACACGGATTTTACCGCTGGAAAGCAGCGGCTTAATCAGGTTAGCAGCATCGACCTGCCCGCCGGACGCAGCGCCTGCACCGATGATGGTGTGGATCTCATCGATAAACAGAATGCTGTTGTTGTCCTGCTCAAGCTGTTTCAGCAGCGCTTTGAAACGTTTTTCAAAATCACCGCGGTATTTGGTACCCGCCAGCAGCGAACCGATATCCAGCGAATAGATAGTGCAGTCGGCCATAATTTCCGGCACGTCACCCTGCACAATCCGCCAGGCAAGGCCTTCGGCAATCGCCGTTTTACCGACCCCGGACTCCCCAACCAGCAGAGGGTTGTTTTTACGGCGGCGACACAGCACCTGCACCGCGCGCTCAAGCTCTTTGCTGCGGCCAATCAGCGGGTCGATGCCACCAACACGAGCAAGCTGATTAAGGTTGGTGGTGAAGTTTTCCATACGTTCCTCCCCGCCTGCTTGCTCTTCGCTGTTCACCTGGCTGCTACTGCTGCTACCTGCATCCGATGACGGTCCCGGTTCGTCTTTACGCGTACCGTGAGAAATAAAGTTCACCACGTCGAGGCGGCTCACTTCATGTTTGCGCAACAGATAAGCCGCTTGCGACTCCTGCTCGCTAAAAATGGCAACCAGCACATTCGCCCCGGAGACTTCACTACGACCAGAGGACTGAACATGAAACACCGCGCGCTGCAAAACACGCTGGAAGCTGAGCGTCGGCTGCGTGTCGCGCTCCTCTTCGCTCATAGGTAGAACGGGTGTGGTTTGTTCGATGAAGGCTTCGAGTTCCTGCCGCAGCGCCACCAGGTCCACGGAACACGCTTCAAGCGCTTCGCGGGCCGAGGGGTTACTGAGCAATGCCAGTAACAAGTGCTCGACGGTCATAAACTCATGTCGGTGCTCGCGCGCTCTGGCGAAAGCCATATTTAAACTGAGTTCCAGTTCTTGATTGAGCATAGGGCACCTCCCCCAAGTTTCATGCCTGCATTCAGGCTCTTTCCAGCGTACACAGCAACGGATGCTCGTTCTCCCTCGCATACTTGTTCACCATCGAGACCTTAGTCTCTGCAACTTCGGCGGTGAAAACACCGCAGATAGCCTTGCCGTGATAGTGAACTGTAAGCATCAGTTGCGTTGCACGTTCTACATCATAAGAAAAGAACTTTTGTAGCACGTCAATAACAAATTCCATCGGCGTGTAATCATCGTTCATTAACATGACTTTATACATGGATGGCGGTTTTAGCGCATCGCGCAATTTTTCTTCCGCCAATTGGTCGAAATCGAGCCAGCTATTACTCTTACCCATCGTTAGCGCTTCATCTTAGGTTACAGGTTCCGGCGGTCTTTAATCGGCCGATTACATGAGTCTAGATGTATTTTTAATCTACATCAGATGTCAGATAACAATCATCTATCGTTGCCATCCGCGACGGCTGTCACATTCTGTTGTCATAGCGTTAACTGCTTCAAAATTTTGATGCGCCGCCTCCCAGAACCCCTGCCAAACGCTTGACGCATTATACGATTTATCTAAATTGTACAGTCGAGAGTTGGTGAGGTTTTGAACAGCCCACTCGCTCTGCCACCGGTTCATTCCATCTTACTTAAATAAGATTTACGAAGGATGTCGAAGCATGGAAACGGGTACTGTTAAGTGGTTCAACAATGCCAAAGGGTTTGGTTTTATTTGCCCTGAAGGCGGCGGCGAAGATATCTTCGCGCATTACTCCACCATTCAGATGGATGGTTACAGAACGTTAAAAGCCGGACAGACAGTCCGGTTTGATGTACACCAGGGCCCTAAAGGCAATCACGCCAGCGTTATCGTGCCCGTCGAAGTGGAAGCCATGGCCTGACGCCAGCAACCTCATTGTGTACATGCCGCAGTTAAAATGCCAGCCCAATCGGCTGGCATTTTTATTACTCGCGAGCCAACGCATCCACCGGGTCCAGGCGCGCCGCATTGCGTGCCGGCAACCAGCCAAACAGCACCCCGGTAAACGTTGAACACAAAAAGGCAGTAATCAACGCAACCGGTGAAAAACCAATTTCCCAGCCTGGTAAAAAGAGCTGCAACGTAAACGCGATCAACATCGAAAGCGTTACGCCGAGCGCACCACCGACCAGGCAAACAAACACCGCCTCAATCAGAAACTGCGACAACACATCGCCCGCTCTGGCACCCACCGCCATCCTGATGCCGATCTCGCGGGTTCGCTCGGTCACAGAGACCAGCATGATATTCATCACACCGATACCACCAACCAGCAGGGAAATCACCGCTACCAGCGTCAGGAACAATTGAAGAGTACGTGTGGTCTTTTCCGCAGTTTTCAATACCCCGTCCATATTCCAGACGAAGAAATCTTTTTTTCCGTGCCGCAAATTCAGCAATCGGGTGAGCTGCTGTTCAGCCTGCTCACTGCTGTAGCCATCTTTCACCCGAACGGTAATAGAGTTTAGCCACGACTGGCCCATAATACGCCCGGAGATGGTCGTGTAGGGCAGCCAGACGCGCAGGATTTTGCTGCTACCGAACATGGATTGCTTCTCTTCCGCCACGCCAATCACCGTTGCCGGCATATTGCCGACCAGGATAACCTCACCCACCACGCTGACTTTATTGGGAAAGAGCTGGCGGCGGATATTGCTGTCGAGCACCACCACCTGCGCCCGTCCCTTCTCCTGCTCGGCATTGAACGACGCGCCTTCGCTGAAGGTCATGCCATAAACATTAAAGTACTGCCCGCTCACACCATTCGCGCTGGCCGCGACATCAATATTGTCATTGCGCAGACGCAGGTTTTGCGAAACCGACGGTGTCGCCGATCGCACCCACGGCTGTTTCTGGATCGCCAGCAGATCGTCATATTTCAGCGCCTGCTGGTATTGCGGCTCGTCATCGCCAAAATCCTTACCGGGATAGACATCAATGGTGTTGGTGCCGATCGAACGGATATCCGCCAGCACGAGCTGCTTCGCCGCATCGCCCACTACCACAATCGAGACCACGGAGGCGATACCGATAATAATGCCGAGCATGGTCAACAGCGTGCGCATCTTATTCGCCGCCATTGCGCGCCAGGCCATAGTCAGCGCTTCATGAAAACGGCTGATAAACTGCCGCCAGCCACCCACCTGCACAGACACGGCATCGCGGTTACCCGCCGTTACCGCTCGTTCACGGGCCGGAGGATTACTGATAAGTTCGCCATCGCGAATTTCAATCACTCGCTCAGCCTGTGCCGCCACTTGCGGATCGTGGGTGACGATAATCACCGTATGCCCACGATCGCGCAGCTGGTGAAGGATCGCCATCACCTCTTCGCCTGAGTGGCTATCCAGCGCACCGGTGGGTTCATCGGCCAGAATGACCTGCCCTCCGTTCATCAACGCCCGGGCGATGCTGACGCGCTGCTGCTGGCCGCCAGAAAGCTGAGAAGGCTGATAATCCGTCCGCTCGCCCAGGCCGAGGCGCGTCAGTAACTCTCTGGCGCGTATCAGCCGCGCTTTACGATCGCTTCCGGCGTATACCGCAGGCACTTCAACGTTCTGCGCGGCCGTCAGATGCGAAAGCAGATGATAACGCTGGAAGATAAAACCAAAATGTTCACGCCGCAGTTGCGCCAGCGCATCGCCGCCAAGCGTGGAGACATCCGTTCCGGCAACGCGATATGTACCGCTGGAGGGTTTATCCAGACAGCCGAGTATGTTCATCAGCGTCGATTTACCGGAACCCGAAGCCCCGACAATCGCCACCATTTCACCGGCATTGATACTGAGAGTAATGCCCTTCAGCACCTCCACCTGCTCGTCACCAGAAGGATAACTGCGGCGAATATCCTTCAGCTCCAGCAGTACCGTCATTGCGCGGCCCCGCGATTCAGCTCGCCGATCACCACTTCTTCACCAGCATCCAGCCCTTTCACCACCACTACATCGGTATCATTACGTGCACCCAGCATCACTTCGCGCTCGCGGGTTTCACCGTTGCGCAGCACTTTCACTTTATAGCGATTATCACCAACCGGATCGCCCAGCGCCGCCAGTGGAATGGTCAGCACATTTTTCAGGCCGTTCAGTTGAATATGCACCTGCGCGGTCATATCCAGGCGCAATATGCCCTGCGGGTTCGGCACTTCAAAACGGGCGTAATAGAAAATAGCGTCATTGACCTTCTCCGGCGTCGGCAGAATATCTTTCAGTACCCCTTCATAGCGGGTGCCGGGATCGCCCAGCACGGTGAACCACGCTTTTTGTCCGGGTTTCAGATGGATAACATCCGCCTCTGAAACCTGCGCTTTAACCAGCATAGTGCTCATGTCGGCCAGCGTCAGGATGTTCGGCGCCTGTTGCACCGCAATCACCGTTTGCCCTTGCAAGGTGGTAATTTGCGTCACCTCACCGGCCATCGGCGCCAGAATGCGTGTGTAGTCGAGATTGGTTTTCGCGGTATCCAGCGTCGCCTGGTTGCGCTTTATCTGTGCATCAATAGTGCCGATCTGCGCCTCTTTGACTGCCACATCGGTGGCCGAGGTATCCAGATCCTGGCGGGAGATAAGATTGCGTTTCACCAGTTGTTGCTGACGCGCCAGTGTCACCTGCGCCAGCTTCAGTTCCGCCTGCGCCTGACGGCGTTGCGCGCGCAGTTCCATCAGCGTGGCATCCACTTCTTTGATCTGGTTTTCTGCCTGGTCAGGATCGATAACCCCGAGCAACTGATCCTTTTTGACTTTATCGCCAATATTGACCAACAGCGTTTTTAACTGGCCATTCACCTGTGCGCCGACGTCAACTTTACGTAATGCATCAAGCTTGCCCGTCGCCAGTACGCTCTGTTGCAATTCGCCAGGGCGGACAATCAGCGTCTGATACCGCACCACCGGCGAGTTTAATTTTCCCCACAGCCAAAAGACGGCCAGTAAAATGACGACCGCCAGTACGATAAATACCGTCCTGCGTTTTCCCTTAAGTTTCATAAAAATCCCGGATAATCTGACACGCGGCCTGTAGATAACATTCTTAACCAAACAAAATATCAACGAAACAGAAAATTCTTAATCTCTCCATTATTCATTTAGATGTTGTTGAAGCGCTGGCTGATGGAATGGCGATCTCTGTGAGATACCCGGATTTCAATATGTCCACCATCGCCGACACGACACATACCGATATGCCACTGCCGAAAACGGCATGGCAACTCTTTTATTCTCTTGCTTCGGGCGAACTGATGCCAGGACTGGCATGGCATCATCCTGCCTATCGCCGCAAATTTCTGCTACGTTCGCTGGCCACGCCGTTCAGCACCACCCATTTTCTCACACGCCTGATACGTCAGCCCATGCTGGCCAAAATGTTACAGGTGCAGCCAGGTTTACCTTGCCGCCTGCATCGCCCATGGTTGTCTATGAATATCAACCGTGCACAAACGTGCGACGCGCTGTGCTGGCATTACAACACGATCGCGGCCCTGCTGCCCGCCAGGCTGGTTAATGGCTATCTTAACAAGTCGGGAATCACCGTTGCACTGTTGAACGGTAAAGATGAGCAGCATTATTCGTTGCGTCTGTGTTCAGAAGCCATGCTGGACAAGGAAGGTGAAGCAACGCTGGTATTCTGCGATGCACAGAATACCGTACTGGCCGGGCTGACATTTACCCTGTGTCAGTTTACCGGCAAAAACACGCTGTATATTGGCGGGTTACAGGGAGCCAAAGCCCACGTGCCGCATGAACTTATTCAGGCTGCGACCAAATCCTGCCACGGTCTCTTTCCAAAACGTCTGTTGGTAGAGGCCGCGATGACGCTGAGCCAGTTCCTGAACGTGCAGCAGATCCGCGCTGTCAGCAACGAAACCCATATCTATCGCAATATTCGTTACCGTCGAAAAAAGCAGGGGCAACTGCACGCAGATTACAATAGTTTTTGGCAATCGTTGGGCGCCGTAGCTGACGCGTCCGGCGATTATATCCTGCCACTGGCAATGCCGCGTAAACCGATGGAGGCGATCGCCAGTAAAAAACGCGCAGAGTATCGACGCCGTTACGAATTACTCGATAGTCTGCATAGCCAGACTGCCAGACTCTGCCGGAATTAATCCGCGCGCCCGCGCGCCAGCCACAGCACGCGGGAAAACATCTTGCGCAACAGGGGCGGTACAGCATCTATCCCGCGGCGCCCCGCTTCCATCGCCACTTCTATCGCCAGATCCGGCTTCGATGAACGATGAATCGCTTTGATGATCACCCGACGCATATTCATCTGCACATTTTCCGGCAGTTGCGCCACTCGATGATAGATATCAGCAAAACCTTCCCGGTACATAAAATGTTCCATATCACGCGCCGGCAACTCGGTCAGATGCTCCCGTATCTGAACCTGATCATTATCCAGCAGGCTGCGCACCGTGGCGGCGTACTTTTTCCCCGCTTCATCGCCGTCCACCAGCACATGCCATTGAATCCCCATACGGCGGGCAAACTTAACCAGCGGTTTTAATCCGGACTGGGCGAATTCAATGACTTTCACCCCTTCGGCATCGAAATGGTGGCCGCACTGGCGCGCCAGTTCGTTAATCACCCAGGTTTCTGTCTCCCCTTCCACCAGCAGCCAACAGCGGGCAAACAGCGAAGAGGCGCGGTTGAAGCGGATATGGAAAGCGATACGCCGCGCATCCTCGGAATTTAAGCCGCCGGGCCCAAGACGCCAGGCCGCAACGCGCGACGATTCGCGCACCAGCCGACAGACCTGCTCAACCGGCGTCATCGACAACAGCTCACCAGAATTGGTCGTCGTCACCTGCTGCAATGGCAACAAATTCAGCAGTTGCCAGGCGACCGACAACATAATCGGGTGCAGCCGTGTTTCAGGATCTTCCACCAGCAGCAATGGCCGCGCGTCGCGGTCGAGGCGCACCGTTCCTTTCGCCTGCAATAAGGTGGCAAAAAAACTCAGCAGGATCACCCGGTACATACGGCCGCCGGGTTTGTCGATCATGCGGTTGATAATATCCAGATAGCGCCAGCTACGCTGCTCATCATGAGAGCGACGCCGCATCAGACGCTGGTGCGAAGCCCCACTGCCCTGTTCAGCGAAGTAGTGTTCCAGCAGTTGCACCATTGCGGAGAGACCATGGCGGATCTGCCCGTCCGTCAAATTTTGTGGTCGGGAAACCAGCTCGTGGGAGAGGAAATCAAGCTGCCGGGCGGTAGTTTCCATTTCGGGTGTATCAGGCATCGTACCGCTGCGGATACGCCGTAAAAATCGCGCATCGCGCAGACGCAACACCGGCATCAAACGCACCAGATGACGGGCGCACTCATCGATATCGGGAAGATCGAGCAACTCCCCCTGTTCATTCAGAAAACCACGCAATGTCAGCACACTGCCATCATCAGACAGTTCGCCTTCATGGCGATAAAACAAGCGATGGTATCCGTCGTGACTGGGCACCCAGCATTCAGCAAGAGGACGATAGCGTCGCACGCGGTAGCGTCCCGGCTCAGATTCACGGAAAGTCAGAATAATGTGCAGATGGTGCTCACGCCCCTGGATATCTCCCGGCGGGAACCAAAAATCTTCCCGAACAAAATGGTAGAGATCGGTTTCCGGTGACAGTAATAACGTTAACGCATCAAGCAAGCTGGATTTACCCCAGGCGTTCTCACCAATCAGCACGTTATTCTGCTCAAGCTGCAACGATAAACGATTGATGCCGCGGAATCCGACAATGTCTACACGCTCCAGAATCATTCTTCCCTCCGGCTGTTTTCGTCTTTCTCGTCTATGCTTTCTGAGAAGTATAGCGGGGCGGAAAGCGCCAGGTCATGCGCTAAGTACAAAATTTTATTGAAAAATATGTAGCAAAGCGCAAATGCGGTTGAGAGAAGTACAATGCAAACAAATAAAAAGAACAAGAACCCAATCATAAAACAAATATCAAAACTCAATACCAAAATAATCCTATAGAACATATATTATATTTCAATTTATTTTAATTTATCAGTTGTTTTAACTACCACCAGGATTAGAATAACCGCGCATTTATTGGTGCTTTACCTATGGCAAGGGCGTTTGCCCGGTTCTGTTCTTATCGAGGTGGCTATGTTCAGAAAATTAGCAGCAGAGTGCTTTGGCACATTTTGGCTGGTGTTTGGCGGCTGCGGCAGCGCAGTGCTGGCCGCAACGTTTCCGCAAACCGGTATTGGTTTCGCCGGGGTTGCGTTGGCGTTTGGTTTAACGGTGCTGACCATGGCTTTTGCCGTTGGTCATATTTCAGGCGGGCATTTTAATCCTGCAGTGACAATAGGCCTGTGGGCAGGCGGTCGTTTTCCGGCGAAAGACGTGATTGGTTATATTGTCGCGCAGGTCGTTGGCGGCATTGTGGCAGCGGCGGCACTCTATTTTATCGCCAGCGGCAAAGCGGGCTTCGATGCAACAGCCAGTGGTTTTGCCTCGAACGGTTATGGCGAACATTCGCCGGGGGGATACTCCATTTACTCCGCGATGCTGATTGAAATCGTGCTGACCTGCGGCTTTCTGCTGGTAATCCATGGCGCCACGGATAAACACGCGCCGGCGGGCTTTGCCCCTATTGCCATTGGTCTGGCGCTGACGCTTATCCATTTAATCAGTATTCCGGTGACCAATACTTCCGTTAACCCGGCGCGCAGTACCGCCGTCGCAATATTCCAGGGCGGCTGGGCATTGCAGCAATTATGGTTCTTCTGGGTAATGCCGATTATCGGCGGCATTCTGGGTGGGGTGATTTACCGCACATTGCTGGAAAAACGCGATTAATAAAATCAGGCCCGGCAAGCACGCCGGGCTTTTTTTTACATTATTACTGCGTCTTTTCGTGGCTTTACTCAGTTCCCACCTTTCGGTAGTGTGTCCGGCGCTTACTCATTTTTGCAAGGATTCGGGCTGTTCATGCTTTCAGGATTGCTAATTATTCTTCTGCCGCTGATCGTCGGCTACCTTATTCCCCTGCGTCATACTGCGGCTCTTAAACTGATCAATAAATTACTGAGCTGGATTGTTTACCTGATCCTATTTTTTATGGGGATCAGCCTCGCGTTCCTCGATAATCTCAGCGCCAATCTGCTATCAATATTTCACTATTCCGCGGTGAGTATCGTGGTGATCCTGCTGTGCAATGCCGTTGCACTGTTATGGCTGGAGCGTACTCTTCCCTGGCAGCACCAGCATCAGCAGGAAAAATTGCCTTCGCGTCTTGCCATGGCGCTGGAATCCCTGCGTCTGTGCGGTGTGGTGGTTGCCGGTTTTGCCATTGGCCTCAGCGGGCTGGCGTTTTTACAGCATGCCACGGAAGCCAGCGAATATACGCTGATCTTCCTGCTGTTGCTGGTCGGCATCCAGCTACGCAACAGCGGTATGACGCTGAAGCAGATTGTCCTCAACCGCCGCGGAATGATCATCGCCGTAGTGGTGGCGCTCAGTTCGTTGGTTGGCGGCGCCATCAACGCATTACTGCTTGGCCTGCCGCTCCAGACAGGTCTGGCGATGGCCTCCGGTTTTGGCTGGTATTCGCTGTCCGGCATTTTGCTGACCGAATCTTTTGGCCCGGTCATTGGCAGTGCAGCCTTCTTTAATGATCTGGCGCGCGAATTGATCGCCATCATGTTGATCCCCGGCTTAGTACGCCGCAGCCGATCCACGGCGCTCGGTCTGTGCGGTGCAACGTCAATGGATTTTACCCTGCCAGTGCTCCAGCGCAGCGGCGGTCTGGAGCTGGTACCTGCGGCCATTGTTCACGGCTTTATCCTCAGCCTGCTGGTGCCATTGCTCATGGCCTTCTTCTCTGCCTGATACCTCTTTGGCGGTAACTTTTTGCCGCCAAAATTGCGCTAAATCAATCTCCCTGTAAGTTGCACTGAAAAGCGCTTTTAAGGCTTCTCTCACCAGCATAATCTTAAACATGTATTTTAAATATAACTTTAACAGTGAAGGTGTGACCATGTTTTGTGTGCAATGTGAACAAACCATTCGAACCCCGGCGGGTAATGGCTGTGCGTATGCGCAGGGGATGTGCGGTAAAACCGCCGAAACGTCCGACCTCCAGGATTTGCTGATTGCCGCGTTACAAGGGCTCTCTGCCTGGGCCTGCAAAGCCCGTGACTACGATCTCATCGATCATGAAATCGACAGCTTCGCGCCGCGCGCTTTCTTCTCGACGCTGACCAATGTCAACTTCGACTCCGTACGCATTGTCGGTTACGCCCGTGAAGCGATAGCCAAACGTGAAGCGCTGAAAGCGCTCTGCCTTTCTATCGACCCGAACGCCAGCGTTGATAACCCGATGGCCGAACTGCAACTGGTCAGCGACGATCTGGGCGAATTACAGCGCCAGGCAGCAGAATTCACGCCGAACAAAGACAAAGCCACGATTGGCGAAAATATCCTTGGCCTGCGTCTGCTCTGCCTGTACGGTCTGAAAGGCGCAGCCGCTTATATGGAGCATGCGCACGTACTCGGCCAGTACGACAACGCTATTTATGCCCGCTACCATAAAATTATGGCCTGGCTGGGTACCTGGCCTGCGGACATGAACGCTCTGCTTGAATGTTCAATGGAAATTGGCCAGATGAACTTCAGCGTCATGAGCATCCTCGATGCCGGTGAAACCAGCACTTACGGCCATCCAACGCCGACCCAGGTGAACGTTAAAGCCGTCGCCGGGAAATGCATTTTGATCTCTGGTCACGACCTGAAAGATCTCTACAACCTGCTGCAACAAACCGAAGGCACCGGCGTTAATGTCTATACCCACGGTGAAATGTTACCGGCACACGGTTATCCTGAACTGCGTAAATTTAAACATCTGGTCGGCAACTACGGTAGTGGCTGGCAGAACCAGCAGGTGGAATTCGCCGGCTTCCCCGGCCCAATCGTAATGACCTCCAACTGCATCATTGATCCGACCGTCGGTTCTTATGACGACCGTATCTGGACCCGCAGCATTGTTGGCTGGCCGGGCGTGAACCACCTCGAAGGCGACGATTTCGCTCCGGTGATCCGCCAGGCACAGCAGATGTCCGGTTTCCCATTCAGCGAAATCGAACACCTGATCACTGTCGGGTTTGGTCGCCAGACCCTGCTTGGTGCGGTGGATTCGCTGATAGATCTGGTGAGCCGCGAAAAACTGCGCCACGTCTTCCTCGTCGGCGGCTGCGACGGCGCACGCGGCGAACGTAATTACTTCACCGATTTCGCCACCCAGGTACCGGATGACTGCCTGATCCTGACGCTGGCCTGTGGGAAATATCGCTTCAACAAACTCGACTTCGGCAATATCGAAGGGCTGCCGCGTCTGATCGATGCTGGTCAGTGTAATGACGCCTACTCGGCGATTATTCTGGCGGTAACGCTGGCGGAAAAACTGGGCTGCGGCGTGAACGATCTCCCGCTGTCACTGGTACTCTCCTGGTTTGAACAGAAAGCGATCGTCATCCTGCTGACTCTGCTGTCGCTGGGCGTCACCAATATCGTTACCGGCCCGACCGCGCCGGGCTTCCTGACGCCGGATCTGCTGGCCGTGCTGAATGAGAAATTTGGCCTGCGCCAGGTCACGACCGTTGAACAGGATATGCAGCAGTTGCTGAGCGCATAAGGAGATAACGATGACCATGCCAACCCCTCAATGCCCGTGGCGCATGCAGGTTCACCATATCCATCAGGAAACGCCGGATGTCTGGACGCTGTCGCTGTTATGCCACGATTACTATCCGTATCGCGCCGGGCAATACGCGCTGGTAAGCATTCGCAACAGCGCCGACACGCTGCGTGCTTACACCCTTTCATCCACGCCGGGCGTGAGCGAATACATTACGCTGACCGTTCGCCGTATTGATGATGGCGCAGGTTCCCGGTGGCTGACCCAGGAAGTAAAACGCGGCGATTATCTGTGGCTTTCCGATGCGCAGGGGGAATTTACCTGTGATAACGAACCGAACGATAAGCTGTTGCTGCTGGCGGCAGGGTGCGGTGTGACACCGATTATGTCGATGCGCCGCTGGCTGGCGAAGTATCGCCCGCAGGCCGATGTGCAGGTGATCTTCAATGTGCGTTCGCCGCAGGATGTGATTTTCGCCGGTGAGTGGCGCGAATATCCCGTCACGCTGGTGGCGGAAAATGACGCCAGCGCAGGTTTTGCTTCTGGCCGTCTGAGCCGCGAACTGCTCAGCCAGGTGCCGGATCTGGCCGCGCGCACGGTGATGACCTGCGGCCCGGCGCCGTACATGGATTGGGTTGAGAACGAAGTGAAAGCGCTGGGCGTAACGCGTTTCTTTAAAGAGAAATTCTTTACCCCTGTCGCGCAGGCTGCCACCAGTGGGTTGAAGTTCAGCAAACTCTCGCCGATGAAAACCTTCTACGCGCCTGTGGGCAGCACGCTGCTGGAAGCGCTGGAGAGCAATAAGATGCCAGTGAATGCCGCCTGCCGCGCCGGTGTGTGCGGCTGTTGTAAAACGCAGGTGATTTCCGGTGAGTATACCGTCAGCAGCACCATGACGCTGACGGAGCAGGAGATTGCCGCCGGATATGTGCTGGCCTGCTCCTGCCATCCCCGGGGGGATTTGGTGCTGGCGTAACGCTTTCTGCACAAAATAAAACGCCCTTCATCTGGAGGGCGTTTTTTGGATCTCATTGACCGGGTATCGTTCCGGTACGCTGTTAACTCTGCACTACTTCCACGCTGGCGCCACGGAATAGCGGCCCGCACCAATAAAAGCAATCACCAGCGCAGCAATAAAGAAGTAAACAATACTTTCAATCGCCCACGCTCCAGTCGCATCCAGAGCGCCCGTTTTACCAATGCCGACCAGTAACCACGCCACCACCATCGTAAATGCCAGCACCAGCGCGGCGGGGCGAGTCAGAACGCCCAGAATGATCAGAATCGGGCACAGCACTTCGCCAATCAGCACGCCGTAAGCAATAAAACCCGGTAACCCTTTTGCCACCAGCATGCCCGCAATACCATCAATACCGCCGATTAATTTGTGCAGCCCGTGAAACAACATCAATCCGCCAACCAACAAACGCAGCAACAGTCGGCCAAGATCTTCATGCGAAAACATATTATTAACTGCATTTAACAATGATTTAACCATTTGAAATGATTCCTGTTTTCATCGACCTTTTTCAGAGTATTACGGAGTGTAACTGAAATAAACCCCTGTTTTAAAAAAGGGCATCGTTAATCTCATTCCAGGCAGAATCATTGTCTAAGCTTGTAATCAAGATCACAAAAGGAGCTTTCCATGAAACAGACAGTGGCTGCTTATATTGCTAAAACCCTTGAACAAGCGGGCGTTAAACGGATTTGGGGGGTAACCGGTGATTCTCTTAACGGGCTGAGCGACAGCCTGAATCGCATGGGTACCATTCACTGGATGCCAACGCGTCATGAAGAAGTCGCCGCCTTCGCTGCCGGGGCGGAAGCGCAACTGACCGGCGAGCTGGCGGTTTGTGCCGGTTCCTGCGGGCCGGGAAATTTACATCTGATCAACGGTCTTTTCGATTGCCACCGCAACCATGTTCCGGTGCTGGCCATTGCGGCCCACATTCCCTCCAGCGAAATCGGTAGCGGCTACTTCCAGGAAACCCATCCTCAGGAGCTGTTTCGCGAATGCAGCCACTATTGCGAACTGGTTTCCAATCCGGAACAGATCCCGCAAGTGCTGGCGATCGCCATGCGCAAAGCCGTGCTTAATAAAGGCGTGTCCGTCGTGGTACTGCCTGGCGACGTGGCGCTGAAACCTGCGCCGGAAAGCGCCAGCAGCCACTGGTACAGTGCGCCGCAACCGGTGGTCACACCGACACAAGAAGAGTTACAAAAACTGGCGCAGTTGCTGCGCTACTCCAGCAATATCGCCCTGATGTGTGGCAGCGGCTGCGCCGGTGCACACAAAGAGCTGTTGGCTTTCGCCGGGAAACTGAATGCGCCCATTGTCCACGCGATGCGCGGTAAAGAACATGTGGAGTACGACAACCCATACGATGTCGGCATGACCGGGCTGATTGGTTTCTCTTCCGGGTTCCACACCATGATGGATGCCGATACCTTAGTGCTGCTCGGCACGCAATTCCCCTATCGCGCCTTCTACCCCACTGATGCCAAAATCATCCAGATCGATATCAATCCGGCCAGCATTGGCGCACACAGCAAAGTGGATATGGCACTGGTGGGCGATATCAAAGCCACCCTTGCCGCGTTGCTGCCGTTGCTGGAAGAAAAAACCGATCGCCGCTTCCTTGATAAAGCGCTGGCGGATTACCGCGAAGCCCGCAAAGGGCTGGATGACTTAGCGAAGCCGAGCGAGAAATCGATTCACCCGCAATATCTGGCGCAACAAATCAGCCATTTTGCCGCGGATGACGCGATTTTCACCTGTGATGTCGGTACGCCAACGGTGTGGGCGGCGCGATATCTGAAAATGAACGGCAAGCGCCGCCTGCTCGGTTCCTTTAACCATGGTTCGATGGCCAACGCCATGCCGCAGGCGCTCGGGGCAAAAGCAACCCACCCGGAAAGACAAGTCGTGGCGCTCTGCGGCGATGGCGGTTTCAGCATGCTGATGGGTGATTTTCTCTCTGTTGTGCAGATGAAGCTGCCGCTGAAAATTATCGTCTTTAATAACAGCGTGCTCGGCTTTGTGGCGATGGAGATGAAAGCGGGCGGCTATTTAACAGATGGTACGGAGTTGCAGGACACCAACTTTGCCCGCATCGCCGAGGCCTGTGGCATTACCGGGATCCGCGTGGAGAAATCCGCCGATGTTGACGAAGCGCTCCAGCGCGCCTTCTCGATCGATGGCCCGGTGCTGGTGGATGTCACGGTCGCCAAAGAGGAACTGGCGATCCCGCCGCAAATCAAACTGGAGCAGGCCAAAGGTTTCAGCCTCTATATGATGCGCGCCATTATCAGCGGACGCGGCGATGAAGTCATCGAACTGGCGAAAACCAACTGGCTCAGGTAAAACAGAAGCTTAACCTGAGCCAGAGAAAGGAAATGCCGTGATTGATTTACGTAGTGATACCGTAACCCGCCCGGGGCGCGCCATGCTCGAAGAGATGATGGCCGCCCCGGTCGGGGACGATGTTTACGGTGATGATCCCACCGTTAACGAACTGCAGCGTTACGCGGCGGAACTCAGCGGTAAAGAAGCCGCACTGTTTCTGCCGACCGGTACGCAGGCCAACCTGGTCGCGCTGTTAAGCCACTGCGAGCGCGGCGAAGAGTATATTGTCGGCCAGGGAGCGCATAACTATCTCTACGAAGCGGGCGGCGCCGCAGTGCTCGGTAGCATTCAGCCACAGCCCATTGATGCCGCCGCCGACGGGACGCTGCCGCTGGACAAAGTTGCGGCAAAAATCAAAGCCGATGACATCCACTTCGCGCGCACCAAACTGCTCAGTCTGGAAAATACCCACAACGGCAAAGTACTGCCGCGCGACTACCTGAAACAGGCGTGGGAATTTACCCGCGAGCGCGGGCTGTCACTGCACGTTGATGGCGCACGCATCTTTAACGCCATCGTGGAATACGGCTGCGACCTTAGCGCGATCGCGCAATATTGCGACTCCTTCACCATCTGCCTGTCGAAGGGCCTCGGCACGCCGGTCGGTTCATTACTGGTGGGCGACAAAGCTTATATCACCCGCGCCAACCGCTGGCGCAAAATGACCGGCGGCGGCATGCGCCAGGCCGGGATCCTTGCCGCAGCGGGCCTGTATGCGCTGAAGCACAACGTCTCGCGGCTGAAAGAGGATCACGAGAACGCCGCCTGGCTGGCTGCTCAGCTACAGGAGATTGGCGCCGACGTGATGCGCCACGACACCAACATGTTGTTCGTTCGTGTTGGCGAACCGGCCGCAGCGTTGGGGGCGTTTATGCGCGAACGCGATGTGTTAATTAACGCTTCGCCGGTGGTGCGACTGGTCACCCATCTCGACGTCAATCGCCAGCAGCTCACCGAGGTGGTTCGCCACTGGCAGGCTTTTTTACAGCGCTAAGGAGCAGATGTGGCGCAGCGGATCCTGGTGCTTGGCGCCAGCGGTTATATCGGGCAGCGGCTGGTGGCCGCGCTCAGTCAGCAAGGCCACCAGGTCAAAGCGGCGGCGCGCCAGTTAACGCGCCTGCAAAAGCAGCGGTTGCCCGGCGTGACCTGCCACACTATCGATCTCTATTGGCCACAGGATCTTCCGGCGCTGCTGGCCGATATTGATACGCTCTACTATCTGGTGCATAGCATGGGCGAAAGCAGCGATTTTGTGGCGCATGAACGGCAAATAGCCCTGAATGTGCGCGATGCGCTGCGGGAAACGCCGGTCAAACAGGTTATTTTCCTCAGTTCGTTGCAGGCAAAAGGAGCAACGGATTCTGACCATCTACTGGCGCGGCAATATACCGGCGATCTGCTGCGGGCAGCCGGTGTGCCGGTTACCGAATTGCGCGCCGGAATTATTGTCGGCGCGGGTTCGGCGGCCTTTGAAGTGATGCGCGATATGGTATTTAACCTGCCGGTGCTGACGCCGCCGCGCTGGGTGCGTTCTCGTACCACGCCGATTGCACTGGAAAACCTGCTGTATTACCTGCTGGAGTTGTTGCATCATCCGGCGGCGGAACACCGCGTGTTTGAGGCTGCCGGGCCGGAAGTGCTGAGCTATCAGCAACAGTTCGAGCACTTTATGCGCGTCAGCGGCGTACACCGCCCGCTGATCCCCATTCCGCTGCCAACGCGGCTGATCTCCGTCTGGTTTTTACATCTCATCACTTCCGTGCCGCCAGGCATCGCAAAGGCGCTGATCCAGGGGCTGAAGCACGATCTGCTGGCCGACGATCGCGCATTGCGCCGTTTGATCCCGCAAACGTTGATCCGCTTTGATGACGCAGTGCGTCAGACGTTGCAGGAAGAAGAAAAGCTGGTGAATTCCGCCGACTGGGGCTATGACCCGCAGGCCTTCTCACGCTGGCGTCCGCAATACGGCTACTTTCCGAAACAGGCTGGTTATCAGGTAAAAACCGCAGCCAGCCTCAGCGCGCTGTGGGAAGTGGTTAACCGTATCGGCGGCAAAGAGCGCTACTTTTTCGGCAATCTGCTATGGGAAACCCGCGCGGCGCTCGATCGTTTAATTGGTCACCCACTGCCGCGCGGGCGTCCCGATCGCGCCTGGCTGCAAACCGGTGATGCGGTAGATAGCTGGAAAGTGATCATCGCCGAGCCGGAGCAGCAACTGGCATTATTGTTTGGCATGAAAGCGCCGGGGCTGGGGCGGCTGGCCTTTACGTTAAGCGACAAAGGCGATCACCGGCTGCTGGATGTCCGCGCCTGGTGGCATCCGCACGGCATGCCGGGTTTGTTTTACTGGCTGCTGATGTTCCCGGCTCATCTGTTCATCTTTCGTGGTATGGCGCAACAAATTGCCCGTCTGGCAGAAAAAAATAGCGAAAAAGTCTGACGGTTAACCTTTTTCTTTTACTTCTCCCATTGCATCGCGGCGTAATTCACGGAAGAATGCGCGCGATAATTGCTTTTCAACACAGTGGATTGATATGAAGGTACTGGTCACGGGCGCAACCAGCGGTTTAGGCCGAAACGCCGTCGAATATCTGCGTCAAAAAGGGATCAGCGTCAGGGCGACGGGCCGCAACGAAGCGATGGGCAAGTTGCTGAGCAAGATGGGCGCCGAGTTTGTGCATGCAGATTTAACCGAGCTGGTTTCATCGCAGGCTAAAATCATGCTCGCTGATATCGATACGCTGTGGCACTGCTCCAGCTTCACCTCACCGTGGGGAACGCAGGAAGCGTTTGACCTGGCGAATGTGCGTGCCACGCGCCGTCTGGGTGAATGGGCTGTCGCCTGGGGCGTACGCAACTTTATCCATATCTCCTCGCCTTCGCTCTACTTCGATTATCACCACCATCGCGATATCCCGGAAGATTTTCGCCCGGCGCGTTTCGCCAACGAATTTGCCCGCAGCAAAGCCGCTGGCGAGCAGGTCATCGATCTGCTGGCGCAGGCGAACCCCAATACCCGCTTTACGATTCTGCGCCCGCAAAGCCTGTTTGGTCCGCACGACAAAGTATTTATCCCACGTCTGGCGCAGATGATGCACCACTACCGCAGCGTGTTACTGCCGCGCGGTGGTGATGCGCTGGTGGATATGACCTACTACGAAAATGCAGTGCATGCGATGTGGCTCGCCAGCCAGCAACAGTGCGACACGTTACCCTCAGGGCGGGCGTATAACATCACTAACGGCGAGCCGCGCTCGCTGCGCAGCATCGTACAGCGGCTGATTGACGATCTGGCGATCTCCTGCCGCATTCGCTCCGTACCCTACACCATGCTGGATATGCTGGCCCGCAGCATGGAGCGTTTTGGCGATAAGCGCGCGAAAGAACCCGCCTTCACCCACTATGGCGTGTCGAAGCTCAATTTTGATTTCACGCTGGATATCACGCGCGCGCAGGAAGAGTTGGGCTATGCGCCGATCGTGACGCTGGATGAAGGCATCAAACGCACGGCGCACTGGTTAAAAGATCACGGTAAACTACACCGCTAACAGATCAGAACGGCCCGGATTTAATCTCAGACACCCGCTGGCCGCTCTTATCAATGTAGTACCACTCCCCGCCGCTCAACGAGATATGCTCGCCTTCACGCTGCGGTTTGCACCCGATGCAGACCAGCGCTTTGCCACCCTCAAACTGCGAAGCGTAATCATAGCGGGCGGCAATGCGGTTGCGAAAACTGTCATCCCAGTAGCCCACTTTGCCGTTCTGCGTTGAGCGCACCAGTCCCTCAACAAACCAGTCCGGCCCGTTATCGAAATGAATCACTGGCAAATACTCGTGCGCAGAACGCACATAATAATCCGCATCCTGCTCCCCCGCTCCACGGGTATAATTGTGCAGCCCGACCCACGACATGCCATCGACATCATGGGTTTTGGCAAATAGCGCGGGTAAAAATACCAGCTTGCCGTCTTTCAGTACGGCGCACTCATCCAGCGTTTCCACACTGTCAGTTTGTTTGTCCCAGTAGGAACATGCGTACGGCGGGTTTGGCGCAGCGTGGACAGCAAAAGCCGCCATCAGCAGTGCACCTGTCATGATGCGAAACACCATTTCCATTGACCTCGTCATAAAAAAACCAGCGGCAGTCACCCCTGGCCATATTTTTCCAGTAATGCCTCGGCAATGGCCTGGCTTTCGGCATCCGCAACACCGTTCCATAACCCCGGACGGAAATGCATCTGAAACGCCTCAATCACTCGTTTCTGCTGCGCAGACGTCATTTCCGGTTTCACTTCGTAGCCGTAGCGCGCCAACAAATCAAGCAGCGACGCCGTTTCCACCGGCTGATGAGGAGAACGACCATTCAGGTAAAATGCCACCCGCGCCGCATCCGGCCAGGCGCCAATCCCCTGAGCGGCCAACGCCTGCCACGGGAATAACGGGCCGGGATCGTCTTTACGCTGCGGCGCGATATCGGCATGCGCCACCACGTTTTGCGGCGCGATGTTGTACCGCGAGATAATATCTTTTACCAGTGGTATCAATGCACTAATTTGCTCAGGAGCAAAAGGCGCGAAGGTTTTTCCTCCCTCGCTTCGTTGCCAGCCGCGGTTTTCTAACTCAATGCCGATGGAGGTATCGTTGATGCGCGTCGCGCCGCGCCAGAAACTCACCCCCGCGTGCCAGGCAAGATCCTGCTCCGGCACCAGCTGCCAGATGCGCGGTTTACCGTGGTACAGCGGCGGCCTGGCGGGTACCAGGTAATGGGCGCTCACCTGCTTGTCGGTGAGCGTCGCCAGCGAGACATCAAAATCATCCGCCGTGTAATGAATCACCAGCACCTTGATACGTGGATAGGCTGCCTGCGCCTGACGCCGCGTATCCAGCTGGTAGCCGTTTTTATCGATAATCCCTTTTTCACTCGCACAGCCAGCCAGAAGCAGCGCCAGCATTGCTAATGCATACTTTTTCATCGGCGCGTTTTAACCGCCGTACCGCTGACGCTCACCATTAGCATGCTGCTGTCTTTGCCTACAGTTTCATAATCGATATCAATACCGACCACCGCATCTGCACCAAGCTGCTGCGCCTGGTCGCCCAGTTCACGAAAGGCAATTTCCCGCGCTTTACGCAGTTCTTTCTCATAAGCACCAGAACGTCCGCCGACAATATCGCGGATACCGGCAAAAAAATCGCGGAAAATATTGGCGCCCAGAATCGCTTCGCCCGTCACGACGCCGCAATACTCGATAATCGGCTGTCCTTCGAGTGTCGGCGTGGTTGAAAATTGCATAAGGTTCTCCTTTTGATTGCGCACGTTACGAGACACATTATCAGATCAATACACTATTCTTGAAAGGTCGTGTCTTCTGAAGAGAAATAAGGAAATCAACATGCGCTATTCAGTTTTGACTCTTGTAATGCCGTGCGCGCTGCTGCTGAGCGCCTGTACCACCGTAACCCCGGCCTATAAAGATATTGGCGCCCATAGCGGGCAGTGTGTGGAAGGCGGTCCGGACAGCGTTGCACAACAATTTTATGACTACCGCATCGCTCATCCGGGCAGCGACCTGACAGCATTGCGCCCATACCTGAGTGACGACCTGGCAAAAATGCTGAATAACGCCAGCCGCGATCCGCAAACCGCTGCGTTGCTAAAAACCGATCCCTTCTCCAGCCGTAGCGTTGCCGCCGATCATGCCGACGTCGCCAGCGCTTCCACCATTCCTAATAGCGATGCGCGGAATATTCCGCTGCGCGTAACGCTAAGCCAGGGCAGCCAGAGCTGGCAGGATGAAGTACTGATGATCCGCGAAGGACAGTGCTGGGCGGTGGACGATGTCCGCTACCTGGGCGGCTCGGTACATGCGCCCGCTGGGACGCTGCGCCAGTCGGTAGAACATCGCTAACGGTTATCACAACATGTGGTAACCCCCGTAAATTGTCTGGCATTCCCCGGGGAATGCCGACATTTATGCCTGGTTCCCTCACCGCCCGGTATTTTGTGCTAACTTTATCGCATAACCTGGTTTATTTTTAAGTTTTAACGCACAAATATTGCATAACTATTCTGTCAACGTTACTATTTGCGGCCTCAATTGCTATCAGACTGCTTCGATGAGTATTAAATTAAACAGCATCAATTGCTTTTATGGCGCACACCAGGCGCTCTTCGACATCACACTGGATTGCCCACAGGGTGAAACTCTGGTGCTGCTCGGCCCAAGCGGTGCGGGTAAAAGTTCGCTGTTGCGCGTACTCAACCTGCTCGAAATGCCGCGTTCCGGCCAGTTAAGCATTGCAGGCAACCATTTTGATTTTGCCAAAATCCCGTCAGATAAAGCGATTCGTGAATTGCGCCAGAACGTGGGCATGGTGTTCCAGCAATATAATCTTTGGCCGCATCTGACCGTGCAACAAAACCTGATTGAAGCGCCGTGCCGCGTGCTCGGTTTAAGCAAAGATCAGGCGCTGGCGCGCGCCGAAAAGCTGCTGGAGCGTTTACGTCTTAAACCTTATAGCGATCGCTATCCGCTGCACCTGTCCGGCGGACAACAGCAGCGTGTCGCCATCGCCCGTGCGCTGATGATGGAGCCGCAGGTTCTGCTGTTTGATGAACCTACCGCCGCACTCGATCCGGAAATCACCGCGCAAATTGTCAGCATCATTCGCGAACTGTCGGAAACCGGCATTACGCAGGTCATCGTGACCCACGAAGTGGAAGTGGCGCGCAAAACCGCCAGCCGCGTGGTGTATATGGAAAACGGTCACATTGTTGAGCAAGGGGATGCCAGCTGCTTTGCCGCGCCGCAGACCGATGCGTTTAAATACTACCTATCTCACTGAAGACTCGGGAATAAAGACAATGAAAAAAGTACTGATTGCCGCACTACTTGCCAGCATCAGCCTTAGCGCTACAGCAGCCCAGACCATTCGTTTTGCGACAGAAGCGAGCTACCCTCCGTTTGAATCCACCGATGCCAACAACAAGATCGTCGGCTTTGATGTGGATCTGGCGAATGCATTGTGTAAAGAGATCGATGCGACCTGTACCTTTACCAACCAGGCCTTTGACAGCCTGATCCCGAGCCTGAAATTCCGCCGTTTTGACGCGGTAATGGCCGGTATGGATATCACGCCAGAGCGTGAAAAACAGGTTCTGTTTACCACACCGTACTACGACAACTCTGCGCTGTTCGTCGGCCAGCAGGGTAAATTCACCAGCATCGATCAGCTGAAAGGCAAACGTGTTGGCGTGCAGAACGGCACCACACACCAGAAATTCATCAACGATAAACACCCGGAAATCACCACCGTGCCTTACGACAGCTACCAGAACGCGCGTCTGGATCTGCAAAACGGCCGTATTGATGCTGTCTTTGGTGACACCGCAGTGGTCACCGAATGGCTGAAAGCCGATGCCAAACTGGCAGCAGTAGGCGATAAAGTGACGGACAAAGAGTACTTCGGTACCGGTCTGGGTATCGCCGTACGCCAGGGCAACACTGAATTGCAGCAGAAATTCAACGCTGCGCTGGAAAAAGTGAAGAAAGATGGGACTTACCAGACCATCTACAGCAAATGGTTCCAGAAGTAATCCTTAATGAACGAAATGTTTCCATTAGCAAGCGCCGCCGGGATGACCGTCGGCCTTGCCGTTTGTGCGCTGCTCATCGGCCTGGTGCTGGCGATGATCTTTGCCGTTTGGGAGTCCGTTAAGTGGCGTCCCATTGCATGGATCGGTACCGCGTTGGTCACGCTGCTGCGCGGCCTGCCGGAAATCCTCGTGGTGCTGTTTATCTATTTCGGCGCCTCGCAGCTACTGCTGACGCTCTCTGATGGTTTCACCATCAATCTGGGCGTGGTGCAGATCCCGGTGCAGGTACAGATTGAAAACTTCGATGTCAGCCCGTTTCTGTGCGGCGTAATCGCGCTCTCTCTGCTCTATTCAGCTTACGCCTCGCAAACCCTGCGCGGTGCATTAAAAGCTGTGCCGGACGGTCAGCGGGAATCCGGCCAGGCGCTCGGTCTGTCGAAAGGAGCGATCTTCTTCCGTCTGGTGATGCCGCAAATGTGGCGCCATGCGCTGCCGGGTCTGGGTAACCAGTGGCTGGTGCTGTTGAAAGATACCGCGCTGGTGTCACTGATCAGCGTTAACGATCTGATGCTGCAAACCAAAAGCATTGCAACCCGTACTCAGGAGCCTTTCACCTGGTACATTGTGGCGGCGGCGATTTACCTGGTGATCACTCTGTTCAGCCAGTGGATCCTCAAACGCATTGACCTGCGTGCGACGCGCTTTGAACGGAGGCCGGGATAATGCTTGCCTATTTACCAGAGCTGTTTAAAGGCCTGCATACCAGCCTGACGCTGACCATCGCGTCACTGATTGTGGCGCTGATCTTGTCGCTGCTGTTTACCGTCATACTGACGTTGAAAACGCCGGTGCTGACGCACATCGTACGCGGCTATATCACGCTGTTTACCGGTACGCCGCTGCTGGTGCAGATCTTCCTGATTTACTACGGCCCCGGCCAGTTCCCGTCGTTGCAGAACTATCCGTTCATCTGGCATCTGCTGTCGCAGCCGTGGCTGTGCGCGCTGCTGGCGCTGTCGCTGAACAGTGCGGCGTATACCACGCAGCTGTTTTACGGCGCGATCCGCGCGATTCCGCAAGGTCAATGGCAATCCTGCGGCGCGCTGGGCATGAGCAAGAAAGACACGCTGGCGATCCTGCTGCCTTATGCCTTTAAACGCGCCCTTTCGTCCTATTCCAACGAAGTGGTGCTGGTGTTTAAAAGTACATCGCTGGCTTACACCATCACGTTGATGGAGGTGATGGGGCACGGCCAGCTGCTGTACGGCCGCACCTATGACGTAATGGTGTTTGGCGCAGCCGGGTTGATTTATCTGGTGGTGAACGGTCTGTTGACGCTAATGATGCGCCTGATTGAACGCAAAGCGCTGGCTTTCGAACGCCGCAGCTAATTGCATAAATAATAATCAACGGCGAGATAATGCTTTAATATCTCGCCTTTTTTATATCCAATTAAATATATTTAAGCATTTTTATTGCATATAAATTCAATTAATGGCATCGTAAACGCCATGCTGAAGACACGGCAAAAACAATAAGATTGATCGACAGGAGTTCGAAAATGAAAAAACTGATGCTGGCCGCCGCCCTGATCGCGACTTTCGCTGCAAGCGCCTCTGCTGCTGATAAAATCAATTTCGGTGTTTCCGCCACTTACCCGCCGTTTGAATCGCTGGACGCGAACAATAAAATCGTCGGTTTTGATATCGACCTGGCAAATGCGCTGTGCAAACAGATGCAGGCAGACTGCACCTTCACTAACCACGCGTTTGACAGCCTGATCCCATCGCTGAAATTCAGAAAATATGATGCGGTGATCTCCGGTATGGATATTACGCCAGAGCGCGCCAAACAGGTCTCTTTCACCGATCCGTACTACGCGAACTCCGCCGTTGTGATTGCGAAAAAAGACGCGTTTAAATCTTTCGACGATTTGAAAGGCAAACGCATCGGTATGGAAAACGGCACCACGCATCAGAAATATTTGCAGGATAAGCACCCGGAAGTGAAAACCGTGGCTTATGACAGCTATCAGAACGCGATTGTCGACCTGAAAAATGGCCGTATCGATGGCGTGTTTGGTGATACCGCAGTGGTTAATGAGTGGCTGAAAACCAACCCGCAGCTTGGCGTTGCAACACCGAAAGTGACCGATCCGCAATATTTCGGCACCGGCCTCGGCATTGCTGTTCGCCCGGAAAACAAGGCGCTACTGGAAAAACTGAATACCGCCCTGAAAGCGATCAAAGCTGACGGTACGTACCAGAAAATCAGCAACCAGTGGTTCCCGCAGTAAGTGCAGCCTTGCCCGTTAACGTTGCGCTTACCAGATCAACGGACTTCTCATCTGTCATTCGGATAAGACGAAGCCACAAGATTATAAAAAAGCCGCTTGCGCGGCTTTTTTATTGCTTAACCAACAGCGTCAACACCTCGTAATGCGCGGTATGCGGAAACATATCAAACAGTTGCACGCGTTCGATGCGATAGCCTGGAAGCTGTCGAATATCTTTCGCCATTGATTGCGCATTACAGCTTGAATAGACGATAAAAGGCGGCGCCATACGGCTTAAGTAGTCGCATAATTCCGCCCCGATGCCGCGTCGCGGTGGGTTAACCAGTACCAGATCCGGCACGTCCTGTTGCGCAGTGGCGAACTGTGTAGAATCGAGCGCCTGAAAATGCAAATTATGCAATCCCAGCACCTGCGCCGACTGCGTTGCGCAGGCGATCGCTTCCGGGGCGATCTCGATGCCGGTCAGCCGCATTTCAGGTGTAGCGCAGTGCAGACCAAAACCGCCAACGCCGCAGAACAGATCCCACATATGCGCGACCGGTAAAGCACGCACCCAGTCACGGGCGGTGGCGTACAGCGCGCTGGCGACGGCAGGGTTAGTCTGGAAGAAGCTTTGTGGGCGGATCCACAGCGGCACACCATTGAAATTTTCCGCCAGCGCCTGCTGTTCGGTGAGGAAAATCTCCGTCTCCCCTTCCATGATCGCCATATGCACCGGCTGAATATTTACCGAAATAACCTTTAACTGCGGTAATTGCGCCTGCAACCACGGCAGCGCGGCGCGCAGTTGCGCCAGCTTAACTTCGGAACGCAATACAAAACGCAGCATCATGCCGCCATCCTGCTGGCTTTCGGTCAGCAGCAGGTATTTCAGTTCGCCGCGCTTGCGTGTCACGTTGTAGGGCGTTAACCCCGCGCGGGCAATAAAGGGTTTAAGCGCAGCAAAAACCGGGGCAAAAGAGTCGGGATAGAGCGGGCAATCAGTGAGATCTTCCGGCGTACCGTCGCGGTGCAGCATACCGAGCAGCGGTTTTTCTACGCTGCCGCTGACCACCATTTTGGCTTTATTGCGAAACCCCTGCTCCGGGCCACTCACCGGCGTGCGCCACTCTGCCACCGGCAACCCTGCCAGCAGATGACGGAGATCGTCCATCTTAGCGGTAAGCTGGGTGGCAAGCGGTTGTTCGATCCACTGACAGGAGCGACAGCGACCAGCATCGTAGAGAGCGCACTGCATAATAAAGCCTTTCGTTTTGCGGGGCCGGGATTGTACCACCGTTATTGCAGGCGGAAAAAGCGTCGACTGGGCGTGGGGATAAACAGCAGGAACAGCACCAGCATATCAGGCAGTTTTTGCAGCATCAGCGAACGGAAAATCTCCCGGCGCGATCCACCGGCAATACTGAACAGCTCCGGATAACCATAGCCGAGCGAGGCGGCCCACAAATAGCCGGTAGCGATAAGCTGCGTCAGAAGATAGAGCCAGCGCGCCCAGTTGCGCCCTTTCACTACCGAAAACGCACAAAGGATCTCGATAAACACCAGCAACAGGCTGCCGAGAAAAATCAGCGTCAGCGCCCAGGTCTGTGCGCTGCGCTGGACAAAATCGATAATACCGCGTCCGCCCAGTACATTGAGCACCATCAGCACATCGACACAGCGAATGGTGATGATGGCAATAGCCGCCACCTGCACCATCGCGGGTACATTCAGTTTCGCGTGATGAGTGGTTTTCTTAAAGAAGCCCAATCCTGTGATTTCCCTGTGAAAAAATGCCGCGACAAGCGCGGCATCAGCGACACAATTTCCCGATTTTAATGAGAATGATCTTGTCTTGCACGCTGGATATCGCGAATCCGCTGCTTTTCCGTGCGCGCCATCAGATACCAGGCGATTAAACCAACAATCCCGACCACGCCAAGGATCAGCGTCGCCAGCGCGTTGATTTCCGGGTTCACCCCCATGCGCACACTGGAGAAGACCAGCATCGGCAACGTTGTCGCGCCCGGCCCGGAGACAAAGCTGGCGATCACCAAATCATCCAGCGACAGCGTAAAGGCCAGCAGCCAGCCGGAGATCACCGCAGGCATGATCATCGGCAGCGTAATAACAAAAAAGACTTTCAGCGGTGTGGCGCCCAGATCCATCGCCGCCTCTTCAATCGAGCGATCGAGTTCACGCAGGCGTGAGGAGATCACCACCGCCACATAAGCAGTACAGAACGTGACGTGCGCCAACCAGATGGTTAACATCCCGCGATCCGAAGGCCAGCCAATCGCATGCCCGAGGGCGACAAACAGCAGCAGCAGCGACAGACCGGTAATCACATCCGGCATCACCAGCGGCGCAGTGATCATAAAAGCAAAACCGTTGGAACCACGGAAGCGGCCAAAACGCACCATCACAACAGCGGCTATGGTGCCGAGGATCGCCGCCATGGTGGCCGCACAGGCGGCAATGGTCAGGCTTAAACCCACCGCGCTCATCATCGCATCATCATGGAACAGTTCGCCGTACCAGCGCGTTGACCAGCCCGCCCATACCGTGACCAGCTTCGAACTGTTGAACGAGTAGATCACCAACATCAGCATTGGCGCATACAGGAATGAGAACCCAAGCACCAGAATCAGGATACGCCACGGCGATCGCACTACCGGTAAGTTGTTCATGCGTGATCCCCCGCCTGTTTCTGCTGATGTTTGTGGAACCACATGATCGGCACAATCAGCAACAACAGCATGATCACCGCCACCGCAGAAGCCACCGGCCAGTCGCGGTTATTAAAGAACTCCTGCCACAGCACGCGCCCAATCATAATGCTGTCCGGGCCTCCAAGCAGTTCCGGGATCACAAACTCCCCCACCGCCGGGATAAACACCAGCATCGACCCGGCGATAATCCCGCCTTTGGTCAGCGGCACAATCACGCTGAAGAAGGTTTTTAGCGGTCGCGCGCCGAGATCCAGCGAGGCTTCCACCAGCGAATAGTCGATACGCGTTAACGCGGTATAAATCGGCAGCACCATAAACGGCAGATAGGCGTAAACGATGCCAATATAGACCGCCAGGTTGGTGTGCAGAATATTCAGCGGCTGATCGATAACGCCCAGCCACATCAGGAAGTTATTCAGCACGCCGTTGCTTTTCAAAATGCCCATCCACGCGTACACGCGGATCAGGAACGAGGTCCACGACGGCAGAATCACCAGCAATAGCAGAATATTGCGCGTTGACGGCTTACTGTGCGCCACCGCCCAGGCCAGCGGATAGCCAAGCAGCAAACAGCACAGCGTGGAAATCGCCGCCACTTCCAGCGATTGCAGGTACGCCTCGATATAGAGCGGATCGTCGGTCAGTTGCAGGAAGTTGCCGATATTCAGCGTGACCGTAAGCTGGCTGTCGGCCCACTCAATCAGATCGGTATACGGCGGGATCTGGCGCGCCATCTCTGCAAGGCTGATTTTGAAGACAATCAAAAACGGCAGCAGAAACAGCAAAATAAGCCAGACATAGGGCAGCGCAATCACCAACTTACGCCCGTGGCGCATCTGCATACGCGCCAGCCACAGTGTTAAACCGCCCGGTTTTTCAACGCGGGCCGGCGGCTCCAGTGTACTCATCACCGCTCCTTAAACCGTCAGAACCACACAACTATCGGCATCCCAACAGAGACGAACTTCGTCGCCCCAGGTTGGCGCGCCTTTACGGTAGCGATGCGCGTTTTGCAACTGGGCGCTGATCATCTGCCCGCTTTGCACACGCACGTGATAAATAGAAAGGTCGCCAAGGTAGGCAATATGCACCACTTCGCCGACGGCAAAGTTGTAGCCATCGGCTGGCGGCTCGTCGCAGAGCATGATTTTTTCCGGGCGCAGCGCCACGTACACCGGCACGTTGTCCACCACCGATGCATCCGGATCGACCTTCAGCGGATGCACCAGCCCAGGAGATTCGACCACCAGGCCATCATCCTGACGCTCTTTCAGCAACCCTTCGAAGACATTGACCGAGCCGATAAATTCAGCGCTGTAGCGGGTGGTCGGATGCTCATAAATCTCTTCCGGCTCGCCAATCTGCACGAATTTACCACGGTTCATGATGGCGATACGGCCAGCCATGGTCATCGCCTCTTCCTGATCGTGCGTTACCATTACGCAGGTCACGCCAACGCGCTCGAGGATATCCACCACTTCCAGTTGCATGCGGTCGCGCAGTTTTTTATCCAGCGCGCCCATCGGTTCATCCAGCAGCAGCAATTTCGGGCGTTTCGCCAGACTGCGCGCCAGCGCCACGCGCTGACGTTGCCCGCCGGAAAGCTGATGCGGCTTACGTTTGGCGAACTCGCTCATATGCACCAGATTGAGCATCTCCGCCACGCGGCTGGCAATTTCCGCTTTCGGCAACTTGTCCTGTTTCAGCCCGAACGCGATGTTCTGTTCAACCGTCATATGCGGGAACAGGGCATAAGACTGAAACATCATATTGATGGGGCGCAGATATGGCGGCACGTGCGCCAGATCGACGCCGTCGAGCATAATTTGCCCCTGCGTTGGCTGCTCAAAACCGGCCAGCATACGCAGCAAGGTCGATTTGCCGCAGCCGGACGCGCCTAGCAGTGCAAAAATTTCGCCTTTGTAGATAGTGAGGCTGACATCATCAACGGCATGCTGGCCGTCAAACGATTTGGTCAGATTGCGGATTTCAAGCAGCGGCGTCAGATCCTTGCGGCTCTTCGCCTGCGGGCGGGGAATAGCGTCGTTCAATCCAGTGCTCTCCGGCATAAACATCACCCTGTTTCAACAGGTTGACTTACAAATGGCTGAACAGAGGCGCAGTACCTCTGTCCAGCTTTGGGGCAATCGCACCATGTTGGTGCATTCAAATCACCGGTCAGGTAATTGATTTACTTGCCGCTTTTAACTTTAGTCCATGCGCGGGTTCTTACGCGGTCAATCTTCGGATCCTGGACTTTCAGCGTAAACAGTTTGGCGAAGACATCCGGCGGCGGGAAGATTGCCGGATTGTTACGCACTTCTTCGCTGATCAGTGGGACAGAGGCTTTGTTGCCGTTCGCGTAGAACACGTGATCGCTGATATGAGCAATCACATCCGGGCGCATCAGATAGTTAAGGAACTGATAAGCCTCATCTTTATTTTTCGCATCAGCAGGCATCGCGAAGACGTCAAAGAATGCCAGCGCGCCCTCTTTCGGAATGGTGTAGGTCACGTTGACGCCGTTTTTCGCTTCTTTCGCGCGGTTAGCGGCCTGCCATACGTCCCCTGCCCAACCAATCGCCACGCAGATGTCGCCGTTAGCCAGATCGTTGATGTATTGCGAAGAGTGGAAATAACGGATATTCGGACGCAGCTTCAGCAGCAAATCCGTTGCCGGACCGGTGTAATCATCCGCTTTGTTGCTGTTCGGATCTTTGCCGAGGTAGTTCAGCACGGTGGCAAAAATCTCTTCCGGCGCATCGAGGAAAGAGACGCCGCAGCTTTTCAGTTTTTCCAGGTTTTCCGGCTTCAGCACCAGATCCCAACTGTTCACCGGCGCATCTTTGCCCAGGGCAGCTTTAACTTTATCGATGTTATAACCAATACCGGTGGTCGCCCACAGGTACGGCATGGCGTATTTGTTGCCCGGGTCATGCTTGGCAACCATTTTCAGCACGTCTGGATCGAGGTTCTTCCAGTTTGGCAGCTTGCTCTTATCCAGCGGCTGGAACACGCCGGCTGCCAGCTGGCGCTCAAGGAAGCTTGCCGACGGCACCACCAGGTCGAAGCCGGTGCTGCCCGCCATCAATTTGCCTTCCAGCACCTCGTTGGAGTCAAACACGTCATAAACGACTTTAATACCGGTTTCTTTTTCGAAATTTGCGACGGTGTCCGGCGCAATATAATCAGACCAGTTGTAAACATGCAGCGTCTTTTGCTCGGCTGCGAGCGTGCTGGCAGAGACAGCCATCAACGCACCCGCGACAAGACCTGATACCCATTTTTTGCTCAAGGCGGTCATATCTCATTCCTTCTGGAAAAGCCCGTTAACATACGAACCAAATGTACGCATTTTAAGGTATGCAAGAATCATGCATATTTTGTCACTCTGCACAGCCTCGGAGGAGAAAACTCTTCCGGCAGACACCGCATGCTGTTGTAAGCAGCGCAAGAATAACTGTAGCCAGGGTTTGAGGCTATAGGTCAGATTAAAAAACGCGGTTTATCAATTTTTTATGCAGGATCTGTCTATGGGATAAGCCTTCACCGCCGGAATTGCGGTGAATAGTTCTTTAAAGAAAGGTTAAAAGCAGAATAAAAATATTTATTTTGCAGCCGCGCTGGCAGCGACTGCATGAATTGCGGCAAAGAGTCAGTGGAGAAAATTGCGCGTTGCGTCGCCCATGACGGCCTCTTCCTCGCTGTCTGTCGCAAGAAACAGCAGCTGGTGCGCGTTGGCTTCCATAATCACCATAGAAATCTGCTCCTCGCTCTGGCGCATAAACCAGGCGAACTGCTCGAAGGTGACTCCCGGCCCAACGCATAAAGACTGACATACCACCAGCTTCGGCAGATTATCATCCTGAATATCGAGAAACGCTTTTACGGTCAACGAACTGGCGTTAATGGCAGAGAGATCCGCTGATAGCGCCAGCAGCGCCGAAGGTTTAACTTCCGCCATCGCCGTAAACAGCATGATGTCATTAACCAGGTCAAGTTTCGCATCGAACACGCCATCAAAATTTTGCATATGCGGCAGGTGCAGCGCCTGACAGTTATCACACTCAAAAAAAGTGATGCCCAGTTCGTCGAGCCAGTGACGAAGCGTGTCCAGACCAGGAACGACGAGTGAATCCATAACGTAATACTCTCTTACTGAAAAAATTACCCATAGCTTACGCAAAAAGCACGGCAGGCACCATTAATAGCGCAGGGAAATGCCCTAGCCGCCTGTTTTCAGGCAAAATCCAGGCGTTGCCTGACGCTCAATCCACTGGATCATTCGCCCGGCGATATCGATGCCGGTGGCCTTTTCGATGCCTTCCAGCCCCGGCGACGCGTTCACTTCCATCACCAGCGGCCCGCGACTGGCGCGCAGAATATCCACGCCCGCCACATCCAGCCCCAGCGTATGCGCAGCAGCCAGCGCGATTTCGCGTTCGCGCGGCGTGATGTTGGCGACAGTCGCCTGCCCGCCGCGGTGCAGGTTGGAGCGAAAATCCCCCTCTTTCGCCCGGCGTTCAATGGCCGCAACCACTTCATTGCCGACAACAAGACAGCGGACATCGCACCCTTTGGCTTCGGCGATAAACTCCTGCACCAGGATATGCGCATTCAGGCCGCGAAACGCGTCAATCACGCTTTCTGCCGCCTGGCGGGTTTCCGCCAGCACCACGCCAATCCCCTGCGTGCCTTCCACCAGCTTTACCACCAGCGGCGCGCCGCCGACCATATCGATCAGATCGCTGGTGTCATCCGGCGAATGCGCAATACCGGTCACCGGTAAATCGATCCCCTGGCGTGCCAGCAGTTGCAGCGAGCGCAGTTTATCTCTGGCGCGGGTAATGGCGACGGATTCATTGAGCGGATAGCTGCCCAGAATTTCAAACTGGCGCAGCGCAGCCGTACCGTAAAAGGTAATGGCGGAGCCAATGCGTGGGATCACCGCATCAAAATGCGGGAGCTGACGCCCTTTATAGTGAATGGACGATGCCGCAGGGCTGATATTCATGTAACAGGAGAGTGGATCGAAAATTTCGACCAGATGGCCGCGCTGCGTAGCCGCTTCGCGCAGGCGTTTACATGAATAGAGCGTTCCGTCCCGGGACAATATGGCAATTCTCACCCTGCACCTCGCTAAAAAGAGCCGTTAAAGCTCGCGTATCATACACGCAGCGAAGAGCAGGATGAACGGGAATTAGCGTGTTGCCCATCCCTGTTTATGCAAATAATCGAGAATAAAAGGACGATTCTCTTTAATCAGCGTGCGACGGATATGATCGCTCCACGTATCGCGGCGCGTATTGCTGCCACGCGTCAGATAGTAGTTAGCGATCTCTTCGTCATACTGCGCCAGCACATCGCGATCCAGCGGCTGATAATGGTTTTCATGCACCAGCAGCGACGCTGGCATCCGCGGTTTTAACCCCGGATCGTCCGCCGGCCAGCCAAGGCACAGGCCAAACAGCGGCAGCACATGTTTTGGCACCTGTAACAGTTCACCCACCGCTTCGATATTGTTACGAATCCCGCCGATATAAACACCGCCAAGCCCCAGAGATTCCGCAGCCGTAAAGGCGTTTTGCGCCATCAGCGCGGTATCCACCACACCCAGCAGCAGCTGTTCCGCAAGACCGGGTTTCGCTTCCGGGCTGATCTCAAAGTTACGATGGAAATCCGCGCAGAACACCCAGAACTCAGCCGCCTGAGCGACATGCTGCTGCCCGCCGGTCAATGTCACCAGTTGCTCACGCATCGCCCTATTGGTTATCCGAATAATCGAGCTGCATTGTAAAAAGCTGGAGCTGGAGGTCGCCTGCGCGCTGGCGATAATCGCTTCACGCTGCTCCTGTGTGACTGGTTGATCGGTAAAGTGGCGAATGGAACGATGGGCGCACAGCAAGTCAATCGTTGGTGTCATGATGAAGAATCCCCGTATAAACAAGACCCCGAGTATAGGACAGAGACACAGGATCGCAGTAAACCGAAATTGTCCTGAAAGGTTGCAGAGATTAATGCAACAGGCAAAACCTGCTTTCCAACAGGCCGGGGGTTGGTCATGATAGCGACCATTAACCTTCAGGTTTAAGGAGAGAGTATGTTTGCTGTAATTTTTGGCCGCCCGGGCTGCCCGTACTGCGTGCGCGCAAAAGAACTGGCAGAAAAACTGACTGCCGAACGTGATGATTTCAACTATCGCTATGTCGATATTCACGCAGAAGGAATCACGAAAGCCGATCTGGAAAAAACCGTCGGTAAACCGGTAGAAACCGTACCGCAAATTTTCCTCGACCAGCAACACATTGGCGGCTGCACTGATTTTGAAGCCTACGCCAAACAGCATTTCGGCCTGTTTGCATAACGATCCGACGCCCGCCCCCACTTTCGGGGGCGTTTAGTGCCTGAACATCCTGCCCACAAACAGACACGCCAGACCGCCAATCCCACACCAGAACACCGCGCTGAACAGCCAGGCCAACTCCTGCCAGACCGAACGCGACGGCAGCAGAAACAGATGAATCAGTACATAGCAGAATGGTAGCGCCAGTAGCGCACCCAGCAACGCAATAACCACCCGGCGACGACGGGCAACAAGGCCGCTGGCAATACCGGGCAATATAAAAAACAACAAACCTGTTTCGGGTTTACCAGAACCGGGTAAATCCCCTTTCATGCTTACAACCAAAGAAAGGCATACCGCAATAAAGAGTAGAAAACTACAAATAACACCGAGCCGACGTCGCCTGAGCTTCAAACAATCCTCCTGACTCTCTATCACACACCAGTTCGTTCAAAAGAATGTCCGGACAGATAAAGGGTGACGGCAATCCATACCTGAAATGGCCAGGCCGTAAACACGCGATTCTCACTAGCCGTTGTAATCTAATCCGATTAAACTATCGCCCTGTTTTTGTTTTGCGAAGAATGCATGGTGCAAGACCGCTTTTTAATGCCAGCGCACATTCAAAACACTAGCTCAAATAACCATTCCTTTCAACAACTTACAAGTAAACAAGAAGTTAGCCTCCGTGAATATAAACGTCGCAGATTTGTTAAACGGGAATTACATACTGTTATTGTTTGTCGTACTGGCACTCGGCCTTTGTCTTGGTAAATTACGTCTGGGTTCGGTACAACTCGGTAATTCCATTGGCGTTTTAGTCGTTTCGTTATTATTAGGTCAACAGCATTTCAGCATAAACACAGATGCATTAAATCTTGGCTTTATGCTGTTTATTTTTTGTGTGGGTGTTGAAGCCGGTCCCAACTTTTTTTCGATTTTTTTTCGCGACGGTAAGAATTATCTGATGCTCGCGCTGGTATTAGTTGGCAGTGCGCTATTAATTGCTTTAGGGCTGGGAAAATTGTTCGGCTGGGATATTGGCCTCACCGCCGGGATGCTGGCAGGTTCGATGACCTCAACCCCGGTTCTGGTCGGCGCTGGCGATACACTGCGCCATGCTTCGATGGAGAGCGGTAATCTTGCCAGCGCGCTGGATAACCTCAGCCTTGGCTACGCGTTAACCTACCTGATTGGTCTGGTCAGCCTGATTTTCGGCGCGCGTTATTTGCCGAAGCTGCAACACCAGGATCTGCAAACCAGCGCCCAACAGATCGCTCGCGAACGCGGCCTCGATACCGATGCCCATCGCAAAGTGTATCTGCCGGTGATCCGCGCTTACCGCGTCGGGCCGGAGCTGGTGGCCTGGGCCGACGGCAAGAACCTGCGCGAGCTGGGGATCTATCGCCAGACCGGTTGTTATATTGAGCGTATTCGCCGCAACGGTATTCTCGCCAGTCCGGACGGTGACGCGGTGCTGCAAATGGGCGATGAGATCTCGCTGGTCGGTTACCCGGACGCACATGCACGCCTCGATCCCAGTTTCCGCAACGGTAAAGAGGTGTTCGATCGCGATCTGCTGGATATGCGCATCGTGACGGAAGAAGTAGTGGTGAAGAACCACAATGTGGTTGGCCGCCGTCTTGCACAGTTAAAACTGACCGATCACGGTTGCTTTCTTAACCGCGTGATCCGTAGCCAGATTGAGATGCCGATCGACGACAATATCGTGCTCAATAAAGGCGACGTGCTGCAAATCAGCGGCGATGCCCGCCGGGTGAAAACCATTGCCGACCGTATCGGCTTTATCTCGATTCACAGCCAGGTGACCGATCTGCTCGCCTTCTGCGCCTTCTTTATTGTTGGCCTGATGATCGGCATGATCACCTTCCAGTTCAGCTCGTTCAGTTTTGGCGTGGGTAATGCCGCCGGTCTGCTGTTTGCCGGTATCATGCTTGGCTTCCTGCGTGCGAACCACCCGACGTTCGGCTATATCCCGCAGGGTGCGCTGATGATGGTGAAAGAGTTTGGCCTGATGGTGTTTATGGCCGGTGTCGGCTTAAGCGCCGGTAGCGGCATTGGTCATGGTCTGGGCGCCGTCGGCGGGCAGATGCTGATTGCCGGGTTGATCGTAAGCCTCGTTCCGGTGCTGATCTGTTTCCTGTTCGGCGCTTACGTGCTGAAAATGAACCGCGCTCTGCTCTTTGGCGCGATGATGGGCGCACGTACCTGCGCGCCCGCCATGGAGATCATCAGCGATACCGCGCGCAGCAATATCCCGGCGCTGGGCTACGCCGGAACCTACGCGATTGCCAACGTGTTGTTAACCCTGGCGGGGACGCTGATTATCATCATCTGGCCGGGACTCGGATAACTCCTAAGCTGAAAAATATTTCAGTTATGCGCAGAACTTTTTTCTGGGGTGTCAGTCATAACTAGTGCCACTGCTTTTCTTTGATGTCCCCATTTTGTGGAGCCCATCAACCCCGCCATTTTGGTTCAAGGTTGATGGGTTTTTTGTTGCCTGGAATTCACTCCCTAAGACATTCAGCCCTGCTCTGCGGATTTCGTTTTCTGAAATCACACCGCGCTCCGGTGGCCTTTATTACTCCGCTTACAGGTTACTATCTTTACCGCTTGCCGCTTTACCTTCACCGTTAGGCGCGCCCAGTGTCTGCTTGAACCATTCGACCACCGTTTTGATCACCGCAGGCTGGAACCAGGAAATATCGCCATGCTCCGCGCCCCTGACCAGAATGTATTTCGCCTTGTCATGTTTCTCTTTCAGCGCATTGTAAAGCTGCGCGCTCTGCTCCGGCGACACCAGCGTGTCGGCGCTGCCGTGCATGATAAGGAACGGTGGCTCATTACCGCTGATATGCCCCATCGGGCTGGCATTCAGCGCTTTTTGTTTATCGCTGTCGATGGTCGCGCCGGGGAAATTCCTGAACGCCGCGCCGTTCACCAACAGCGATTCGGTGACCGCCGGGGAACGATGCACTTGCTGGATCTCTTGCGGGAATCCTTCACCGATATTCAGCAAGTTTGAAATGCCATATAACGTCGCAACCGCCTGCACTGCCGACGATTGATCGGTGTTATCGCCGGTATCGAAGGTTTTTAGATTGTTGGTGGTGCCGAGCATCTGGGCCAGCCAGCCACCAGCGGAATCCCCCAACACACCGATTCGTTGCGGATCGATGTTGTACTCCTTCGCATGTGCACGCAAATAACGCACTGCGGCTTTACCATCTTCCAGCGGCGCCGGGAAAGTATTCGGTACAACACGGTACTCCGCCGCGGCGACAACAAACCCCGCTTCCGCCAGCGCCATACGCATTTCAATAAATTTATCGTAATCAGCGGAAGTAAAACCGCCTCCGGGAAAGTAGACGATGGCTGGTTTCAGCGCGCTGGTGCGCGGAACCAGTAGCGACATGTTTAACTGGCGAACGGAACGCACATTCCGAATCTGGCTGTAAACGATATTGCTCAGTAAATCGATCTGCCCGCGGGATTTTTCAACATTAATAACCTCCGCACCGGGCGTATTACCCGCCAGCTCATGGCTGGCAGCCAATGCCGAACCCGAAATACTCGCCATCAGAAACCACCCCGCTACCGTGAATCGACCTCGCATTATGCACCTCTCCATTCTCATTAAAAAAATAAGCGAGAGTGGGCAAAGCGGGAATGGTCGACACAAACGTTACCAGCGATTTTTTTAACGTCAAACCCAATAAGCGAATGAAATTCATCTGAATTTTAGATGAATATATGCAGACCTTTTCCAGAGAAATCGCCAGCGGATTGTTTTTCATCGCGCGATTCTGCTTTATTACTGGACCACAACTCACAGAGGCCTCCCATGATGAGCAACGCCTGGTTCAACCAAAACCCGTTTGACGTGCGGCTGGAGTGGGGGGTTAGCGGCAGCGGAACATCTGGCGCACGAAGCCGATTGCGTGGTGATTGTCGATGTGATGTCGTTTTCCACCTGCGTCAGCCTGGCAAATGATAACGACGCACTTATCTATCCATGGCCGTGGAAAGATGACAGCGCGCTGCGCTACGCCCAGGAGAATGGTGCCGATGTCGCCAGTTTCGAGCGCACGTTCAGCGGCGAGCGCTATACGCTCTCACCCACTTCATTGCGCGATATTCCCGCCGGGCACCGGCTGGTGCTGCCCTCGCCGAACGGTTCGACGATCGCCTTTAAAGCGCGCGACTGTGGCGCGGCGGTATTTAGCGGCTGCTTTCGTAACCGGACCGCCACCGCACAAGCCTGCGCCGGTTTTCAACGTATTTTGCTGATCCCGGCCGGAGAGCGCTGGCCGGATGGTAGCCTGCGCCCGGCGGTAGAAGATTATCTGGCGGCGGGAGCGATTATTGCCGCCCTCGGCAAACGCCATCTTTCGCCGGAAGCACAAGCCGCAGCCGCGGCATTTCGTGAAAGCAGCCTCGCTGATTTGCATCACTGCGCCTCAGCAAGAGAGCTTCAGGAGCGAGGTTTTGCCCGCGATGTCGCGCTGTGCCTGGCGCTGGATGTCAGCCGCCGCGCCTGCCGGTTGCAGGATAACGCATACCGCTCAGAGCCCGGCGATCCGGCCAATTATTAGGCGGATCTCTTCGCGGCTCAGCGGTTGCCTGTCGGTCACAAAGTGCAGCGTCATCCCTTCGATAAAGGCGTCCAGTGCGCGCGCCGTGATCGGATCAAACCAGCGTTCAAGGGTTGTCTGGCTGGAACGCATCCAGTTTTGCATCACGCTTTTCAGCACCGGCTGGCGGCTCATAAAGGCGTAAAGCTGGTACATCAGTTCCATATTGCGCGCGGTGGTAACCTGCGCGCCGTAAATCAGATCCGTGACCGCATCACAGGCCCGCGCCGGGCTATCAACACCGTCAAAGAAAGCGGCGTACTGCGCCGACATCTGCCCGGTAAAACGGCTGAATGCCTCTTCCAGCAGCGCGTCAATGCCGGAGAAATAGTAGGTCATCGAGCCGAGCGGCACATCCGCACAGCTGGCGATTTTGCGGTGGGTTACCGCCTGGATGCCGCATTCGGCGATGGTGTCCAGCGTCGCTTCAAGAATGCGGTCGCGCCGCTGCGGGTCGTTCGGTCGTCGTGCCATAGATCCTCTCACTGATTTATGTACAAATGTACACTTACTTGCTAGTGTTGTCTCACCTTTTCATTTTCCGACGTGAAGTTATGACCGTAATTGCCTCCCGCAATGCCCTGCGCAACCGTCTATGGGCGCTGTTTACTTTCTTTTTTCTGCCCGGATTACTGATGGCCTCCTGGGCAACGCGTACGCCTGCAATCCGCGATATTTTGTCCGTCTCGACGGCGGAAATGGGCGGCGTGCTGTTTGGCCTGTCGATCGGTTCGATGAGCGGCATTCTCTCTTCCGCGTGGCTGGTTAAACGCTTCGGCGCGCGCAAAGTGATCCGCGCCAGCATGTCCTTTTCCGTGCTCGGCATGATGATCCTCAGCCTCGCGTTGTGGGTCGCTTCACCGCTGCTGTTTGCCCTCGGGCTGGCCGTGTTCGGCGGTAGCCTCGGCGCGGGCGAAGTGGCGATGAATATTGAAGGCGCGGTGGTTGAACGTGAAATGAATAAAACCGTGCTGCCGATGATGCACGGTTTTTACAGTTTCGGCACGCTGGTCGGCGCAGGGATCGGCATGACGCTAACCGCACTCGGCCTCACCGCCAATGTGCATATTCTGCTGGCGGCGCTGGTGGCGATTGTGCCGATTATCCTGGCGATTGCTGCTATTCCGGATGGCACCGGCAAAAACTCCGCAGAAGAGAACGCGCAAGGGAAGAAGGGAATCCCCTTCTGGCGCGATAGCCAATTATTGCTGATTGGCGTAGTGGTGCTGGCGATGGCGTTTGCGGAAGGCTCCGCCAACGACTGGTTGCCGCTGTTGATGGTGGACGGTCACGGTTTTAGCCCCACTTCCGGCTCACTGATCTATGCCGGTTTCACCCTCGGTATGACCGTTGGCCGTTTTACCGGCGGCTGGTTTATCGACCGCTACAGCCGCGTTGCGGTGGTTCGCGCCAGCGCATTAATGGGCGCGCTGGGGATTGGTTTGATTATCTTTGTCGACAGCGCCTGGGTGGCAGGCGTGTCGGTGATTTTGTGGGGGCTTGGCGCGTCGCTTGGCTTCCCGCTGACCATCTCAGCCGCCAGCGATACCGGCCCGGACGCCCCTACCCGCGTTAGCGTGGTAGCGACCACCGGTTACCTGGCCTTTCTCGTCGGCCCGCCGCTGCTCGGTTTTCTCGGCGAGCACTACGGCCTGCGCAGCGCCATGCTGGTGGTACTCAGTCTGATGCTGATTGCCGCGCTGGTCGCTCGCGCCGTGGCAAAACCGGTTCCGGAAGCACAAGCGGAAACCTGTTAACAGCAAGGCGGCGCACTGCCGCCTTAAACTTCCAGCGAATTCCCCACGCGTTTATCGCGCAGAAACACCACCATCAGGCCGATCCACAACACGCCATTTGCCAGGTTGAAGAGGCTGAACAGACCATTGCCGCCCGCCAGCCAGGCATGCTTGCTGATTTCGATCCCGACAGTAAAGATGAACATCTGCAACATGCCCATCGCCGCTGACATCGTGCCCTTACTCATCTCACTGGCGAACAGCGTCAGCCGTACCAGCCCGGCATTCGCCAGCCCAATGCCAAAAGCGTAGAGGCTCAACCCGGCAGCCATCCACAAATAAGCATGAGAAGAGACCAGCGTCGCGACTGCCGCCAGCAGCAAACCGGCAGCAATCGGCCAGCCGCCCATAATGATCAGCGCCCGTACGGTGCGCCGCGACGTCAGACGCGCCAGCGCCAGGTTACCGAGAATCAACGCGCCGAAAACCGGCACCTGCAACAGCCCGTACTGATAGCTGCTGAGTTGCTCACCGCTAATGATGATGATCGGCGACTGGGCGATCCACGCCAGTAACGGCAGGCTGACAAACCCCGTCGCCAGCGCGCCGGCGACAAAACGCAGGTTTTTCATGACTTCAGCATAATCGCGCCACAACGCCTTCAGTGAGAGCGGCTCGCCAAGGCGGGTCGCCGTTTCCGGCATCGCCTTTTGCAGACCAAAAAAGGAGAACGCCGCCAGCGCAGCGAACAGCACAAACATCCCCTGCCACGGCGCGGCGTGCACCCAGGCCGCACCCACCAGCGGGCCAAGCAGCGGCGCAATCAACGCCACGTTGGCCATCAGCGCGGTAATTTTGATACACACGGCCTCTTCAAAGGATTCCTGAATCGCAGCGTAGCCCACCGCACCAATAAAGCACAGGCTAATGCCCTGTAAAAAACGCAGCAGCGTGAATTGTTCGATATTTTGCGCCAGCAGCGTGGCAAGGCAGGTCAAAATGAACCACACCACGCCGGTCAGCATCACCGGACGGCGGCCAATGCGATCCGACAGCGGCCCGAGTAACCACTGTAAAAACATGCCGCCCGCCAGGTAAGCGGTCATGGACGTTGGCACCCATTCGATCCCGGCGTTGTACTGCTCCACCACCGCCAGCATGCCGGGTTGGATCATGTCGTTGCCGATATAGGTCGAGAATTCGTAAAGCACCAGGCAGAGGGGAAATAGTAGCGCCCGTCGTCCCAGACGTTGGCCAGATAAGGAATGGTTTTGCATGCTGTCTCTTCATCTATGAAAAATCGCGCAGAGTGTAATAAAAGCTGTCCGGCTGTGATAGCGAATTTGCAGCCGTTGCCTAAATTTAGCGCTTTTCGGCAAATTAAGGTTTTCTTAATTGCCTGGGCGTAGCGTGCGCATTATTACAGTTTTGTTTAAGAATCGTCTAACTCTCCTGGGAGTAAGATAAAACCCCTTTACCGTTTGCCGACGCACTTTTAAGGTGGGCGCTTTCGCGCAAATGTGGTCGTTTAATCAAAGAGTAACAAACCTATGCTAGAGAGCCTCAACTACACGCTGTTCTACTGGATTAACGCAACGCCCGACTCCCCCCACTGGTTAATTGCGCTGGCCGAATTTAGCGCCAGCGATCTCATCAGTATTGTGCCGCTGCTGGCGGTGGGCCTTTGGCTGTGGGGTCCGCGCCATCAGGTTAGCGCCCAGCGTCAGTTGGTGATTAAAGTGTCAATGGCGATCGTAGTCAGCATGTGCATCTCACTGTTATTAGGCCACTTCTTGCCGCACGATCGTCCCTTTGCCGATCATGTCGGCTATAACTTCCTGCCGCATGCACCGGACAGTTCTTTCCCGAGCGACCACGGTACGGTCATCTTTACTTTTGCCGTGGCGTTCCTCGCCTGGCACCGCCTGTGGTCGGGCGCCGTGCTGATGGCGGTTGGTCTGACGATTGCCTGGTCCCGCGTCTATCTCGGCGTCCACTGGCCGCTGGACATGTTCGGCGCGCTGTTAGTCGGTATCAGCGGCTGCCTGAGCGCGCAAATCCTGTGGCAGGGTTTTGGTCCGACGCTCTACCGTATCATTCAGCAGATTTATCGGTTCTGCTTCGCAACGCTGATTCGCCGTGGCTGGGTGCGTGACTAAGCCCAGCGCCAAAGGTAAGATGAACGCCCTGCTCAATGCAGGGCTTTCTTTTATTCAGGGGAAATATGGAAACAAGACGTGACGAACGGATTAGCCAGCTGCTGACGGCGCTCAGGCACAGTGACAAGCTGCATCTGAAAGAGGCGGCAACGCTGCTTGGCGTTTCAGAGATGACCATTCGCCGCGATCTCAGCGCCAACAGCGCTCCGGTGGTTCTGCTGGGCGGTTATATCGTGCTGGAACCGCGCGCGGCCAGCCACTATCTGTTAAGCGATCAAAAAACCCGGCTGGTCGAAGAGAAACGCCGCGCCGCAAAGCAGGCTGCCGCGCTGTTGCGCGCGCATCAGATGGCCTTCTTCGATTGCGGCACAACCATGCCGTGGGTGATTGATGCCATTCCTGACGATTTGCCGTTTATCGGCGTTTGCTACTCTCTGAACACTTTTCTGGCTTTACAGGAAAAACCGCAGTGCCGCGCGATCCTCTGCGGTGGCGAATTCCATGCCAGCAACGCGATTTTCAAACCGCTGAATTTTAATGAGACGCTGAAAAATCTGTGCCCGGATATCGCCTTCTATTCGGCGGCAGGCGTGCATGTGCAACAGGGCGCGACCTGTTTTAATCTCGAAGAGTTGCCAGTGAAACACTGGGCAATGGAGAGTGCGCAATACCATGTGCTGGTGGTGGATCACAGCAAATTCGGTAAAGTGCGCCCGGCCTGCATGGGCGCGCTCAACCAGTTTGACGTGATTGCCAGCGACTGCTGTCCCGATGACAGCCTGGTGCAGTTCGCAAAACAGCAGCAAATCACATTGATGTACTGACCGTGCCCGCCGGGGCACGGCCTGTTAACGTCAGGAGAACCAGCCGCCAAACCACTGGTGGAATTTCAGCAGAACAAAATCCCACATCCGGCCGATAAACCCGGCCTCTTGCACCGCTTCCATCACCACCAGCGGACGCTGTTCGATGGTTTTACCGTTCAGCTGAAAATCGATCGTCCCCACCACCTGGCCTTTGCTCAGCGGCGCTTGCAATTCCGGCTGCGTCAGCGTGTAGCTCGCTTTCAAATTATTAAGCTGCCCTTTCGGGATAGTGATCGAGCCCGCCTCGCCTGCGCCGAGCTTCGCTTCGCTGCTGTCGCCAAACCAGACGCGCTGCGTGACAAAAGTGGCATCAGGTTTGATTGGCGTTACGGTATCGAAGAAGCGGAAGCCCCAGTTGAGCAGTTTCTCGGATTCATTAAAGCGGATGCGGTCGGTTTTCGCGCCCAGCACCACCGAGATCAGGCGCATATCGCCCTGCGTCGCGGACGCCACCAGGTTGTAACCGGCGCCGTCAGTCGTGCCGGTTTTCATGCCGTCCACGTTCATACTGGTGTTCCACAGCAGCCGGTTACGGTTCGGCTGGCGGATCTTATTAAAGGTGAACTCTTTTTCCTTGTGAATGGCGTACTCATCGGGCACATCATGAATTAAGGCTTTGCCGAGCAGCGCCATATCGCGCGCAGTGCTGAACTGGCCCGGCGCATCCAGCCCGTGCACGGTTTTAAAGGTGGTATTGGTCAGCCCCAGTTTCTGCGAGTAGCTGTTCATCAGGCTGACGAATGAATCCTGGCTCCCGGCAACATAGTCGGCAATGGCGATGCTGGCATCGTTGCCGGACTGAATAATGACCCCTTTATTCAAATCCGCGACCGACACCTGATCGCCCGGTTTCAGGAACATCAGCGAGGAGCCGCGCAGTACCGGGTTGCCGGTCGCCCAGGCATCTTTACCGACGGTTACCGTATCGGTGAGGTGAATTTTTCCGGCTTTCAATGCCTGACCAACCACGTAGCTGGTCATCAGTTTGGTGAGGCTGGCGGGATCGAGTTTCTCGTCGGCATTACCTTCCGCCAGCACTTTACCGCTGGCGTAATCCATCAGGATCCATGCGCGGGCGTCAACCGGCGGCGCCGCCGGGTTTTGTTCAACCGCATAGAGTGAAGGAGAAAAGAGAAATAACAGCGCGGAGCCCGCAGCCAGGCCGCGAAGGGATAAAGAGAAATGCGTCATATATGGCCACCCGAGTATCCATTCAAACAAACGTCACAACACGTGCCGCAACAAACGGTGAGTAATAGCGCACAAACGGAGCGAAAAAAACCGTCGGTGAGTAAAGTTATTAAAGTTTATGCAATAACAGGGTGTTGCGCTCACTTTGTGCGATCTTTTTCTAAGTCGTTGCCAGAACGTTAACTTTCCCCCACCATAAATCCCCAGACAGAGATCCACTTCAAAGGGGTAAAAATGATAACGCTATGGGGCAGGAATAACTCAACTAATGTCAAAAAAGTTCGCTGGCTGCTGGAAGAACTGGAGTTGCCGTACGAGCACATTCTGGCGGGCGGGCAATTTGGCCTGAATCACGATGCCGAATATCTGGCGATGAATCCGAACGGGCTGGTGCCGCTGCTGCGCGACGATGAAACCGGCGTTGTGCTGTGGGAATCAAACACTATCGTGCGTTATCTTGCCGCCCAGTACGGGCAGGACCGCCTGTGGATTGAAACTCCCGCCGCGCGTGCGGAAGGGGAAAAATGGATGGACTGGACGATTGGCACCCTGGCGCCGAAATATTCCCAGGTGATGATTGGGCTGGTACGCACGCCGCCAGAGCAGCGGGATAACGCCGCGATTGCTGCCGCAATACAATCGCTCGAAGGAATGCTGGATATTCTCGATAACGCGCTGGCAAAACAGAGCTGGTTTTCCGGCGAAACTTTTGGCTGCAGCGATATCGCCGTTGGTCCGTTTATCTACAACCTGTTTGCGATTCCCGGCTTAAGCTGGGCGCCACGCGCCAATCTGCAACGCTGGTACGCGCAACTGTGCGAGCGTCCGGGGTTCCGCATAACCGTGATGATTCCGGTAACCTGATACCCGACGTTACCGGGCAGGGAAGCCCGGTAAACCCCGCGCCCTACTCTTCGCCGCCTTCGTCATCTGCAAATAGTGCTTCATCTTCTTTGAACAAGTTGCTCTCATCCCATTCGATTTCCTCGCTGGCATAATGCACCGGATCAATGCCGCAGCACTCTTCCAGCACTTCTTCGGCTTCATCCAGCAAGGCAATCGCATCCTGCCAGCAGACCGTGATGTCCGCATCGACAAGCTCGCCATTATCAATCGCCTCAAGTTTCGTCATCGCAAACTCAATATTATGTAAACTCTCCAGCACCAGATTGACTTCTTCGCCGAGCCCCATACCGGAAATAGCTGCAGCATGATCATCACTCAATGCGTCATCGAATTCATCGCCCGCGTTATCTGACAACGCAGATGTTCTGGCGACAGCCAAAAATAACTGCGAACGTTTTTTGAGAAAACTTGCCCGTTCTAACGAAAGATCCAACTGTGCAGTGACTTCAATATCCATCATCTCAATCTCATAAAGTGATATACAAAACTCATGGCGGTAGCTGAATATTTTTCTAAATGCGATGTTAAAGGGTGCGGAAAACAGAGCAGCATTGCTGAGAAACAAACGCTATGCTGTTTTTAAACGTTTGCATCTCAACGTGTTGCTCCTCAAATTTAAACGCACGTTGGTGCGCAGAAAAACAATCGTTACACTCCCTGGCGCACAGGGCGAAGCCGGGCACTAATCCTGCCTGCGACATCATTGCCGAAACTGTAATATTTCTCTTTCATGATATCGCCCGTGCGCATCATCAAAAATACTTTGCGGGATAAATTATTATCCTTAATATTGATATATTTGATGCTGCTTTGCTCATTTCCAAGCGTTGACAATTTCGGAAAGAAAGAAACATTATCAGAATTTCTCACCATATATCTGATGGTTTCCAGATCGTTTGAAATACTGCGCGCATGATTGAGAATCTCCTCACTACCTGGCTCAAGCTGTAAATGTTCTGGCATCGACTTGGTCATAATGAGTTTATGCTTCTTCAAATCTTTGAGCTCAATAGCTTCATAGCTGGATAACGGATGGCTGATATTCACCCCCAGAACAAATTGCTCTTCATAAAGTTGGGCTTCGAAAAAACGATCGTTATCAATCGGGCCAATCAGCAAACCCAGTTGCAATTGCCCTTTATCCAGCATGCTCAATAGATTATCTTCATTGACCTCATGCAACTTGATTTCATTATCAGGAAATTTCTCTTTAAATACGCTAAATAAATCATCATGAATGTAAGAACCCAGCGTCGGGGTAATGCCGATATTAATAACACCAACCGGCTGAAAACGTAGCCAGCGCGCCATTTCCTGAAGGTTATGAACTTCACGGAGAATATTTTCGATCACCGGCAATAGATGCAGACCGGTTGGCGACAGGCTAAAGCCTTTACCTTTGCGGTGCAGCAGAGGGATGCCCAGCTCTTCCTCCAGCTTCTTGATTTGTATGCTGAGGGTCGGTTGTGAAACATCACACGCCTCGGCAGCTTTCTGGAAATTCATATGTTGTACCAACGATACAAAATATTCCAAATCCTGGGTTCTCATATTGTCAACTCTCCCGTGTGTAGAAAAAATAAAGAACAAAACACTACAGAGCATAAGGTCTTTTATGTTTCCAGCGACACAAACAACCTGCCGATGGCATTTAAGTAAATTCTTATGCGTAATTTAATTTAAGGACCACAAAAGCACTTTTCATCAATTATTTGTTTTATACAAAACCCCAAATTTACACGCATCAATAATCGATGACAGAAGTAAAAACTTTAATCGGTAATTTATATCGTCAAAATCACAATAGGATGTAACGATGTAAAAATAGAAAATTTGCTTTTAGTGGTGCTTTTATGACTACTATTTCACCTGTTTTATAATCATCACATTAATGAACAACAAGAACGGAGAAAGTTACCCACCGATTTCTTTTAAGCAGAGAATTCTGATAGCAGAACGCATATTCAAATATGAGACTAACAGCATCGAACAGTTAAGAAAAGCTAATTTATAGTGTATCTCCCGCTCTCCGCATAAACAAACAATAAAATCATAATCGTTGCTTAATTGATTGTTAAGCAATACTACATTAAATTAAACGCAGACTAATCAATATTTCATCTCTTAGGTAAAATTATAATTGCAATGGCCTATAGAAGATCTGCAAATAGAATTAACCGTTGTCATAATTAATATATTCAAATTACCTATTAGCTATAAAATCATTATGTTGAACAGTGATATTTATAAAATAAAAATATTCTCCATTTAAATTTAAAGTTTTATTAATCCCATCCGATATGATTGAAGCCCGGCGATATTATCAGGGCAACACTAATAGATTAATTCTATATTCCTGGAGAAATAAAATGGCTGTTATTAATACCAACACCTTGTCTTTAACGACCCAAAATAACCTGAGCAAATCGCAATCTTCATTGGGCACCTCCATTGAACGCCTGTCATCCGGTCTGCGTATTAATAGCGCAAAAGATGATGCTGCTGGTCAGGCAATTGCAAACCGCTTTACATCAAATATTAATGGCCTGTCTGTTGCCGCACGTAACGCCAATGACGGGATCTCACTGGCGCAAACCACTGAAGGCGCACTGAGCGAAGTCAACAACAACCTGCAACGTATTCGTGACCTGACTGTACAAGCGCAAAACGGTTCCAACTCCGCGTCTGACGTTGACTCCATTCAGGCCGAAGTCAACCAGCGCATGGAAGAGATCAACCGCATCACCACTCAGACGGACTTCAACGGTCTGAAAGTGCTGAACACCGGTTCCGGCGACAGCGTGTATAACTTCCAGGTTGGCGCGAAAGATGGCGAAACCATCAGCATCACCGTCAGCAGCAGCGATGCCTTCAACCTCTACAGCACCACCGGCGCAACGGCTTCCACCACCGGGCAAATTGTCAACGGCAGCGCGCGTGCCACTGACGCGCACGGCTTCGATGTATTGCAGGGCGTGGTTGATGCTACCGGCGGCACAAACGGTAACCCGCTGGCGGATCTGGATACCGCCATCAAAGCGGTGGACAGCGAGCGCAGCCTGCTGGGTGCTTCCCAAAACCGTTTTGAATCCACCATCTCTAACCTGAATAACACCACCAACAACCTCTCTGCCGCGCGCAGCCGTATTCAGGATTCCGATTACGCGACGGAAGTTTCCAACATGTCACGTGCGCAGATCCTACAACAGGCTGGCAGCTCCGTACTGGCGCAGGCGAATCAGGTTCCGCAAACCATGTTGTCGCTGCTGCGTTAAGCAGGCCAAGATCCGTTACCCTCCTTCATAGCGGATCGTTTTAAACGTTATTTCAGGTAATACATCCCCCGCTTTGCCATGAGGGCGGGTGATTCAGCATAACTGTCTATTGAGAAATATTTTTATCCCGCAATGTTAGATGGCATTGCGGGATTTTTTTCGCCTGTTTTATTATGCTCCTGTGCACAAAGTTATTATCCCGCAGAAATAAAAAAGGATGCAATGAGCCATTGCATCCAGAATAAATAACAGCAAATAAAACAGCTTTTACATCACCTGAGGGTTTTCATAGTGCAGCACAATTACTGATTACAGACCAAGGCTATCCAGTAACTCATCAATATCATCTTGTGTGGAAGCCGCAGGCAAATGTGCGGCGTGTTCTTTCTCTCTGGTCAGCGTCGCCCGGCTTTCCTGCGGTACGCTGTCTAATAAGACCGCGAGGAATTGTTTTTCTAAATTCTCCAGCAGCGCCATCATGCGCACAATAATGCGCGCGGTGGTATCCGGAAAATCCTGCGCCAGCATAATATCGCGCAGATAGTTTTTGGTGGCATCGGTACAAAGCGGCACCGCGCCAAGCCAGCCGCGCGTTGCGCGGGCAAGCGCCATCATACCGTCAATGCCATCGCTCTCTTTAATACCATCCCATTGTGACAGTAGCTGGCTGGCTTCTTTGCTGAGCCGCTCCTGCAACGGCTGCGTCTGCTCAATCAAATTAAGCGTTTTACCGGAGGCCTGCGCCGTCAAATCGACAACATATTGCAAACGGCTGCGCGCATCGGGAATAGAGTGGGCGATTTCAGCAATAGTAATATCATGCCCCAGCTCACGCAGGCTGGTTCTTAACACCCGGGTCACATTACCAATGCGGGCAATCAATTCATAAATATCGGTTGCCGTATGCGGAACAGTATGCACATTCATTATTACCTCTCCTTTACGCCATCTTTTCTCGGATATTCAGTTATCGGCACTTTATCCGCACACTTAAATAAAAGGCGCAAGATAGCCAACCGCTATATAAATAGAGAAAGGCGTAAAGGTTTATTTTAATAAATATAAAAGGCAGACATTATAGAACACCGTAATATAGTTATTATCTAATACTGCGTTTTAACCAGGAAAAAGCGAAAAAGGGAATCCATTCCCCCTCTTCACGAAGCCGGACGCACTTTCCACAGCTCGCCGTCCGATGAATCCGTCAGCACGTAAAGGTAACCATCCGGCCCCACGCGCACATCGCGGATACGCTGTTTACGATCGGTAAGAATGCGGCCATCTTCCGTGATTTTGTCGCCATTAACACTCATCACGATGACATCTTCATCTTTAAGCGCGCCAATAAAGAGTTTGTTTTTCCACTGCGGGAACGTGTCGGCGTTATAGAATGCCATGCCGCTTATCGCCGGAGATTTCTGCCAGTAGAAGATCGGCTGTTCGGTGCCAGGCACAATCTGCCCCTTCGCCTCGGGGATTTTCAGCCCGCTATAGTTAATGCCCCAGGTAGCAATTGGCCAGCCATAATTTTTGCCTTTTTGCGCAATATTAATTTCATCACCGCCGCGCGGGCCATGTTCGTGCCACCACAGGGCATTGCTCCACGGGTTTATCGCCATTCCTTGCGGGTTACGAATGCCATATGCCCAGATCTCCGGACGGGCATCTTTGCGGCTGACAAACGGGTTATCATCCGGCACTTTCCCCTGATCGGTCAGCCGTACCAGTTTGCCCTGCAATTTATCCAGATCCTGCGCCGTCGGGCGCTGGTTGTTCTCACCCAGCGCAATCCACAGATAGCCTTTGCCGTCAAACACCAGCCGACCACCAAAGTGGTTGCCGGTTGAGAGTTTCGGCTGCTGGCGGAACACCGTCTGAAACGCCTCCAGACGGGTGAAATCCTCGCTCAGGCGGCCATAACCGACTGCTGTACCGGCTTTGCCCTCTTTGTCCACTTCCGCATAGCTTAACCACACCCGGCGCGACTGGGCGAAATCAGGCGCCAGCACCACATCCAGCAAGCCGCCCTGCCCGTGCGCCCACACTTTCGGCACACCGCTTATCGGATCGGAAAGCCCCTTACCGGCCTGCCACAAACGCAGTTGCCCGCCGCGCAAAGTAATTAGCATGCCGTGATTATCGGGCAAAAATGCCAGCGACCAGGGGTGATCAAGTTTGCCTTGCAGAACATCAACCTTCACCGCCGCGGGCTCAGCCCATACCGGGACGGAAAGAAACAGCAGCAACAGGGGAAGACGGCGCATCGGGCTCTCCTTTATTCAGCAGCTTCGCAGAGTAAAGGGTAGACCGGGGCGCAGAAATGAAACGCAGGTTTACAGAATTTATACATTCGGCATGAAAGAAAACGGACAGACAAGAAGGGGGAGTTCCCTCCCCCTTAAGCTTAGGCCTCTTCGAGCGGTGAATGCTCGTTAAGGTAGAGAATGGCATGATCAAGCACATTCAGTGAACGTTCGAGTTTGTCGGCATTCACAGAGATATACGTTGGGCAATCCTGTCGCCCGCTCATCAGGCAAACCGCCGCTGAAGAGAGCGCCTCTTCGGCGCGGTACAACGCACCCCGCGATTCGCGATCCGGCATTTCATTCAGCCGTTCTCCTTTATCACGAATCTCAAGCGCCAGGGCAAACAGACGTTCACGCAGACGATCGTTTTCGCTGACCGACATATAACCTTTTGCCTTCCTCATCTGGGTGTAGGCCGCAAGGTCCGCTCTGGCAGCAGTCAACTTCGTCAACAAGCGACGAACAAGTTCATCAAAGCTCATACATATTTCCTCCCTTGTCAGCCAATGGGGTAAGTTAATAGTATGGCTGCTATTTGCACAAAATCATGCACGCGGTCAATAATTAATCGATATTGACAATCCTTTACAAACCGGAAGCCAGCCAGGCGCGCCATCCTCCGTAAGACGTGATCTCCTGCGCCCCCTGCAAGCCATAATTTTCACAAATGAATCCGCTCAACCAGCGACCATCTTCCAGCTCGACTTTACCCAACCCAAGCGGCGCCGGAATACCAGCAAGGAAAGAGCCGACTTCGCTGTGCGGCAGTTCCCACACTTCCACGTCGATCGCCGTACCTTGCTGCTCATCGCGCACCATGCCTGGCCGTTTACCGTCTGCCAGCGCATATAACCGATAACGCGGCGCGCTGCGGGGGGCGCTAAGTAGAGTCGCGCCCCGCTGACGCAACTGCCCATTAAGCGCCAGCCCGTCCAGATGCGCGCCACACACCACCAGCGCCAGCCGATCGTGGCTCGCGGTATTTACCGGAACGGCAGCCGCCATTTTCCGCCCACCGGGCAAGGCCAGCGACGCGTTGCGCTGCATCGCATCGGCAAGGCTCAGCAGATACTGATCGGTAAACGCGCGGCCAAACAGCGTAACGCCGGAAGGCAGGCCGTTGGCCATCATGCCGTTTGGCACCGCAACAGCGGCGTAATCCAGCAGGTTCATAAAATTGGTGTAGTAACCGAGATCGGCATTGCGTTTTACCGGTTCATCAGCCAGCTCCGCCAGCGTCACCGGGCGCGGATAGGTCGGCGTCAGGACGCAGTCCAGACCGGTAAGCAGCGCGTCGCACTGCGCTTTGTAGGCCTGTAAGCGGTATTGTGCATCAAAGGTCGCCACCGCATCGGTGGAGGGCGCTTTGCTCAGCACCGCCTTGATCACCGGCAGCACCGCATCCGGCTGTTTTTCAATCAGCGGCCCGACGACGTGGTAGCGCTCCGCCACCCACGGCCCTTCATACAGCAGGCGCGCAGCGGCAAGAAACGGGGCGAAATCAAGCGTCACCGGCACGCCGCCAAGCGACTCCAGCCGCGCTTTTGCCGCATAAAACAGCGCCTCACTCTCTGCGCAGCCGAGGAATTCCAGCGTAGCCGGGACGCCAAAACGGAAACCCGGCTGCGGCGCGCCAAAGGCCTGCGCGCCGTTCCACGCCGGGTTACTGCGGCTGTAGGCATCGCGCACGTCTTTCACTGCCGTTAGCGCCAGCAAACGGCTGGCTTCGGCGGCGGTAGCAGTAAAAAAGGTCACGCAATCGAGCGTGCGACAGGCCGGTACCACACCCGCCGTGGAGATCAACCCTTTGGTCGCTTTCAGGCCAACCAGATTATTGAGCGACGCCGGAACACGCCCGCTGCCTGCGGTATCCGTGCCGAGCGCAAAGCTTGCCAGCCCAAGCGCCACCGCCAGCGACGATCCGGCACTGGAGCCACCTGCCGGATAATCGGCATGCACACTATTACGGCAGACGCCATACGGTGAACGCGTGCCGTTCAGCCCGGTGGCAAACTGATCGAGATTGGTTTTACCCAGCGGCACCGCGCCCAGCGCAATCAGTTGCGCAACGATGGTCGCATCCTGTTCTGCGGTATACGCAAATGCCGGGCAGGCGGCGGTGGTCGGAATGCCAGCCAGATCGATATTGTCTTTGATGGCGAACGGCACGCCATACAGCGGCAGCGACTGCGGCGGCACGTTGTCCAGCGCCGCCAGATACGGTTCCAGTTCCGCCGCGCTGAGAAGATAAATAAAGGTGTTGAATTCCGGATTCAACGCCAGCGCCCGCGTGCGCAGCGTCGCTATCACGTCGCGCGGCGTTAAATGGCCGTCGCGGTAAGCCTGCGCCAGAACATCAAGGCGTAAATCAAATGGCTGCATCATGCTGTTTTCTCCAGAACCACCACACATTGACCTGCACGCACCGAACTGCCCGGCTGCACGCGCACCTGGCTTACCACACCATCGTGGGCGGCAAGCAGCGGGATCTCCATCTTCATCGACTCCAGCACCACCAGCACATCGCCTGCGCGAACCTGGCTGCCCGGCGTGACATTCACCTGCCACAAGTTGCCGGAGATCGGGCTGTCGATGCCCTGTTGCCCCGGCTGTAACGGTGCATCTTCGCCCTCTTCCGCCAGCGCTTCACTGCTGTCGAAATGCGCCTGGCCGCTGGCGATCCAGCGATCGCGTTCGGCGGCGAAAGCGCCCTGCTGTTGCGCACGGAAAGCAGCAATACTTTGCGCTTCATCGGCGAGAAACTGCTGATACTCCGCCAGCTTCAGCGTGGTGTGCTCAATGCGCAGCGGATAACGCCCGAGCGGGAAGTCGCGACGAATGGTTAACAATTCATCGGCAGACACCGGATAAAAACGGATCTGATCGAAGAAGCGCAGCAGCCATGGCTTACCGGCAAAATCCGCCACGGTATGGTAGCGATTCCACATTTGCAGCGTCCGCCCGACAAACTGGTAGCCGCCCGGCCCTTCCATGCCATACACGCAAAGGTACGCACCGCCAATGCCGACCGAGTTTTCCGCCGTCCAGGTGCGCGCCGGGTTGTACTTGGTGGTCACCAGACGGTGGCGCGGATCGAGCGGTGTCGCCACCGGCGCGCCAAGGTAGACATCGCCCAGCCCCATCACCAGATAGCTGGCGTCAAACACCGTTTTGTAGACTTCATCGATATTCGCCAGATCGTTAATGCGGCGGATAAATTCCAGGTTGCTCGGGCACCACGGCGCATCGCGGCGCACGGTGGTCATATATTTGTCGATGGCTTTCTGGCACGCCGGGTCGTCCCACGAGAGTGGCAGCCAGACAATGCGCGACGGCACATCCAGATCCTGGCGCTCACACACGCCCTGCCACAACCCGGCCACCGTCTCCAGCAGTTGCGCCAGCCCCAGCGCTTCCGGCTGGTAGTGAATTTGCAGCGAGCGAATGCCCGGCGTCAGATCGATTACCCCCGGCAGCGCCAGGGCTTCCAGCGCCTGCATTAAGGCGTGGGCGCGAAAACGCAGCACCAGATCCAGCTCCGGCTCGCCGATCTCCAGCAGCAGATGCGTATCGCCGGAAAGCCGCGCCACCAGGCGCTTATCCGCCTCGCCGCAGTTCAGGACGATCGGCGAAGCCAACGCCACGGGTTGCCATACCACCTCCTGCGGTGTGAGGCTGGCGATTTGCGCTTCCTGCGCCTGCGCCAGACGGCGCGCAGTGGCGATATCCACCGGGATAAAACGCACTTTATCGCCCGCTTTCAGTTGGCCGACGGCCGGTAAATCCGCTTCGATAATGGTCACCGGACAGACAAAACCGCCGAGGCTCGGGCCGTCCGGGCCGAGAATCACCGGCATGTCGCCGGTAAAATCCACCGCACCGATGGCATACGGGTTGTCGTGAATATTGGAGGGATGCAGCCCGGCTTCGCCGCCGCTGTCGCGCACCCACTCCGGTTTCGGGCCGATCAGGCGCACGCCGGTGCGGCTGGAGTTGAAATGCACTTCCCAGTCGGTCGCCAAAAAGGTTGCCATATACGCCGGGGTGAAGTACTCCGGCGCGCCGTGCGGGCCATAAATCACCCGCAGCTCACGCACCGGGGAAAGCTGTGTATGCAACGCCTGCGGCAGCGCCGTTTCGCGGCATGGTGCCGTTAATGGCGCCAGATGCAGCACGTCGCCGGTACGCAGCGCGCGCCCGGCATGGCCGCCAAACTGCCCCAGCGTGAAGGTGCTTTTGCTGCCCAGGTATTCTGGTACCTGCAATCCCCCGCGCAGGCAGAGGTAGCTGCGCACACCGTCACCGCTGATGTCGCCGATGTGCAACGTCATCCCCGCCCGCAGCGTGAAGATACAGTTCATCGCCAGCGGCTCGCCATCGAGCGTTAGCGCAATATCCGCCCCGGTGACAACCGCCTGCGCATCGCAGTTAAATTTTAGTGTCGGGCCGCTCAGGGTGATCTCCAGCGCCGCCGCGTTGTCATCATTGCCCAGCAGACGGTTGCCAAGACGCAGCGCGCGGCTGTCCATCGGGCCGGATGGCGGCACACCCACCGCCCAGTATCCCACGCGGCCGGGGTGATCCTGCACGGTGGTTTGCGTCCCGGCGCTCAGCACCTCCAGCGTATACGCCTGATACGTCAGCCCTTCAAGGCAGCGCGTCCAGGGTTCACCGCAGGCGAACGGGGCAAAGGTTAAGATCTGCTGTAAATAGGTGCGGTTAGTCTCCACGCCGTATAAACGGGTTGCGCCCAGCGCGTCGTGCAGCGCATGCACCGCCGCCTCACGCGTGGGCTGCCAGGCGATGATTTTCGCCAGCATCGGGTCGAAGAACGGCGGCACTTCACAGCCGGATTCCACCCAGCTATCGATACGCAATGTCCGGCGATCGTCCGTCGGAAATGCCACGTCAGTCAGTAAACCGGGAGATGGCTGGAACTGGCGGCCAGGATCTTCCGCATAAACCCGCGCCTGAATCGCGTGGCCGCTGGGTGTCAGGCTGTCGCGAAGCTGCGCCAGCGGCGGCAGTTCTCCGGCGGCGAGCGCAATCATCCAGCCCACCAGATCGACGCCCCACACCTGCTCAGTCACGCCGTGCTCAACCTGCAAACGGGTGTTCACTTCAAGGAAGTAAAACCGTTTAGCTTCGCTGTCGTAGACAAACTCCACCGTGCCCGCGCTGCGGTAGTTGACCGCTTTGCCGAGCTTAATGGCCGCGCTGCACAGCGCTTCTTCCATGCCCGCAGGCAGATTTGGCGCAGGCGTCTCTTCCAGCACTTTCTGGTTGCGACGCTGCACGGAACAATCGCGCACGCCAAGGGCAATCACCTCACCTGCGCCATCGCCGAAGATCTGCACTTCCAGATGGCGGGCGCGGGCGATGTACTTCTCAATAAAGACCCCCGCGTCGCTGAAGTTGTTTTTCCCCAGCCGCACCACCGCGTCGAATGCGTCGTGTAATTCAGCCGCCGTCGTGCAGACGCGCATCCCGATACCACCGCCACCCGCCGTGCTTTTCAGCATCACCGGGTAACCGACGATTTCTGCGGCGCGCAGCGCTTCATCCACATCCGCCAGCAGTTCGGTGCCTTCCAGCATTGGCACACCCTGTTTTTTCGCCAGCGCGCGGGCGGTATGTTTCAGGCCGAAAACGCGCAGTTGCGCAGGCGTCGGGCCAACAAAGGCAATGCCCGCCGCTTCGCAAGCTTCGGCAAAGGCCGCGTTTTCAGAGAGGAAACCATAGCCGGGATGAATAGCCTGTGCCCCGCTCTCGCGGGCGGCGGCAATGATTTTTTCCGTCACCAGATAGGTGCCTGCTGCCGGGCCATCGCCGAGGCTAATCGCTTCGTCGGCCTCGCGGATGTGCAGGCTGCTGATATCGGCATCGGAATAGACGGCAACGCCGCCAATCTGCATGGCACGCAAGGTGCGCAGGATGCGGCAGGCAATCGCCCCGCGGTTGGCGATCAGGAGTTTCGTAAACATAGGTCAGACTCAATCGTGGCGGGTCGTCCCGCCGAACATTGGCTCACCGCATGGTCGTCCATGGGGAAAATGCGATTACAGCAGGATGCGTCCGGCGCGTACCGCGCAGAGGTGGTAAAGCGCCAGGCGCAGGCGCTGCCAGCGAGTTGGCGTCAATTCCATACCAGCACCTCCGCAGGCGTCGGATTCCAGCCATTGCACGGGTTGTTGAGCTGTGGGCAGTTAGAGATCAGTACAATCACATCACACTCGGCGCGCAGTTCAACATATTTCCCCGGCGCGGAGATGCCATCTTCAAACGTCAGCCCGCCCTGTGGCGTTACCGGCACGTTCATAAAGAAGTTGATGTTTGCGCCAATGTCGCGCTTTTGCAGGCGGCCATCGTGCAGGCAGGCGCAGAGGAAGTTATCGCGGCAACTGTGCATGTGCCGTTTATCCAGCGCATAACGCACGGTGTTGCTCTCCTGCGCGCAGGCGCCGCCAAGGGTGTCGTGGCGACCGCAGGTATCGGCGACAATGGTCAGTAGCGGGTTGCCAAGGTTGGAGTACAGCACGCTGCCGCTGGTGAGATAGGCGTTGTTCTGCCGACGCAGCGTGCGCTGGGCATCGTAGCGTTCACGCGGGTTCTGCGCATTGTAGAACAGCGTATCAATGGCCTGATTTCCTTCCAGATCCAGCAAACGCAGTGTCTGACCTTTTTTCACTTCAAACAGATACGGTTCACCCGCCGGGATCACATGGCGGAAAACGGCATGTTGGGCTTGTTTTTCGCTGGCAACTGTCATCGTGCGGCTCCTTACAGGGCGAAAAGTTGGGTATTGGTGAAGGCGCGGATGTTTTCCGGGCGCGTCAGCAGGGCGTTGATCATCGCCTGCTCATCGTCGGCCTGCCGCCAGCTCAGTTGTACCGGGCGCGGCGCATACTCGCAGGAAGGGTCCATCGGATGTTGCAGCGCGGTCAGCACCACCAGCACATCCATCGGCGCAAACAGTTCAACATAGCTTCCCGGCTGAGAATGGCCGCTGTGGAAGGTGAACTGGCCGTGGTCATCAACCGACACTTTGCTGAAGAAGTTAACCACCATCAGCAGATCTTCGAGGTTGAGATCCCACTTGCCCATCTCCACCAGCAGGTTATCCGCACCGTTGCGGAAAAAGCCGTTACGCAGCTCCTGGTAGCGCCCCTGGCCGTACTTTTCCGCCACTTCGGCCGCGTTCAGTACGCCACCAAAGGGATCATGCCAGCCGCTGGTATCAGCGGTGATGCCCGCCAGCACGCGCCCCATATCCGAGTAGAAACAGTGCCCGGCCGTCAGGCGTGCGGTGTGCTGGCCTTTCAGGGTATCCGGCAGGTTCAGACGCTCACTTTTTTCATGGGCGTTGAGCATCATCAGGCTGACGTTTGCGCCGCCTTCGATGTCGGTCATGCGCAGGATCTGCCCGCGTTTGAGGATAAAAGAGAGATGGCCGCCGCCAGGCAGGATCTCGTCACGAAGAACAGAAGTTGGATTCACAGGATTATCTCCTTAATGCGTAGACGTTATCGGGCTTCGCGCCGCTCATCGCGGAGAGCCGCGTTTCGTTGAGCGGGATGTCATAGGTGATGCGTGCGCCGTAAGCGTTGGGTGCCTGCGGATCAATACGCACCTTGTCGAACACCAGCAGTCGGGTGCCGAGGTTGAAGCCTTCCGAAAGATCGTGGGTCACCATAAAGACCGTCATGCGGGTTTCACTCCACAGTTGCAGCAGCAGCGCATGCATCTCTTTACGGATACCGGGGTCAAGCGCGCCAAACGGCTCATCCAGCAGCAGGACGCGCGGTTGCATAATAAAAGCCTGAGCGATGGCTAAACGCTGTTGCATACCGCCGGAGAGCTGCGCCGGATATTTCTTCAGCGCGTGACCAAGACCGACTTTTTCCAGCAACTCTCTGGCCTGCTCGCGGGCGGCGCGTTTTTTCGCGCCAAAGAACCGCCCAAAAAACGGAGATTGCGGCAGTTCGAGGCCAATGGCGACGTTATCCAGTACCGTGAGGTGCGGGAACACCGAGTAGCGCTGAAACACCACGCCACGGCTGCTGTCCGGTTCGGCGCTCAGCGGTTTTCCCTCCAGCGTGATGACGCCGCGGCTCGGTTTTTCCTGGCCGAGCAGCAGGCGCAGAAAGGTTGATTTGCCGCAGCCGGACGCGCCGACCATCGAGCAAAACTCCCCCTCTTTCACCTGCAAGTTCAGGCGCTCCAGCACCACGTGGTCGCCGTACTCCTGCCAGATATTGTCGATAGTGATAAAGCTCATGCCTTCCCTCCTTCCGCCCAGGGAAAACAGGTTTTGTGTAACTGACGCAGCGCCAGATCCATCAGCCACGCCAGCAACGTGATCCACAAGACGTACGGGATAATGACGTCCATCGCCATATAGCGACGCACAAGGAAAATGCGGTAGCCCAGCCCGGCGGTTGAGGAAATCGCCTCTGCCGAGATGAGAAACAGCCACGCCGAACCCAGTAGCAGACGCAGCGACATCAGCAGGCGCGACAGCAACTGCGGCAACACCACCCGCAGCACCAGCGTCCAGCTATTGGCGCCGAGGGTTTGCGCTTTGATCAGGATCTCCGCCGGGATTTCGCAGGCGCGCTGCTCCAGATCGCGGGCCAGCATCGGCGTGATGCCAATGACAATCAGCATCACTTTCGACAGCTCATCGAGGCCAAAAACGATAAACAACACCGGTAAAATCGCCAGCGGCGGGATCATCGACAGCACCGTCATCAGCGGCGACAACGACGCCCGCCACAGCGGGAAAACGCCGGCGGTGATGCCAATGCACAGACCAATCACCGAGGCGATAGCCAGCCCCATCAGCAAGCGGCCGAGGCTCACCAGCGTGTCCATCCAGAACAGGTATTCGCCGCTGCGTTTATCCGGGGTAAACGCCATCCGTGAAAGTGCATCCAGCATCTGTTGCAGACCGGGCAGCAGCTTGTCCTGTGGATTGGCCTCCAGCCGTACTGCTGAGCCCATAAAATAGGCGGCCAGCAGCAGGACGAAAGGCAGCAGGATCAGCAGCGTCCGCATGCCAGAGGTGGGATGGCGATTAATTTGTCGCATGGCGAACTCCGTCAGTTATCACAGCTTGCCGGCAGCGGCCATCTTCACGAAGCTGTCGTCAAAGCGCAGTTTCACGTTATTCGCATCGCCCTGCGTAACATTGCCGGGGAAGGTCATACCGATAAAATCCGCGCTCTGCGCACCATCGCCGAGCAGGCCTTTTTCAAAGGAGAATGACGCAACGCGCTGCATGGTTTTCGCCAGCTCCGCTGACGTCACAAAAGCAATGTTGTCCGCCGGGGTGTAGAACAGGTGGGTGGTTTTCAGTTGCGCCTTGTAACCAGCCAGATCGGTACCGGAAGCGGCGGCCATCGAATTAAGCGCCGTGGCGTCCTGCGCTTTCATCAGCCCCATCATTTCATACCATGCGCCGGTCAGCGCTTTACCCAGCGCCGGGTTATCTTTCAGGGTGGCGCTGTTGACCACCATCATGTCGATCAACTCGCCCGGCACCTGCGAGGAGCTAAAGACTTCGGTGGTTTTCGGCGTGGCTTTAATCACGGAGAGCTGCGGGTTCCAGGCGACGGCAGCCTGCACATTTGGCGTACCAAACGCCGAGACAATATCCGCATCGGAGGTGTTCACCACGGTGACGTCTTTCTCCGCCAGCCCGGCTTTTTCCAGCCCGCGCACCAGCAGATAGTGAGAAACGGAGAGTTCTGGCAGGTAGACTTTCATCCCTTTCAAATCTTTGAGGGTTTTGCCCTCACCTTTCATTACGACACCGTCGTTGCCTTCGGAGTAACTGCCAAGGATCAGCGCCGTACTGTCAACGCCGCCCGCAGCCGGAATGGTCAGCGCATCCATATTGGTCATGGTGCAGCCATCAAACTGGCCGGCGGTGTACTGGTTGATGGATTCGATATAGTCGTTCAGTTGCACGACATTGATCTTGATACCGTATTTGCTGGCCCATTTATCAATGATTTTGCTACTGCTGATGGTGCCCCACGGCATCCATCCGGCGTAAATGGTCCAGCAGACGTTGAACTCTTTTTTCACGGCGGCAAAGGTGGGGAGACTGACCAGCATCGCCAGCGACAACACAAGAGAGCGGAACAATGGAGATTTCTTCATTCTTGACCTCTGATTGGCACAAAGTTAGGGGGCAGCGCGACACCCATTGGTGCTGCTGTCTCCCGGGTTTTTGTCCCGCCGTGTAACCTCGCAGAGGTCGCCAGCTCTTGGACCAGACATTCACCGAAGTGAACCGGAACCCTAGCCAGCTATTTTCAAATTGTGTGTTGCACTGCCCTCTCGCATTTGCAAGCGCTGTGCCAGGTTGTTTTTGCTTTATCGTCATAACGTTAGCGATTTGTTGCGTTACGCTATCCCTGTTTTGGTGAGCCACAACAAGGCACTGCACCACGCTGGTGCTACAGCGCAAGTGGCGGGAATACATTCGACTGGTGTATTGTTTTTAAACGATTAATCACGCAGACGGATGTTTATATATGCTCAAAATCCTTGGCAAAACCTCTTCTATCAATGTGCGTAAAGTGTTGTGGACCTGCGAGGAAGCGGGGCTGGATTATTTACAGGAAGATTACGGCAGCGGTTTTGCCTCGACCGAGACCGACGCATTCCGCGCACTGAACCCGAACGCCATGGTGCCCGTTCTGCTGGATGATGAGTTTGTGCTGTGGGAATCGAACTCGATTTGCCGCTATCTGGCGCGTAAAACGGGGCGCAGCGATCTGTTACCTGCCGAACCGCAGGCCTGCGCCATTGTGGAGCACTGGATGGACTGGCAAGCCACCGAGTTTAACAACGCCTGGCGCTATGTCTTCCCCGCGCTGGCGCGCAAAAACCCGGCCTTTAATGATCCAAAAGCCATTGAGGCGGGTATCAAAGAGTGGAACCACTGCATCTCCATTCTGGAGCAGCAACTGCAACGCACCGGCGCCTTTGCCGCGGGCGATACCTTTACACTGGCAGATGTGGTGCTGGGGCTGTCGGTGAACCGCTGGAAAATGACGCCGTTTGAACATCCGGAGGTGCCGGCTATCGACGCGTGGTTTGCGCGGCTGAACCAGCGCCCGGCGTTTTTGCGCCATGGTAATAATGGGATGGTGTAGGAAAGCGGAGCAGCGAAAAGGATTTGAAAACGGCAGAAAACTGTATTTATATACAGCTTTCTGCAAACCTGGTGAAAAGATGAAACGAGGAAGATACTGCCTGTCGGTTGCCGTTTTTGTCCTGCTGCGCAAAGAAAATCATATCTGCATGTTGAAACGTACCGGCACGGGCTGGATGGACGGTTGGTACAGCCTGCCTGCCGGTGGGCTGGAGGAGAATGAAACGCTGGCGACGGCAGCGGCCAGAGAAGCCAAAGAGGAGAGCGGCGTGCTGATTGCCCCGCAGGATCTTCGCTTAAGCCATTCGATGCATGTCCGCACGGAAGACCGCTCATGGATGGGGCATTTTTTTACCTGCACCCGCTGGGAAGGCGAACCACACATTGCCGAACCGGACAAGCACGGCGATATGCACTGGCAGGCCATTGAGGATTTGCCGCAAAACACTATCCCGTATGTCCGGCAGGCGGTTCAGCAGATTATCGCGGGGCAGCCCTACTCAGAATACGGCTGGTGAAGCGCGGGGTTCAGCGCCCGAGGATTGTCCGCACCCCTTTTACACCTCGCGCTAAGCCCCAGGCAATAACCAACACAATCAGCACCAGCATGAAAGTGCTTGCCGGATCTATGCCCCATTCGTAGGTATCGGCAAGGATCTTGTGCTGCCAGAGCAGATCAAAAAGCCTGTCCGATGACCACAGCCAGAATCTATCGACAGGCCTGACGGCACCGGTGATAAAAAAGGCGATCGCCACATAGAACAACCCCGCCAGAACCTTAATAATTGCCGCCCACATCGTTTTTCCCTTTACAGCGCTGCTCACTTAGAACGGTTTTACCAGCGCGTGGCCTGCATATCGATAACAAAGCGATACTTCACCTCGCCTTTCAGCATGCGGGCAAACGCCATTTCAATCTCTTCACCGTTAATCATTTCGATATCAGCGGTGATGTTATGTTCGCCACAGAAGTCCAGCATCTGCTGAGTTTCCTGAATGCTGCCAATCGATGAACCGCTGATGCTCAGGCGACGAAAAACCATGGGCGTAATGTCCGGCGCTGCGTGTGGCCGATCCGGAATGCCAACCAGCACCAGGCGGCCATTGGTTTTTAAGGTGGCCAGATACGGATCGAGATCGTGCGGTGCGGCAACACAGTCAAGAATAAAATCCAGCGAGGTCTGGCAGGCGGCCATCTGCGCGGCATCGCGGGAAACGACAACGCGCGTTGCTCCAAGACGGCGGGCATCGGCGCCCTTCTCCGGCGAGGTGGTAAACAGTGTCACTTCTGCGCCCATCGCGCTCGCCAGTTTCACCGCCATATGCCCCAGCCCGCCAAGGCCGACGACACCCACCGCATCGCCAGCTTTAACGTTGAAATGGCGCAGCGGCGACCAGACGGTGACCCCAGCGCAGAGCAGCGGCGCAACGCCCGCCAACGGCAAGTTTTTCGGTACAGAAACGACAAAGTGCTGATCGACAACCATGCGCTGCGCATAACCGCCCCAGGTACTGTCGCCGGTATATTTATCGATGCCGTTGTAGGTGGCGGTAAAGCCCGTTTCGCAATACTGCTCTTCCTGCTGTTTGCAGAAGTGACATTCACGGCAGGAATCGACCATCACACCGACACCAACGATATCGCCAGGTTGATATTTCGTTACCGCCGCGCCGGTTGCCACCACGCGGCCGACGATTTCATGCCCCGGCACCAGCGGATAGCGACTCACCGCCCATTCGTTACGCGCCATGTGCAGATCCGAGTGGCAAACGCCGCAGTAAAGGATCTCGATACTCACGTCCTGCTGTTGCAGCGGGCGCAGATTAATCGTGCCGGAAGTCAGAGGGTTAGCCGCATCGCGTGCAACTAATGCATTGATTTTCATAGTGCCTCCATGAGAACAGGCGTTGGCTGACTGAAGGCGGCAGACTATAATCCTCATGGTTCGATATTGATAGTAGTCACCATTTGGTGACCATAACGTGGGGAGATCGCCATGCCAGCCTGGGTCGACGGCAAACTCTTTTTCTATGCGGATTCGCCGCCGCGTCGTTTGATGGATCTTTTTTCAGTGAAATGGAGCACCATGGTGCTGCATGCGTTGTATCACTGGCCGGAAGGACGCGCCCGTACCGGCGAACTGCAACGTAGCCTGCAAGGCATTTCGAAAAAGATGCTGTTTCAGACGCTAAAGGAGCTGGAGCAACGCGGGCTGATCGTGCGCCACGTTTATGACGTAGTGCCGCCCAGGGTGGATTACCGGCTCACGGCGCTGGGTAAAACCTTTGCCGAACCGATCGAACAGATGTATCAGTGGGGGCTGGAAAACCAGGCCGCGCTGGATGAAATGGAAAAGAACTACCGCACGCCGGAATAACTGCCCCGCCCGCGCGGTCACCCTAAATTAACGCTCAGATTGATCGGCCGGTTTTTTGGCGTTCTGGTAAATATCTGGCCGGGCGATGGTCCAGGTGTAATTTTGCCGGTTAACCGGTTGATAGCCGAACTTCTCGTACAGCCAGGGGGCGGTGGAGGTAAATAGCACGATCCGGCGTAATTTCGCGAAAACCGGATGCGCGTGGCAGCAGGCGATCAGCCAGCGGCCCAGCTTCTCCCCCTGATACTCCTCCAGCACATATACGTCGCAAAGATAAGCAAACGTGGCGTAATCCGTCACCAGCCGGGCAAAACCGACCTGCTCACCGTTGTGAAAAAGACCGAAATTCAGGCTGTTTTGTACGGAGATAGCCACCGTTTCGCGATCAATACCCGCCGCCCATGTGGAACGGGTCAAATAACGGTGGATTGCCGCGATATCCTGCTTCTCTTTATCGGTGGTGATCAGATAACCCTCTTTACGCCATTCCTGTGTCGCTATCATGCTGGTTTCTCTTCTGTCGTCTCGCCCAAAAGTTCACCGTACCACGATCTGAGAACAAAGAAGTACGGTATCGTTTTTTTACATTGCCCTGTATTGAGCAGGCAGACTGCATACAATGCCGTTTGAAACCGACGCGGAAGATGAAGCGCAGGCGGTGGATAACATGCTGGCGCATTTCAAAGAGAACACCGCTGCGTCCGAAGAATTCATCAAAGATGACTGCATTCCCGCCACGATTTTTGAACTCATTTTCGCCGCAGCTCGATAAAGCGAAGGCCGCAGGCGCGGCCTTTTTTAATGCGATGCGGGCAGCGCCTCGCCGGACATATGCAATATTGCCGCCTTCATCGACACGTCAAACATCGCGCCGTGCGTCAGCCCAGGATAGAGCAAATACGTAACCGGCAAATCATCAGCGCGCAGGCGGGAAACCCTGTGTTGTATAGCGCTTAACACACCGGACGTGGCGTTTTCATCATTGGCCTTGCGGTCGCCATCACCTTCGAGAAACCACAGCGATTTATGGCTGAATGACGCTTTCGGCAACCTGCCCATCGCTTTGAGCAACGTAAAGTTGTTCCGCTCCAGCGAAGGTACAGCCGAGTAATAAGCGCTAAAAAATGTCGATGAGAGATAACTCTCCAGCACCAATAACCCGCCGTAAGAGTGCCCCCACAGCGCCCGTTTCTGCGGATTTACCGCAACGCCTTTTTCGGCCTGCGGCGCGATGGTGGTTTCCAGCAACTGACGGAAAAGCGCGCTGCCACCGCCCTGACGGCCACGCAGATTTTGCGGCTCTCCTTCTGCGGCAGGCGTGTAATCGTAGGCCCTGGCCGTCAGATCAAAAGGCAGATCGGTCTGATAACCGACCGCCACCAGCACCGGCGGATCGCGTTCTGACAATTTCTGCAACAGCGGCTCCGAAAGCTTGTCCATTACCGCATTGCCATCCAGCAGATACAGCACCGGATAACCGGCCGCGGGAGGACTTTTTTTCGGTATCGCGGTCCACACTTTGTAATGCCGCTTGCCGTCGGTGGAATCAAAAGTATTGACGGCAAAATGGTAAAATGCCGACCCCTTATCGGCGATATTCGGCCCGAGCGGGGTCATATCAGGCCGTGAAAAAACGGTTTTCGAACAAAGCAGCAGCACAACCAGCGCGGCCAGGCGCGCGGCATAAAAACGACGATGCATTACGCATACTCCCTGTGCATCAGCACCGCAGTCTTCGCTGCCAGGCTGAAAGGTCAAATGAACGGGACAAACGTTAATAGGAATTATTCTTGATTGCAATAATTACGCGTTTACCTCTTACCTGAACAAATCTGGCTTCATCTTCCTTCCACGACCGAACAACGCAGAACACCAGGCGGCTTTCCTGCCTCTCCTCTCTCAACCAGGATAAATCTTATTCCGCGAAAAATAGCCCGATGTAGCATGACAACGCCTTGTTATCTTGTGGTTTTCATTTTTTCAAAGGGAATTTTATGGGATGGGATAGATCTGCTGCGGTGGATTATCTGGTGAAACATGCAGGCACAAAATCCCGGTCTGAATGCGCAAAATACACTCGACTGGCGATAGCTGCTGGCGGCATCAACCTTATACAAACGCGGTATGCGAAAGATTATGGCGACTCATTGCTGAAAGCTGGATTTGTCGCCTTACCGCAAACGGCAACACCAGAGAAAGGCGATGTTGCCATTATTCAGCCCTATATTGGGGGGAACGGTATCGGACATATGACCATGTTTGATGGTAAAACATGGTACTCAGATTTTAAACAACGAGACATGTATCCGGGGCCGGGTTATCGCAGACTTCACCCTTCTTATACTATCTACAGGAAGAACTGATGCGTTTAATAATCTCATTATTGCTCGCGTGTTATCTGCCCTTCGCCAGCGCAAATACTGCCACCGATGTGCAGAAAAATATTACGGAATTCTATACCTTTTATCTGCATGAATTAGATAAAACACCGCCGGATGAAATGGCCAAAATGGAGAAAATGCACAAGTGGGTCTCCGGTAAATTACTGGCCCGCATTGCAGCTATCTATAATATGCCTGAACAGGAGTTGCTGGGAGCCGACTATTTCACCTACAGCCAGGATTATGATCCGGCGTGGATCCCACGCCTGAAAGTTTCTCCGGCGTATCCTGATGGGGATAATCTTAAGCTCGATGTCTGGCTGGGTATAGAAGATAACAAGCTGGCGCATCTGCAGGTCTGGACATGCAAGGAAGACGGACAATGGAAAATCTTCCGGGTTATTGATGCCGGGGAACATATCGAACAAAAATTGTATTAAATCGGCTTCGCCCGTGGAAACACGGGTTTTATTTCTGCTTCAAAACACCAATTTAATACCGCCGGGTGTTTATTTACTTCCCCACCCCACGTTATTCGATATTCGCTCCCGCCTTAATTGTGATCGATCTCTTTTCCCTTCCTGTTCGCCTGGCCTGTTATTAACGTCCGGCAAATCGGATATCCAGCGGCAGCACAATGACCGGGCGAGCATTTTTCTGACGTTTAATCCACGCGCCCTCTTGCTGCGGTTGTTCTGTAATGCGCGTTCCCTGTTCACGCAAAATCGTAATGACATGTTCGAACTCGGTTTCACTCACCGGCCGGGGCTGCCAGAATGTTTGCTGGTTATCGGTAAAAATGGGCTGTAATTCCAGCGCTGGCTGTGTGCCCCCTAAGGACAAACGCACGATAAAACCGTACGGCGGCATTCCGCGTGACTGATACTCTCCGTTGCTGTTGAACACGCCATTACCAATGCTGTAGAGCACCCAGCCTTGCCCGGTGCGCAGGATATCGCCAGGAATATGCGGGCCGGAGCCAATAATCAGATCGGCGCCAGCATCCATCAACCGCTTCGCAAGCTGGCGCTGCTGAGGGCGTGTCCATTGATAATCTTGCCCCCAGTGAGCCAGCACAATCAGCGTTGCCGGATCGTCGCTGCGTTTTTCCTCGCGCAGCTTTTCCGTTAATCCTCCACTGATACAGGCAACGCCTGCGCGGCGGGGCTGCGCGTAGAAAGCGCAATCCTGCTCCATATATTGTCGAAACCAGTAAGCGCTGAAAAATTTAAAACGCCTGTCGTTGATCGCCAGCGTCAACGGCGCATGCGCCTGTGTGGCATTCATTCCCGCGCCAAACGTTGATATTCCTTGCTGATGAAAAGCATCCAGTGTACGACGTAGCCCGGCGATCCCCGCGTCCATTGCATGATTATTTGCCAGCGTCACAGCATCAATGCCATGATTTTTTAAGGTCACCGTTGTCGCGAGCGGATCGCCGGTAAGACAAAAGGGTTTACGCCCCGCCAGCGTGCCTTGCGTGCTCTCGGTGAGCGCCGCTTCAAAATTCGCGATCGTCAGATCGCTCCCCGCCAGTAGCGGCGCAATGCCGAGGAACGCGTGATCGTAACCGTAACGTTGCAGCCCATCATCGATGCCGCGGCGCTGACGCTGGCGCGTGTACCACTCGCCACAATAGGTGTCGCCCAGCAGCGCCACGGTAATGTCGTTTTTATCGAAGGTGATGACCTGCTCATCATTAACCACCGTTGCCTCTCCTTCCGCCTGCGCTAACAATTCATCCAATAAATAATCGAGATGAAAAGCATCATCTGCACCAGCGGCACAGGCCAGCCATAGCTCGCCGCCGTGGCGATGAATGGCAAATCCCCAGCGCGGTGTCCCGCCGGAGCTATAGCTGTAGCTGGCGCGGCCTGCGGCCTGAATGTTGCTGCTCTTGCGGTAAAGCCGCTCGCCAGACACCATTTCGCTTTCGGCAAACCAGTGCAGAAAATGAGGAAAATGGTGGTAAAAATGGCGAACCAGCTGCGCGATATCCTGCACCGTTGTTTGCTGCTGCCGCCACAACCGCCCCGACACATTACTGATTTGCGTCTGCGTCATCTTCAGCGCCTTTGCCTGCGCCTGCACGCGCGAAAGCGCCGCCGCCGTATCGCCGGCCAGATAATGCGCCAGGTTAACGGCGGCATCTCTGGCGTTGTGAATGATCATCGCCTGCAGCAGACATTTTACGCTGTACTCTTGTCCCGCTTTCAGCCCCAATGCCGGGCCTTTTTGCAAAATACCGGCAGGCACCGTTTTCGCGGTGATGGGGGTGGTCAGCGCGCTGTTGTTTTTGTTCTGCCGGGCAGCAAGTTGCGTAATTAATAACAGATGACTTAAATGCAAGGGTTCGAAAACCGCATCAGCATGGCACGACACCACCTGCTCACCGCGGGAAAGATTGATCAACACACCCGCCGTCTGACCCTCTTTTAACGCTGGCGCCGCACGACGGCTGATATTTTTCATTCGCCTGACGATCTGATGGAAGTCGGAGTCACTGACGCTGCCTTTTACCAGAACCACATCCCCCGCTTTCAGCCCGGCCATCACGCTTTCAGCCATCTCGTCAACCCGGGTAAAGTGGCCGCTGACCCGTCCGGCAGGCAACACGGCCATCAAATCCCGCATCTCTTCGCCATGCAACCAGACCCGATCAAAACCAGCCTGCAGCAGAGGTTCCGCCAGGGCAATATGGCTCTCTTTAGCCAGTTCGCCGAGGGTTGCCAGCCGCCCGAGAACCGCAACACGCCGTTGCCCTGGACGCATTTGATACAGGGAGGCAACTTCAAATGCATTGCACATTGAGGTCAGCGTAGCGTTATAGTTGTCATCAATTAGCGTCACCGAACCGCCGCCAGGCAGCGTCATTGTCCCGGTTTGTAATTTATTTTTATGATTACGGTAATCTGCAATACGTCCGGCCGCTTTATTGATATCGCCGCCTGAAAAATGAATGGCAATCAGCGCAGCAACAGAATTTCTCGCCATGCCTTTTCCCGGCACATTCAGTTGATATTTAATTGCCGTGCCGTTGAATAAAATTTCTATTATTGAGTGGTCCGTTTCCGCTGCATAATTTGTGACAGGAACATCAGCCTGCGGATGAAAACCATAACTGATTACGCGGGCGCCGTAGCGAATAGCCTCCTGAGATACAAAATCATATTCATCCATATCACGATTTAATATCGCGTAGCCGCCAGGTAAAATCGCATTGCATAACCGTGTTTTAAAACGTGCAGTATCACGCAATGTTTTCACATTACGCCCCACCTGCGTCATGCCTATTTCCGTGATGATAACAATGTGGGGTTTTATTCGCGTCCCCGCGCCGCCAGACTGCATCCATAATGCGGAAATAGCCACTTCCAGCACCGCATGTTGTGGATCGGTAATACAGCGAGCAAGGCTTACCATCGTTCCGGTTCGGGTATTATGGTTCCCTTGTGTCGCAATCGTGGCCCCCTCCTCCGCCAGCAACATATGTAATAAATCTTTCGTCGATGATTTCCCTACCGTACCGGTGATAGCAATAATGGTGCCATTCATCCGACGGCGTGCTTCATCGGCGAGAACCGGTAATACATCATAGGTATTTTCCACAACCATTTGCGGAAACCCGTCAGGAAGCTCCGCAAGATAATGCTGAACAATTGCGCCACAGAAGTGATGATAATTATTTTTTAATACTTCATGAGTATCTTTCCAGCCCGCATAAATACCCATATTCCCGGAACCGGCATGCCAGGTTTTTTCATCCATCGCGATAAATAAACATTTACCGTTATTTTTTTGGGTATCAACCATGGTTAGCGCAATATTATCTGCCCGCCAGTCTGTGCCAGGTTGTACGTGCCATTTACTGCCCAGCAAACGCTCAAGCTCCGCGCTTTGCCATCCTCGCTGATGTGCATTGTTTGACATACTTTAACTCTTGATTGCCTTTAAGATTATGATATTCAGGGGGATATGCAGGCGATTCAATTAAAGCGACGCGATGATGTTTATCACGCAATGCGCGTGCAAATTTAACCTGAAGTTCAAAGGGGGTGATTTGATCCTGAGGATTACCAATGATCAGAATCTGACGCTGCGGGTCAGGAGGAATATTATCAATGTGGTAGAGCGGATCATAAGGATTAACCAGGCCGGTAATATCCTTTCCCGCATCGCTGCGCTCACCACGCTCTTTACGCAGCGCTTCTGCCCGATTAAGAAGATCCCATGCCCCTGACGTTAAAATCGCACAGCGAATATCATTACGCCCGAGCGTTAATAACGCTGAGGCTGCGGTTGCGCCGCCACTATGGCCTGTCAAAATAAACTGCCCGATATTGTATTGTTGTCGCAACTTGTCCAGCGTGGCGTTTAACGCCAGAAATTCAGCACGTTGCCGACGATTATAGTGATTACCGCTGGAGCCGTAAGTCCCTGGTCTGGCAACAATAACGACCGGCAGGCCGGTTCGTATACTGAATTTTTGTGCGATTTTTCGTTGTGCCGTCGCGGTATTTGCCGGAATAGTTTGAGGATCGCGCTTGATAAAAGGCACACGATCGCCCAGAAATACCACCACCACCAGGGGTGCATTCTGCATATTTCCACCTGCAAAATAGCGGATACAGTCAACTCCGCCATCATATTTTACCCAGACTTCATCAGCCGTAATGGGACAATTACTGCTAATGGCTTTTTGATTCCATAACAAGGGTATATCCGCATAAACAGAAACGGATAAAAAAAATAATGTGATTATTCCGATACGCAGTGGAAATAACATATTTGCCCCCAGAACCAGAACAATGGGCTGCTACAATTGCAGGGTATAAACCTGAAATTATTAAGAATAGATGTTGCTGGCGCTAAAAATTAACGGGGAGCCAAATGTCGCTTCATCAATTACTTACACATATGCAGCCCGCCGCAGAACAACTGGATATTAGCACGCCTTCCTCTTCCTCACCTGGCTGGGTTATTTTTTTCAGCGCCAGCGATGGTAAAAGCCGTGCTCAGGTTGTGTGCGGGCGCGGCCAGCGTTTCGATGAAGCATGGCAGAACGGAGCTGCTGTATTGCAACATTCATATGGTATCCGGGAAGCAGACATGATCTGGCTGCGCGTTGATATCGTTGAACAGGTTGAAAAACTGCGTTGGGAGAAATTGCAGGAGAAGCTGGCGGCGACCAAGCGTAACTATTTTCGTTGGGGATTAAGTTTCGATCCCGCTTTTAACTATGCCTTTCTGGAACAGGAAATTGCTGCCAACGCGCTGCTGTATGACGGAAAACAGGGCGTCGCGACGCCCAATAGTGCAAATCTGGCGCACTTTACCCGGCGGCGTTTTGGTGCGCGATTCGACTGGCCGCAGGAGGCGGATCGGCCGATCTGGCGCTTCAAAACCAGAGCGCTTTTTTCCGACGGTAAAACGCTACTGCCCATTGAATCTCACGGGCGAAACTCAGGGTATCGTCAACTAACGCACTGGCAGGATGAACTGGAGATGATGATCCTGTCGGCCACCGATTATCTGGCGCGCCAGATAAAACCTGGCGGCCAGTATGAATATGGCTGGTTTCCCTGTTTTGACCGCCGGATCCCCACCTACAACACGTTACGCCACGCCAGTTCGAGCTATGCCTTACTTGAGGGCTGGGAGGTGAGCCGCAACGATGATCAGCGAAGGGCTATCGAACGCGCCCTGAAAAACCTGAGCGATGAGCTGATTCAAAATTATCAACTCCCCGATGGCAGCAGCGCGGATTTTCTTGTCGATAGCGGTAATGAAATCAAGCTGGGCGGTAACGCAGTTTGCATCCTGGCAATGGCAAAACATGCTGAACTCACCGCCGACGATCGTTATCTTGCGCAGATGAACCGCTTGGCGAATGGCATTTGTTATATGCAGGATCCGCAAACTGGCGGTTTTGTGCATGTGCTGCATGCAGCTGATTTATCACTAAAAGCTGAGCATCGCATTATCTATTACGATGGCGAAGCCGCCTTTGCGCTGATGCGCCTGTACGGAATTACCCGCGAGCCGCGCTGGCTCTCCTGCGTTGAACGGGCGATGGACTATTTTATCGCTCAGCGGCACTGGCAGGCGCACGATCACTGGTTAAGCTACTGCGTGAATGAGTTGACACTCTATCGTCCGCTTGAACGTTATTACCAGTTTGGCCTTGACAACGTTCATGGCCATCTTGATTTTGTACTGAACCGGATCACAACCTACCCAACACTGCTGGAACTGATGATGGCGGCGGCAAAAATGATAGCCCGCCTGGCGGAATCTGAGCACCGGCATTTGTTAAAAGAACACGATCCTGAAAAATTTTCTCTGGCGCTGGAAACTCGCGCCCGTTATCTGGCTAATGGTTTTTTTTGGCCGGAACTGGCGATGTTTTTTAAAAATCCATCGCGTATCGTTGGCAGCTTTTTTATTCGCCACCACAGCTATCGGGTCAGGATTGATGATGTCGAACACTATCTTTCAGGTTACATCGCCTATCGAAAATACTGGCAACAACAAGCCGCTCAGAAAACTGAACAACACTCGGCTCTTTAGTACTGACTTATGAACGGGCGCCTCTACTCAACCAGAGCAGGCCACGGCAGGCAGCGATATTTGTGCTTCTGGTTGTTGCTTGTGTTTCTTTTTTCTCCCGGCGGATTGGCGGCGAGATGGGATTTCAATGCCATTAATTCCCGCACGCACCAGTTATATGGCACAGCAACGCCAGCGGCTCAGCAACGAATTGATCAATGGGCAATATTGGTGAATAACCCGCCGCAGGAATCGATTAAAGGAAAGTTAAATCGTGTGAACCAGTTTTTTAATCAACGCATGCTTTTTCGCGATGACAAGCTGGTCTGGGGAACGGAAGACTACTGGGCAACACCGATTGAATTTTTACGTAAAGGTGAAGGCGACTGCGAGGATTATGCATTAGCCAAATATTTCACATTGCGCGAAATTGGCGTGCCTGCCAGCCAGTTACGCATCACCTATGTCAAAGCAGTAAAACTGAACCAGGCGCATATGGTGGTGACGTGGTATGCCACGCCGGATGCGATCCCGTTGGTACTGGATAATTTGAATACCGCAATTTTACCGGCCACGCAGCGTCCGGATCTTCTGCCGGTTTATGCATTTAACGGCGAGGGACTATGGCTGCCAGGAGCCGGGGGAAATAAACGTGTCGGCGACAGTAAGCGCTTATCCCGCTGGCAGGAGCTTCTCACAAGAATGCGGGCGGAAGGATTTGTCATTCAAGAATAGGAGATTGCCATGTCATTGTATAAGCAGCTACTGATCGGCATCTGTCTGTTTACATTGGTTCTTTTATGCGGAAATTACGTGATCACGCTTGAAAGCTCACGTGAGCAATACAGTAATCAGCTGAACTCGCACGCTCAGGATGCCGCGACCGCGCTGGGCGTTGCACTGACCGGCCATATTGACGACCCGGCAGTGATCGAGCTGATGGTAGATTCCATTTTTGACAGCGGTTATTTCTACAGCATTCGCCTGGTCGATGTGAAGAGTGGTAAGACGTTAATTGAGCGAAAAGGCACGCCGCAAAGTGCGAATGTTCCCCAGTGGTTCGCACATCTCGTGAGACTGCGGCCAGGCGTGGGCGATGCCATTGTAATGAATGGCTGGATTCAGGCAGCACGTGTTGAAGTGGTCAGCCATCAGATGTTTTCTGTGGCCCGGTTATGGAACAATATGGTCGCCAGTTTCCTGTGGTTGAGCCTGTGCAGTTTGCTGTGCATCCTGTGCGCGATGTTCATGTTGCACCGCAGCCTGCGCCCTTTGAATAACGTTGTTGAGCAGGCTCGCTCCATCTGCCACCGCGAGTTTCGCAAAGTCACCGATGTACCTAAAACACCGGAGCTGATGCGTGTTGTCGAAGCCAGCAACATGATGGTTTCGCAACTGAAAGCCCTGTTTCATGAGCAAGCAGAACGCACCGAATCTCTGCGTGAAGCCGCTTATCGCGATAGCCTGACGGAACTCAATAACCGCCGCGCGTTTGATATCAAACTGCAATCACTGCTGAGCGACGAAGAGAGCAAAGAAGGGAACCTTATTTTACTGCGAGTGCAGGATCTTATCGGGTTGAATCAGCGCATCGGCGCAGAAAAAGCCGATGAACTACTGAAATCTATTGCCACTATTTTGCGCGAACTACAGAAACGCTTCCTGCGCAACGAGGGTTTTCTCGCCCGCATTCGCGGCAGTGAATTTGCTCTCCTGACCGGCGAGTTTCTTCCGCCAGAACTGGAAAACACGTTGTCCAGGCGGCTGAAAGCGCTTAACGACACGGGGATGAGCGATACCTCGCCCGTCGCCTATTTCACGCATGTCACGTTTCGCACGGGTGACACGCCACAGGCGGTGCTGGCGCAGGCCGATCACGCGCTGGCGGAGGCCGAAACGGAGAAACATTACGCCGCCGAACCGTGGATAACAGCAACGGGATACAGTGAGGAGAACCATCACCAGTGGCTTAGCAAACTCGAAAAAGTATTGAATGCAGAAAAGTTTATCCTTTACGCGCAGCCGGTATTTTCCTGTCACGATCAACAGCGCATTTTGCACTATAAAGTGCTGGCGCGAATAAAAGAGGATAATGGCGAATTAACGCCTGCCGGACATTTCATGCCCTGGATTCATCGGTTTTCACTTAGCTTTCGTATGGATTTAGTCATGCTTAAGCAAATACTGCGTGAAATGACAAATATCCCCTACCCTTTAGCGCTGAGCATCAGCGGTGAAAGCGTAGCGAATGACGAAAAACTGGATGCGATATTACAGCTGTTAAAAAATGTGCCGAATCAGGCCAGTCGCTTAACACTCGAACTGGATGAAAATGAATTGCCCCATGCCGAACGCGTCAATGAACTGGTTAATAAACTTAAAGCCGTGGGTTGCCATCTGGGTATTCAGCATTTTGGCGGTAGATTCAATTTGATAGGTAATTTACCTCAATGGGGGCTGGCCTGGATAAAAGTGGACGGCGCCTATATTCATCTTATTGATACAGAAGAAGACAAGAGAATTTTTATTGAAGCGATGTACTGGGCAACCCGGCAAATTGATCTTCCGCTTATTGCTGAGCGAGTGGAAACATCCGGAGAATTAGCGATACTCAATAAAATAGGTCTCTATGGGGCAATGGGGCGTTACTTCGGCGATCCCGGTTTATTGTCGAAACAATAAGTTAATAGTCACATCATAAATACAACAGGAGTTAAGCATGCATTACATTGAACGCGATGCTGAAGGACGAATTACACGAGTCGAATCCTCGCCATTTGCGGGGATGGTAGAACAGCGTGAAGAAGATACTCAAGAAATCACCGAATGGATTCGTATACATGCCATGCATCAGGAGACGCTTAAACGGCTCCAGCAAAGCGATCTTGAAATGGTTCGTGTGCTGGAGGATCTTATTGAAGTATTGATGAGTAAAGGAATTATTAGTATTACCGATCTGCCGCAAGCCGCGCAAAGCAAACTGATTAATCGCACGCAAGCGCGACTTACACTCAGCGGGCTGGAACGTTTAATCGATGATGAAGATGAGGGGATCTTCTGAATTATTTTTCACTTTCGGAATAATCATCAACTTATAATAAATACTATTTTTTAGGAAAAATCACATAACTTTTAAATAACATTTCTTTTTTATCTTAGGAATAATCACGAACCTTAAAATAAGATGACCATTAGGAAAAATCACATTTCCTTAGAAATCATGTTGATTTTATTTTAGGAAAAATCACCACCTTTAAAACAACGCTTTAGAAATAATAATTCCGATACCGAATATAATTATCCGGGCATCGATTATTTAATTTAACAAATGCATTTCTGATTATTCAGCGGCAAATATCTGACGTATTTAAGAGGCTAATTTATATGAGTGTCGGGGTCGTAAAAACAGTTATAGGACAAGTCTTTGCGACCTCCCCTGACGGAAGCAGACATCTGCTGGTTGAAGGCGACACAATCCAGGAAGGAGAGCAAATAGATACGGGTGCCGCAGGTGCCATTTCGATTACCTTATCCGATGGAAAAACCCTCGATTTGGGCCGTGATACCCATTGGGATAGCCACGACGTTGCTTTAACCGCGGACTCCGAAACCCCATCCACAGACGTTGAAGCCATCCAGCAGGCGATTGCCGCCGGGCAGGACCCGACGCAAACCCTTGAAGCACCTGCCGCAGGCCCGAATGCCAACGCCACACCCGCCGCGCCGGATGGCGGTGAGGAAGGCGGTAGCCACACTCAGGTCATCCTCGATCTTACCGGTGAGATCCTCGATCCCACCGCCGGATACCCCACTGCCGGAATTGATAATCCCGATGGCGACCTGCGTGAAGAATTAGGCCTTCCTGCATCCGAACAAGGCCCCGAAATCGCTGGCGCGAATGCGGATGCTGACTCCGATGCGGATGCCGATGCGGATTCCGACGCTGATGCCGACGCCGATGCGGACGCGGATTCTGACACGGATGCAGACGCCGACTCGGATGCAGATTCTGACGCTGATGCTGATGCTGACGCCGACTCGGATGCCGATGCGGATGCAGATGCGGATGCGGACGCAGATTCCGATGCCGATGCAGATGCCGACTCGGATGCTGATGCGGACGCTGATTCGGATGCGGATTCCGATGCGGACTCCGATGCAGATTCGGATGCCGATGCTGATTCGGATGCGGACGCCGATGCCGATGCCGACTCCGACTCCGACTCCGACTCCGATGCGGATGCCGACGCGGATGCGGATGCCGACGCTGACGCTGACTCGGATGCCGATGCGGACGCCGACGCAGATTCTGATTCAGACGCGGATTCTGACGCTGATGCAGACGCAGATTCCGATTCAGACGCGGATGCCGACGCAGATTCTGACGCTGATGCCGATTCAGACGCTGATGCCGATGCCGATGCAGATTCTGATGCGGATGCTGATGCCGACGCCGATGCGGACGCGGACGCGGATGCGGATGCCGACTCCGACTCCGATGCCGATGCCGATGCGGATTCTGACGCTGATGCCGATGCGGACGCCGACTCCGATGCCGATTCCGACGCTGATGCGGATGCAGATGCTGATGCAGACGCCGATACCGATGCCGACGCTGATGCGGACGCGGATGCCGACTCCGACTCCGATGCCGATACCGATGCTGATTCGGATGCCGACGCGGATGCAGATGCGGATTCCGACGCTGATGCGGATGCGGATGCCGATTCTGACGCTGATGCTGACGCAGACGCAGATGCGGACTCCGATGCAGATGCTGATGCAGATGCTGATGCGGACGCTGATGCCGATGCCGATGCCGATGCCGATGCTGATGCCGATTCTGACGCCGATTCCGATGCCGATGCCGATGCAGACGCTGATTCGGATGCCGATGCGGATGCCGATGCTGATGCGGATTCCGACGCCGATGCCGATGCGGATTCTGACGCTGATGCGGATGCTGATGCCGACGCCGATGCGGACGCAGATTCCGACGCGGATTCTGACACGGATGCAGACGCCGATTCGGATGCGGATTCCGACGCCGACGCCGATGCAGACGCCGACTCCGATGCAGATGCGGACTCGGACTCGGACGCAGATTCCGATTCAGACGCTGATGCGGATGCCGATGCAGACGCTGATGCCGATGCAGATTCGGATGCCGATGCTGATTCGGATGCGGACGCCGATGCCGACTCCGACTCCGATGCGGATGCCGATGCGGATTCCGACGCTGATGCCGACGCCGATGCGGACGCGGATTCTGACACGGATGCAGACGCCGACTCCGATGCAGATGCGGACTCGGACTCGGACGCAGATTCCGATTCAGACGCTGATGCGGATGCCGATGCAGACGCTGATGCCGATGCAGATTCGGATGCCGATGCTGATTCGGATGCGGACGCCGATGCCGACTCCGACTCCGACTCCGACGCTGATGCGGATGCCGATGCGGATGCGGATGCGGATGCGGATGCCGATGCGGATGCGGATGCGGATGCGGATGCGGATTCCGACGCCGATGCGGATTCTGATGCAGACTCCGATGCCGACGCGGATTCGGACGCAGATGCAGATGCAGACTCCGACGCAGATGCTGATTCTGATGCGGATTCCGATGCGGACGCCGACGCAGACGCGGACTCTGACTCCGACGCAGATGCGGATGCCGATGCGGATTCCGACGCAGATTCGGACGCCGATGCTGATGCAGACTCGGATGCAGATTCTGACGCCGATGCCGACTCCGACGCTGATGCGGATGCCGATGCGGACTCCGACGCGGATTCTGATGCAGACGCGGACGCCGATGCAGATTCCGACGCGGATGCTGATGCGGATGCTGATGCGGATGCTGATGCGGATTCCGATGCAGATTCCGACGCGGATGCTGATGCGGATTCCGATGCAGATTCGGACGCCGACGCAGATTCTGATTCAGACGCGGATTCTGACGCGGATTCTGACGCTGATGCAGACGCCGATTCCGACGCAGACGCAGACGCGGATGCCGATGCCGATGCAGATGCCGATGCAGATTCGGACGCCGACGCAGATTCTGACGCTGATGCCGATTCAGACGCTGATGCGGATGCAGACGCTGATGCCGATGCCGATTCTGACGCTGACGCCGATGCCGATGCCGATGCGGACGCCGACGCAGATTCTGACGCTGATGCCGATTCAGACGCTGATGCGGATGCAGACGCTGATGCCGATGCCGATTCTGACGCTGACGCCGATGCCGATGCCGATGCCGATGCGGATTCTGACGCTGATGCGGATGCTGATGCCGACGCCGATGCGGACGCAGATTCCGACGCGGATTCTGACACGGATGCAGACGCCGATTCGGATGCTGATGCAGATTCGGACGCGGATGCGGATTCCGACGCCGACGCCGATGCAGACGCCGACTCCGATTCAGACGCTGATGCGGATGCCGATGCAGACGCTGATGCGGATGCAGACGCTGATGCCGATGCCGATGCCGATGCCGATGCCGATGCCGATGCAGATTCTGACGCTGACGCTGACGCCGATGCCGATGCCGATGCCGATGCCGATGCGGATTCTGACGCTGATGCGGATGCTGATGCCGACGCCGATGCGGACGCAGATTCCGATGCGGATTCTGACACGGATGCAGACGCCGATGCGGATTCTGACACCGATGCTGACTCGGATGCGGATGCGGACGCCGACTCCGATGCCGATTCCGACGCAGATGCCGATGCGGATTCTGACACCGATGCTGATGCAGACTCCGACGCAGATGCAGATTCGGATGCAGATGCAGATGCAGATTCGGATGCCGATGCGGATGCTGATGCTGATTCCGATGCAGATTCGGACGCCGACGCAGATTCTGATTCAGACGCGGATTCTGACGCTGACGCTGACTCGGATGCCGATGCGGATGCTGATGCTGATTCCGATGCTGATTCCGATGCTGATTCGGACGCCGACGCAGATTCTGATTCAGACGCGGATTCTGACGCTGATGCAGACGCCGATTCCGACGCAGACGCGGATACCGATGCAGATGCCGATGCAGATGCGGACTCGGACTCGGACGCAGATTCCGATTCAGACGCGGATGCCGACGCAGACGCTGATGCGGATGCCGACGCCGATGCGGAAGCAGATTCCGACGCGGATTCTGACACGGATGCAGACGCCGATTCGGATGCTGATGCAGATTCGGACGCCGATGCTGATGCAGACTCGGATGCAGATTCTGACGCCGATGCTGATGCAGACTCGGATGCAGATTCTGACGCCGATGCCGACGCAGACGCTGATGCGGATGCTGATGCCGATGCGGATTCCGACGCCGATGCGGATTCCGACGCGGATGCTGATGCTGATGCTGATGCAGACGCCGACTCCGACGCGGATGCGGATTCCGACGCCGACTCCGATGCCGACGCAGACGCTGATGCGGACTCCGATGCAGATTCGGATGCGGATGCGGATGCGGATGCTGATTCGGACGCCGATGCCGATTCTGACGCGGATGCTGATGCAGACTCCGACGCGGATGCGGATGCAGATTCGGATGCCGATGCGGACTCCGATGCTGATCACCCTTCTGATTCAGGCAGCGATTCGGATGTGCATCTGACTGTAACGGTGACGCCGGGCAGCAGTACGGATAATTCGTCTGACAATGACGTCATTCATATTAATGGCGGCAGCGGCAATCCAGATGGTTATGACATACAGAATGGCGTGATTGTTGCTATCGGCGACAACGTGCAGATCTGGCTGACACCGGACAGCCCGGACGGCGCAATTCAGGGGGATTTTGTTCCCAAATGCAGCGATCCGAGTCAGATTCACTATTACGACAGCAACGGTAACGTGAACGGCAGCTCAGCCGGTCATACCGATATTTTTGTGGTGGGCGATCATACCGGCGGCTACTACCAGCAGGGTGACTGGTCGAACGATCACTATGATTTCCGTCCAGTCAATAATATTACCGGCAACCAGGGTGTACCTGAGGGCGAAGCGGGCAAAGACTATATTTTTGTTAACGGTGACAGTTCGAATTACAACGTAACGGGCGTCGATCACCCGGATAACCATCAGAACAACTCCGTTGATAACGTACAGATCACCAATACGGAAAATGGCTCGCACCCGATCGGTAATGCGAACGGTGTCGAAGGCATTATCTTTGGCGATGGCCCCTCTTCCAGTCTGGGCGGCTCTACGGATGTGACGCACTCCGTAACGCTGAACGTCGATGTGGATCTGCAAAGTTCCGACAGCAGCGATCATCTGAACTCGATCACGATCAATGGTCTTCCGGAAGGGGCTCAATTTGGCGGCGAATATACCAGCGTCACCTACGATCCTGAGCATGGCAGCTACACGCTGACGTTTGATGACAGCACTACCCATTACGACGGGCAGGTAACGGTTACCCTGCCGGATGGTGCAAGCAATCTCGGCGAGATAACCATAGATGTCGGCTCCACGGCATCTGATCAGATCGATCACGACTTCACCTTCGATGGCGAAGAAGGCGGGCAATTGACCAGCGGCACGGAGAGCGCGTCGGCTGATACCCTGCATCCAGTCTCAGAAAGCGTGGCTACAGATGTCACGCATGATGAAGCACCCGCTACCACAACGGATGATTCCGGCACGACAGCGACGGATGACGCCAGCGCCGTAACCGCTGATGATGCAGGCACAACCACGGCTGAAGAGACTGCCAGCGACGCAGCCGCAGCGCAGCCCGATACGGCAGCAAGCAGCCATAGCAGCGCTCAAGCGGTGCCAGTCGCAGACGCGACCGTGACCAGTATCGAAGCCGTTGATGTTCATCTCACGGTAGACGTTAGGCCGGGTAGCCAGTCGGAAGAGGCTTCTGATAACAAAGTGATGCATATCAACGGCGGTAGTGAAGATCCGAACGGCTACGATGTGCAGAATGGCGTCATTATCGCGATTGGCGACAACGTGCAAATCTGGCTGACGCCGGACAGCCCGGACGGCGCGATTAAAGGCGATCACGTTCCGGAATGCAGTAATCCGGGTCAGATTCACTATTACGACAGCAACGGTAACGTGAACGTGAACGGCAGTTCGGCCGGTCATACCGATATCTTCGTGGTGGGCGATCACACTGGCGGCTACTACCAGCAGGGTGACTGGTCGAATGATCACTATGATTTCAGGCCAGTACATAACATTACCGGCAATCATGGTGTGGCTGAGGGCAGCGCTGGCAAAGACTACATCTTTGTTAACGGTGACAGCGCGAATTACAACGTTTCCGGCGTCGATCACCCGGCAAATCACCAGAACAACTCCATCGATAACCTGCAAATTACCAATACCGAAAATGGCTCGCACCCGATCGGGAATGCGAACGGTATTGAAGGCGTTATCTTCGGTGACGGCCCCTCTTCCAGCCTGGGCGGCTCGACGGAGGTTACGCACTCCGTAACGCTGAACGTCGACGTGGATCTGGAAAGTTCGGACAGCAACGATCATCTGACGTCGATCACCCTTAACGGGCTTCCGGAAGGCGCTGAGTTTAGCGGTGAATATACCGACGTCAGCTATGACGGCGACAAAGGGTCGTACACCCTGACCTTTGACGAGCATGCCACCCATTACGATGGGCAGATTTCCGTCGACCTCCCGGAAGGCCAGCATGATATCGGTGATATCTCAATGGAGGTGAACTCTACCGCCTCTGAGCATCACGATACTGACTTTAGCTTCAATGCCGGGGAAGGCGGGCAATTCGTCAGCGGAACCGACATGACCGACAGCGACGATCACCCTGCAGATGACGCCGCTGATAGCGCGCACGCTGAAGCCACCAGCGCCGCAGTGGATGACCTCTCGCATGCCGATGCCGGTGATACCCACGCGAATACCGATGATACCCACACCGATGCCGGAGATGCACCGGCCGACGCAGAGACAGCCGCCGATACCGATGCGACGGCTGCCGATAACGCCAGTGCGCCATTACTGGTCGATAGCAGTGAGATCAGTCTGGACTTTGGCAGCAGCGAAGATGCCGAAGCGCACGACGACCAGAGTATATCGACAACGGATGCAGGTTCGCTGAATAACCTGCTGGAAGACGATGGTGAGCAGGCTGAGAACGACACGGGCGGGACAGCGGATCACGCAACGCAGCCTGACAACAGCAGCGCTTCGGGTGAAGGCAGCGAAACTGCCTCACTGGATAGCGGCGACAGCACCTCGCCAGGCCTTGACCAGGATCAGCCGATCAACTTCAGCGACATCATCCTCGATGGTGACGAACACCAGGATCTGGCAAGCCTTATCCAGGGTGACAGCGCGCCAGCCACGCCAGTCGATCCCACGGAGGATACCGATCATCCCGCCCCTGCCGCACCTCCCGGTGAAGGCGGCGATGACGCGGGCAGTGGTGATGGAGGCAGTCACGATGACATGGATAACTTGATCGCTAAACCCGACAGCGATGGAGGCTGATGATTCAGCTCCCTTTTGCCCGGAATAAACCTCAACGCAGTACAAGGTGACATATGTTATATCGCAATACGCTGTTATTCGGAGTTGGGCTCTCGCTGCTTTTACTGAAAAGCGCGAACGCCACGACGCTTGAGCAAGCGGTGAAAGATGCCATCCTCTGGCATCCGGATGTGAGCGCTTCCAGTAATCGTCGCTATTCGGCGGAACAGGATCTGCGCGCAGCGCGTGGGGGATATTATCCCAGCGTGGAACTCTCTGCGGGAACGGGTTGGGAGCGAACGGATAACTCCACCACGCGCGCAGAGGGATACCATCAGCGCGATCTGCAACGCAACGAATCCAGCATTTCGGTGACGCAGAACCTGTTTAGTGGTTTTGCCACCCGTAGCGAAGTGGCCAGACAGACCGCCACCGTCAACTCCCGCGCCTGGACGGTGCTGGACACCAGCGAAACGACGGCGCTGACGGCGATTCAGGCCTATCTGGATGTGCTGAGAGGCCGCCAGATGGTACTGCTGGCAGAAGATAACCTGAAAAACCACGAGCGTATTTTCGATCAAATTACCTTACGTACCGAGCAGGGCGTTGGCCGTCAGGCCGATTACGAACAAGCCGAAGCCCGACTGGCGCAGGCACGCAATAACCTGCTGACGGAACAGACCAACCTGGATGATTCGCTGGCGAATTATCAGAGCGTGGTTGGTAAAGAAGCCGATGGTCTCACCCTTCCTGCAAAGTCGGCGATCCCTGATTCGCTGGAAGCGGCGCGGAAAGTGATGTTGCAAAACAGTCCATTACTGAAACAAGCCGATGAAGATGTGGAAGCCACACGGCAGCAATATGAAGCGGCGAAGTCACGTTTTTACCCCAGCGTAAATCTGGAAGTGGCGCGCACAATGGATGACAACATTGACGGCACCCGGGGCCATAACCAGGAATGGCAGGCGATGGTGCGCATGAGTTACAACCTCTACAACGGCGGCAGTGATAAAGCGGCCTTAATGTCCGACGCTTACAAAATGAAGGAAGCGCAGGATGTCAAAAACAACGCCCTGCGCCAGCTTAACGAAGAGTTACGCCTCTCCTGGAACGCGTTACAGAACGCCGAGAAACAGGTTCCTATCGCCAAAGATTATGCAGATCGAAGCAAGACAGTTCGCACCGCTTATCAGGAGCAGTTCAGCTTAGGCGATCGGTCACTGCTGGATATGCTCGACAGCGAAAACGAAGTCTTCACCGCTCAGCGACGTTACGTTGAGCTGCAATTTATCGAGATGTTTACGACGTACCGTATCAACGCACGTACCGGAACATTACTCAAGACACTGAATATCCAGCCGCCCTCTTCGGCTCAGCCCGTTGACGAGTTGCAAACTTCAAAAGTCGAATTGCCGGAACTGAAGTAACAGTTCGGATTCAGGCAAGGGTATTTCAGGTGTTCCGGATGGAATATTCCCTTATTGGTTCTCCGCATAGCAGATTTACCGCTGGTTTGAGAGGTCAGAATATGACGCAACATGATGATTCTCAAGATAACACTGATTCGTCTAATGAGATTCTCAGGAGCGATCCACGACAGACACATGACGATCCTTTACTGGATTGCCTGATGATTGTCTGCACGCTGCACAACATTACTACGTCGCGTCACGCCTTAACGTCCGGGCTGCCGCTAAAAAACCATACGCTGATCCTCAGCATTTTTCCGCGCGCGGCGGCACGGGTCGATTTGAAAGCGAGAACGCTCCAGCGCCCGCTTCAGACTATCTCTTCCCACTCATTACCGGCGATCCTGCTGCTGAAAAACAACCAGGCTGCCGTGCTGGTCGCCTGGGACGGAGAAAAGGCGCGGCTGTTACCGAGTGAAACGGAAGGTGGGGAAATTACCCTGACGCGCGAAGAACTGGAGGAGGATTACAGCGGTGTCGCGATCTTTCTCCAGCCGCAGCATGAATACGATACACAAGCGACGGCGAAGATTCCGCGTACCAAAAACTGGTTCCAGGATACGCTGAAGCTCTCGAAGTTTCTCTATATCGATGCGGTGATTGCCAGTCTGCTGGTTAATATCATCGCACTGGCCGCTCCACTGTTCGTTATGAACGTCTATGATCGCGTCGTACCCAATCAGGCGACGGTGACGTTATGGGTGCTGGCAATTGGCATTACCATTGCCTACTTTTTTGATTTTATTCTGAAAATATTGCGCGGCATGTGTCTGGATTTGGCGGGTAAAAAAACGGATCTGATCGTTTCTGCGGCGCTATTTGAACGCATGCTGGGCATGAAGATGAAGCTTCGCCCGCCGCGCGTCGGAAGCTTTGCGCAAAATTTCCAGGAGTATCAGTCAGTGCGCGATTTTCTCTCCTCGCTGACGCTGACCGGGATGATCGACTTTCCTTTCACCCTGCTCATTGTACTGGTCATCGGCATCATCGGCGGCCCGCTGGTTTTTATTCCGCTGGTCGCCTACCCGGTTGCGTTGGTGGGTAACTGGCTGCTCCAGCGCCCGTTGATGTCCAGAGTCCAAAAAACGTTCCGCTTGTCCAGCGAGCGTCAGGCCATGCTGGTCGAAACCCTGACCGGGCTTGATGCCATCAAAGTGAATAACGCGCAAAGCGAACGCCAGTATCAGTGGGAACAGATTATTGGTCAGCTCAGTAAAATGGAATTGAAGGTGAAATCGCTCTCGTTCGTCGCGGTTAACTTTACCTCGTGGGTGCAGCAGGCCAGCGGAGTGGCGATTATCGTCGCCGGGGTTTATGTCATTATCAGCGGTAATCTCACCCAGGGCGGCCTGGTTGCCTGCTACTTACTGCATCGCCGCGCCATGATGCCTGTCGGGCAGCTTTGCGGGCTGATTACCCGTTATCAACGGGCAAAAACCACCAAAGAAACGGTGGATCGCATGATGGATCTGGAGCAGGAAGTCCACGACGATGAGGTTCCGTTAAAACGCGAGAAACTCTCTGGCGCGATTGAGTTCCGCGATGTCACGTTTCACTATCCATCCAATCAATATACATCGCTGAATAATATTTCTCTGACTATCAAGCCGGGCGAAAAAATCGGCATTATTGGCCGCAGCGGTTCCGGCAAAAGCTCGCTGGCAAAATTGCTGGTCGGCTTCTACCAGCCGGATGCAGGCAGCATATTGATTGACGATATCGATGCCCGGCAGTTGGATGTGCATGAGCTGCGCCACAACATTGGCTATGCGCCGCAGGATATTCATTTATTTAGCGGCACGTTGCGCGACAACTTGCTGTATGGCGCCAGCTATATGGATGAAGAAGCGATGCTGCAGGTGGCTACAATCACCGGCGTGCATGAGTTCGCGCGTCGCCATCCCTCCGGCTATAACATGCGCGTGGGAGAGCGTGGAATGAACCTTTCCGGCGGTCAGCGCCAGGCGGTGGCGCTGGCCCGCGCGCTGCTGCTCAATCCCCCCATTTTGTTGATGGATGAACCGACCAGCTCAATGGATAACACGAGCGAAGAACTGATCAAAAAAGCCTTGATGCCGGTGGTAGCCGATAAAACGCTGTTATTGGTGACCCACCGCGCTTCATTACTGTCACTGGTTGAACGACTCATCATTCTCGATAACGGCAAAATCATTGCCGATGGTCCGAAAGAGAGTGTGATGAGTGCTCTGAAAAAGGGGCAAATCCATGCGAATCGTTGACATGCTTAGCCGCCTGATGGGCTGGCTTTTCGGCGACAGAAAATCCAGCCCAATCGCCATTAATGAAGTCAATCAGGCGGTAATCGATGACTCACCGCGCGTTATGCGTATCACGCTGTGGGCAATATTTGCCTTTTTTATCTGCATGTTTTTCTGGTCGGCCCTCGCCGATATTGATGAAGTGGCGCGCGGAGAAGGCCGGGCGATTCCCTCTGCTCGTCTGCAAAAAATTCAAAACCTGGAGGGCGGGATTGTCGCTCAGGTCTACGTGCGCGATGGCGATATTGTGAATGCCGGTGCGCCGCTCATTCGGCTCGATGATACCCGTTTTCGTTCGAATGCCGAGGAAACCGGTGCCGATCGTTTGGCATTGCGGGCGCGCGTAGAGCGCCTGACAGCCCAGACGAATGGCGACACAACGCTGACGTTGTCACCCGATATTGTTAAAGATGCGCCGGATATCGCCAAAGGCGAAATGGAACTGTTTACCAGCATTAATAACCGCGTCAACAGCGCTATCGCGGGGCTGAATGAACAGCTGGTGCAAAAAAAACAGGAACTGCTTGATATGCAGGCCAAAGCCGGGCAGTACCGGAAAAGCCTGCAATTGTTGCAACAGGAGATCAGCCTTTCTGTCCCGTTAATCAGCAAAGGCGCGATCTCCCGCGTGGAAGTGTTGCGACTCCAGCGAACAGAAGTGGAGACGCGCGGGCAACTGGACACCACAACAGTGGCGATACCGGGTGCGGTAGCCGCGGTAAAAGAGATAGAAAGCAAAATCAAAGAGACGCTGGACAATACCCGCAGCGACGCACTCACTCAACTGAATCAGGCTCGTACCGATCTCAGCAAAGCCGAAGCAACCAACAAAGCGATTGAAGACCGGGTCAATCGCACCATGGTCGTCTCACCGGTACGGGGGATTGTGCAGCAGGTCATGGTCAACACCATTGGCGGCGTTATTCAGCCAGGAAATGATATGGTTGAAATCGTACCGCTGGATGACACATTGCTGATTGAGGCAAAAATTCGCCCGCAGGATATTGCCTTTATCCATCCGGGGCAGGAAGCGATGGTGAAATTCTCCGCTTACGATTACACCATTTACGGTGGTCTGCCTGCCAAACTGGTGCAGATAAGCCCGGATACGGTGACAGATAAGGATGGGAATAGTTTCTATGTTATTCGTCTGCGCACCGATAAAAACCATCTTGGCACTGACGATAAACCGTTATTAATCATTCCGGGTATGGTGGCTTCGGTCGATATTATTACGGGTAAGCGCACCATTCTTCAGTACCTGTTAAAACCGCTCTTGCGCGCCAGAGCAGATGCATTACATGAAAGGTAAAATCACGACGGGTGTCGCTGCGCCGCCACCCGTACACCATCGCCCGGCCCCATCAGATGATCTTTTATTGTGTTCTTCGAGCGAACAGCGCCCGCCGGGGATCTTCAATTTCAATAAGTTCCATTCGGCGCGTAAAACAAACGCCCGGTTAACCCTTTTATGCGGCCTTTTCGATAACCAGCAGATATAGCTGTACCGTTGAGGCATATGTATAATCCCCCGATTCCGAGCAATGTACAGTATAAAAAATGTCTAAGATTGGTTTTATATCGTTAGGGTGTCCGAAAAACCTGGTCGATTCCGAGCGCATCCTTACCGAGCTGCGCACCGAAGGTTACGACGTTGTCCAGAGCTATGACGACGCCGATATGGTTATCGTCAATACCTGCGGCTTTATCGACAGCGCGGTGCAAGAGTCGCTGGAAGTCATCGGCGAAGCGCTGAACGAAAACGGCAAAGTTATTGTCACCGGTTGCCTGGGCGCGAAAGAAGATCAAATTCGCGAAGTGCATCCGAAGGTGCTGGAAATCACCGGGCCGCACAGCTATGAGCAGGTGCTGTCCCATGTTCATCACTATGTGCCGAAACCGAAACACAACCCGTTTATCAGCCTGGTGCCGGAACAGGGCGTAAAACTGACGCCGCGTCACTACGCGTATCTGAAAATTTCCGAAGGCTGTAACCACCGTTGCACCTTCTGCATCATCCCGTCGATGCGTGGCGATCTGGTGAGCCGTCCGATTGGCGATGTGCTGGCCGAAGCCAAACGTCTGGTCGATGCGGGCGTGAAAGAGCTGCTGGTGATCTCGCAGGATACTTCCGCTTATGGCGTGGATGTGAAGCATCGCATGGGCTTCCATAACGGCGAGCCGGTGAAAACCAGTATGGTCGGCCTGTGCGAGCAACTGGCGAAGCTCGGCATCTGGACGCGTCTGCATTACGTTTATCCGTATCCGCACGTTGATGATGTCATTCCGCTGATGGCGGAAGGCAAAATCCTGCCGTACCTGGATATCCCGCTGCAACACGCCAGCCCACGCATTCTCAAGCTGATGAAGCGCCCGGGTTCGGTCGATCGTCAGTTAGCGCGCATCAAACAGTGGCGTGAGATTTGCCCGGAGCTGACCCTGCGCTCCACCTTTATCGTCGGCTTCCCTGGTGAAACCGAAGAAGATTTCCAGATGCTGCTGGATTTCCTGAAAGAAGCGCGCCTGGATCGCGTCGGCTGCTTCAAATACAGCCCGGTGGAAGGCGCAACGGCCAACGAGCTGGCGGATCAGGTGCCGGAAGAGGTCAAAGAGGAGCGCTGGAACCGCTTTATGCAGTTGCAACAGCAGATCTCGGCGGAACGTTTGCAGGAAAAAATCGGCCGCGAAATTCTCGTCATCATTGATGAAGTGTATGAAGAAGGCGCGATTGGCCGCAGCATGGCAGATGCGCCTGAGATCGACGGCGCGGTGTACCTGAACGGTGAAACCCGTGTCAAACCGGGCGATGTGATCCGCGTGAAAGTGGAAAACGCCGACGAGTACGACCTGTGGGGTTCCCGCGTTTAATGCCATAAAAACCCGGCTACTATGCCGGGTTTTTTGTTTCTGCTGTACCATTTCCCCAGATCAAATAAGCCGACGCCGCCATCCGGCAATAGAGATCGGCCTTACCCTTTAATCTTCGGATCCAGCGCGTCGCGCAGGCCGTCGCCGAACAGGTTAAACGCCAGCACCGTCAGAAAAATCGCCAGCGATGGAAACAGCGCCACATGTGGGGCAATCACCATATCCGCACGTGCTTCGTTGAGCATCGCGCCCCACTCCGGCGTCGGCGGTTGCGCGCCCATTCCGAGGAACGACAGGCTAGCGGCAGAGATAATCGAGGTGCCGATACGCATGGTGAAATAGACCACAATCGACGACACCGTTCCCGGCAGAATATGGTGGAACAAAATCACCGTATCGCTGGCACCGATGCTGCGCGCCGACTCGATAAACGTCTGCTGCTTCAGCACCAGCGTATTGCCGCGCACCAAGCGGGCAAAAGCGGGCACCGAGAAGACGGCCACGGCAATGATCACATTCGCCATCCCGCTGCCCATCACCGCCACCACCGCAATCGCCAGCAGAATGCCGGGAAACGCGAACAGCACGTCGCAGATGCGCATGATAAGGCGATCCCACCAGCCTTCGTAATAACCCGCCAGCAACCCAAGCACCGTACCAATCGCTGCGCCAATCAGCACGGCAAAAAGGCCGGCCGCCAGCGAGATCTGCGCGCCAACCAGCACGCGGCTGAAGATATCACGGCCCAGCGAATCGACGCCGAACCAGTGCACCAGCGACGGCCCTTCATTCAGCCGGTCATAGTCGAAGTAGGTTTCCGCATCGTAGGGAGCAATCCACGGCGCAATTACCGCCAGCAGGATCAGCAGCAGCACAAACAGCCCGGCGGCCATAGCCAGTGGCTGGCGGCAAAAACGTCGCCAGAACTCATGCCACGGCGTGCGGACATGTCCCGGTTTCACCACCGGCATGGCGTTCAAAATCGCCTGTCGGCGCCAGTTAAACAATCGCATCCTTACTTATACCTGATAGCAGGGTTGAGCGCGGCGTAGAGCACATCAACCACCAAGTTGATAAGAATAAATTCCAGCGAAAAGAGCAGCACTTCCGCCTGGATCACCGGGTAGTCGCGCATTTCCACCGAGTCCACCAGCAAACGCCCCAGCCCCGGCCAGTTAAAGACTTTTTCCACCACAATCGAGCCGCCCAGCAGGAAGCCAAATTGCAGCCCCATCATAGTGACGACCGGGATCATCGCATTACGCAGACCGTGCTTAAGGATCACCCAGCGCTCGCTGACGCCTTTGGCGCGCGCGGTGCGCATATAATCCTCATTCAGCACATCAACAAACGAGGCGCGGGTGAAGCGCGCCATCACGGCGGCCACGGCCGCGCCCAGCGTCAAAGAAGGCAAAATATAGTGCTGCCAGCTATCGGCGCCCACGGTCGGCAACCAGCCCAGTTCAACGGAGAAGATTTGCATCAGCAGCATCCCCAGCGCAAAAGCGGGGAATGAGATCCCGGTGACCGCCAGCGCCATTCCCAGATGATCCGGCCAGCGGTTGCGCCACACGGCGGCGGCAATGCCGGCACCCAGCCCGAACAGCATCGCCCAGAACATGCTGGTGAGGGTTAGCAGCAGCGTCGGCATAAAGCGGCTGGCGATCTCATCCACTACCGGGCGGCGGGACGCCATCGAAATGCCGAAATCCCCCTGCAACACGCTGGTGATGTAGTGCCAGAACTGTAACCACAGCGGCTGATCCAGCCCAAGCTGGCGGCGCACCAGTTCAATCACCTGCGCGTCAGCCTCCTGCCCGGCAATCAGCCGCGCCGGATCCCCTGGCAGTAAATGCACAAATAAAAACACCAGCACGGCCACAATCAGTAGCGTCGGGATCAGGCCCAGCAGGCGTTTAATAATATAATTAAGCATCGCTTGTTCCCTCATGCCCCCTTCCGTCCGGTAAGGTGGAATGAGTCAGTTATTTCACCAAATCAGCATTGTCAAAGCTGAACCCGGTATCGGGCATGATATAGAAACCGGTCAGCTTCTTGTTATGCGCGGAAACCAGCTTTTCCACCACCAGCGGCACCCATGGCGCCTCCTGCCAGATGATGTCCTGCGCCTGTTTGTACAAACGCTCTTTCTCTTGCGGGCTGAAGGTTCTTAGCGCATCGGCAAAATCTTTATCCACCTGTGGGTTACTGTAAAACGCGGTGTTGAACTGCGTCGGCGGCCAGTTCCATGAAGCAAACAGCGGCGACAGCCCCCAGTCTGCTTCGCCGGTTGACGCCGACCAACCGGTATAAAACATGCGTACGCCACTCTCTTTCTGCCCTTTGGCTTCCACTTGCGCCGCGCGCTGCCCGGCATCCATCGCGGTCACCTGCACTTTAATCCCCACCTGCGCCAGTTGCTGCTGGGTAAACTGCAACACCTTCTGCGCGGTACTGTGGTTATGCGACGACCACAGCGTTGTGCTGAAGCCCTGCGGATAACCCGCCTCTTTCAGCAGCTCGCGGGCTTTTGCCGGATCGTAAGGCCAGGGCTGATATGCCTGCGAATAGGGGATCGACGGCGGCAACACGCCGGTAGCGGGCGTAGCGAAACCGGCAAAAGCTACCTTCACCAGCGCCGGGCGGTTGATAGCGTAGTTAATTGCTTCGCGCACTTTCGGGTTATCAAACGGTTTTTGTGTGACGTTCATGCTGATGTAACGCTGCATAATCGACGGGCTGGCGACCAGTTCAAGCTTGCTGTTTCTCTTCAGCACTTCCGCCTGCTCATAAGGGATCGGAAATGCGAACTGCGCCTCGCCGGTTTGCAGCATCGCCGCACGCGTATTGTTATCCACCACCGGGCGCCAGGTGATGGAATCGAGTTTCGGCTGCCCTTTCTGCCAGTAACCGTCGAACTTCTTCACCTTCACAAAGTCGGTCTGATTCCAGGCTTCCAGTTCATACGGGCCGGTACCCACCGGATGAAAACCGATATCTTTGCCGTACTTTTTTAGCGCCGCCGGAGAGATCATCGCCGTTGCCGGATGCGCCAGGATATTGATAAACGCCGAGAAAGGCTGCTTAAGAATGATTTTTACCGTGTAGCGATCCACCACCTCGGTTAAGTCGATATTTTTATACAGGTTGTAGCGCTTCAGGCTGTTATCCGGATCGCTGGCGCGATCGAGGTTGGCCTTAACGGCTGCGGCATCAAAGTCGGTTCCATCCTGAAACTTCACGCCCTGACGCAGGAAAATGGTGTAGATCAGCCCGTCGGCAGAAACTGTGTAGCTTTGCGCCAGCACGTTTTCCAGTTTCATATCTTTATCCAGGCCAAACAGCCCCTGATAAAAGGATTTTGCTACCGCCTGCGACAGCGTGTCATTGGCATCATAAGGATCGAGCGTGGTGAAATTGGAGCTGACCGCAACCACCACGTCTTTCGCGGCAAAGGCCTGCGTGGCGGTCAGCGCGAACAACATGCCTGCAACGAGCCGCCACTGCCGGTAAACGAATTGTGTCATGTTGCTCTCCTGAATAACCCTGCCACTGCTCAGTTAAAAACGGGACTGCGTACTGCCAGGCGTGGAACGGGCAACATAGTGCCCCGGCCCCACGTTCTGCAACTGCACGCGTTGCATTGACTCGCCGCGCTTGCGGATATTGCTGGGCATGTCATCAGATAACAGCACTCTTTGCGCATGGGTATGCGCAGGATCGGCCACCGGAACCGCCGACATTAATTTGCGCGTATAGGGGTGTTGCGGGTTTTCGAATACCGCGCGGCGCGGGCCAATCTCAACAATCTGCCCAAGGTACATTACCGCCACCCGGTGGCTGATGCGCTCCACCACCGCCATATCGTGGGAAATAAACAGGAACGCGATCCCCATTTCACGCTGGAGATCGAGCAATAAATTGATGATCTGCGCGCGGATAGAGACATCCAGCGCCGAGACCGACTCATCCGCCACTACCACGCGCGGATTCAGCGCCAGCGCGCGGGCAATGCAGATGCGCTGCCGCTGGCCGCCGGAAAACTCATGTGGGTAACGCCAGGCGTGCTCCGGTTTCAGGCCGACGCGCTCCAGCAGCCACTCAATCCGCTGATGTCCCTCTTTTTCCGCTAATAAATTGTGCACCCGCAGCGGCTCGATAATCGAATCGCCCACCGTCTGGCGGGGATCCAGCGAAGCATAAGGATCCTGGAAAATAAACTGAATATCGCGACGCACCTGTTTCAATTTGCTGTCCGGCAACGTGTCGATCCGCTGACCGTTAAAGATAATCGAACCGCCCTGACTCTCCACCAGCCGCAGCAGCGCCCGCCCGGTGGTTGACTTTCCACAGCCAGATTCACCGACCAGCGACAGCGTTTCGCCCGGCCAGAGATCAAAGCTGACGCCTTCCACCGCATGTACCTCTTTGGTCACGCGGTTGAGAATGCCGCTGCGCAGCGGAAAGCGCGCTTCCAGATCGCGCACCTGCAAAATCGGCTCGCCCGGCACCACCGTATTCTGTTCGGTTTCCGCTTCCTGATGCTGAGGGTTTTTCATGGAAATCAGCGGAAAGCGGCGCGGCAGATTGCTGCCGTTCATCGCGCCAAGTTTGGGCACTGCAGCCAGCAGCGCTTTGGTATAAGGATGCGACGGCGCATTGAAAACCTGATCTACCGTGCCCGTCTCCACCGCTTCGCCATCGTTCATCACCAGAACCCGGTCGGCGACATCCGCCACCACGCCCATATCGTGAGTGATAAAAATCACCCCCATCGACATCTCTTTTTGCAGCACCGCGATCAGTTGCAGGATCTGCGCCTGGATCGTGACATCCAGCGCGGTGGTCGGCTCGTCGGCGATCAGCACCGCCGGGCGACACGACAGCGCCATAGCAATCATCACCCGCTGGCGCATGCCGCCGGAAAGCTGATGCGGGAAGCTGGATAAAATAGCCTGCGACTCCGGAATGCGCACCAGGTCGAGCATGCGCCGCGCTTCATTCATCGCATCTTCACGCCCCAGCCGCTGGTGCAGGCGAATCGACTCGGCAATCTGCTCGCCAACCGGAAAGACCGGGTTGAGCGAGGTCATCGGTTCCTGAAAAATCATCGCAATGTCAGCGCCGCGCACGCTACGCATCTGCGACGAAGAGAGGCGGGTCAGATCCACTTTCTGGCGATTGCGCCGCGTCAAGCGCATATGATCGCAGCTCACTTCACCGCCTGCCTGTTCAATCAGGCGCAGCAGCGACAGCGCCGTCACCGATTTACCGGAGCCGGACTCGCCGACAATCGCCAGCGTTTCGCCCCGTTTCAGGGAAAATGAGAGGTGACGTACCGCCGGGGTCAGCTCTTTTTCATCACGAAAACCGATATTCAGATTGCGGACATCCAGCACCACATCGGCATCTGTCTCAACCCCGTGCGACACCCCACTCTCCTTATTCACGATAAATGCCTACGCTCGGCGCATCGCCGGCATAGCCCCAGGCGCGGTACATCCCTTCGCTGTTAAACGGCAATGCGACATTGCCTTCACGATCGATAGCAATCAGCCCGCCGCTGCCGCCGAGCGCCGGGAGTTTATCCATCACCACCGCTTCGCAGGCCTCGTGCAGGCTTAATCCGCCGTAGTCCATCAGCGCCGCAATATCGTACGCCGCCAGCGTGCGGATAAAGACTTCGCCGGTGCCGGTACAGGAGACCGCTACACTGGCGTTATTGGCATAACACCCGGCGCCCGGCAGCGGGCTGTCGCCGACGCGCCCCGGCAATTTATTGGTCATACCACCCGTAGAGGTCGCGGCCGCCAGGTTCCCCTGTTTATCGAGCGCCACCGCACCAACCGTACCGAATTTTTTACTCTCATCGAGCGGCGCAGAGCCATGATCGAGCACCGTTTGCCCGTTTTCCCGCGCCTGCAACAGTTGCTGGAAACGCTCCGGCGTAGAGAAGATCGTCGGCGAAACCTCGGCCATACCGTGCGAAAAGGCGAAATTCTCCGCCCCTTCGCCAATCATTAATACGTGCGGGCTTTGCTCCATCACCAGCCGCGCCGCCAGCACCGGGTTACGCAGGCGGCTGACGCCTGCGACGGCCCCGGCGTGCAGAGTGTTGCCATCCATCACGCAGGCATCAAGTTCGTGGGTTTCATCGCGGGTGAACACCGCGCCGATCCCGGCGTTAAACAGCGGGCACTCTTCCAGCAGGCGCACCGCTTCGGTGACCACGTCCAGCGCGCTTTCGCCCGCCTCCAGCATTCGCTGGCCGGTTTCGACAATCGAAGAGAGTGCCTCGACATATCGCAGCTCCTGTTGCTGGCTCATCTGCGCACGGGCGATCGCTCCCGCCCCGCCATGTATTGCGATTACCGCTTTCACCATTTGTGCTGCCCGGGTTCACTTCGTTTCCGACGATTTCTGAATATAGAAATTCGTTACAACGATGTAAAGCGATGTGATTACAACGAGGTAGCCGCAAGCCGTGTTGGCGACTCGCCTTTTCTGCCATAATGTGCCCCTTAACGCATTGTGCAGGACAGTAAATATGGAATCATCAAATGGCCTGATCTCGCTGGAGACGGCCCTGTCACAGATGTTGTCACGCATTTCGCCGCTGACGGAAAGCGAAACCTTACCGCTCATCGCCTGCTTTGGCCGCGTGGTAGCAGAAGATATTATCTCCCCGCTAAATGTCCCCGGTTTTGATAACTCGGCGATGGACGGTTATGCCGTGCGGATCGCCGATGTGAGTAGCGGCAGCGCTTTACCGGTGGCGGGCAAAGCCTTTGCCGGACAGCCTTTCGCAGGCGAGTGGCCAGCAGGCACCTGCGTGCGCATTATGACCGGCGCGCCGATTCCTGCCGGTTGCGATGCCGTCGTGATGCAGGAACAAACCGAGCAAACAGACGCCGGTATCCGCTTTACCTCTGAGGTACGCCAAAATCAGAACATCCGCAGGGCCGGTGAAGATATCACCAAAGATGCCGTGGTGTTTCGCGCCGGAACCAAACTGACTGCCGCCGAGTTGTCAGTGCTGGCATCGCTGGGCATTGCGGATGTCTCCGTGCTGCGCAAAGTCCGCGTGGCGCTGTTCTCTACCGGTGACGAGCTGCAACTGCCGGGGCAACCGCTGGCCGACGGGCAGATTTATGACACCAACCGCCTGGCTATTCATCTGATGCTGGCGCAACTGGGTTACGAGGTGATTAACCTCGGCATTATTCCGGACGATCCGGAAAAACTGCGTGCGACCTTTATTGCCGCAGACCAGCAGGCCGATGTGGTCATTAGCTCCGGCGGCGTGTCGGTAGGCGAAGCCGATTACACCAAAACCATCCTCGACGAACTGGGCGAAATCGCCTTCTGGAAGCTGGCGATCAAGCCCGGCAAACCCTTCGCCTTCGGCAAGCTGAGCCATAGCTGGTTCTGCGGTCTGCCCGGCAATCCGGTTTCCGCTGTTCTCACTTTCTACCAACTGGTGCAGCCGCTGCTGGCGAAACTGAGCGGCGATACGGCTACTTTCGAGCCGCTGCGTTTTCGCGCCCGCGCCGTGGAACGGTTGAAAAAGACACCCGGTCGTCTCGATTTCCAGCGCGGCATAGTAAGCCGCGGCGAAGATGGTTCGCTGGAAGTGCGCAGTACCGGACATCAGGGTTCGCACATTTTCAGCTCCTTCAGCCAGGGCAACTGTTTCGTGGTGCTGGAGCGCGAGCGCGGCAATGTCGAAGCGGGCGAATGGGTGGACGTTGAGATGTTTACCCCGCTCTTTGGAGGCTAAAGATGGTCGAACTCAGCGACGCGGAGATGATGCGCTACAACCGGCAGATCATTCTGCGCGGTTTTGATTTTGACGGTCAGGAGCGGTTAAAAGCTGCCCGCGTGCTGGTGGTCGGCCTGGGCGGTCTGGGTTGCGCTGCCGCGCAGTATCTGGCGGCGGCGGGCGCCGGGCAGATGACGCTGCTCGATTTCGATAGCGTGGCGCTCTCCAATCTGCAACGCCAGACGCTGCACGGCGATGCGGATATTGGCGTGGCGAAAGTGGATTCCGCCCGCGAATCGCTGCTGCGCATTAATCCGCATGTGCAGTACACCGCCATCAATGCGCTGCTGGATGAAGCGTCGCTGTTCGCGCAGATTGCCGCCCATGACCTGGTGCTGGACTGCACCGATAATGTCGCCATTCGCAATCAACTCAACGCGGGCTGTTTTCAGCATAAAGTGCCGCTGGTTTCCGGCGCGGCCATTCGTATGGAGGGGCAGATCAGCGTCTTTACCTGGCAAGAAAATACCCCCTGCTACCGCTGTCTGAGCCGCCTGTTTGGCGAAAACGCGCTGACCTGCGTGGAAGCCGGTGTGATGGCGCCATTAGTGGGCGTGATTGGTTCGTTGCAGGCGATGGAAGCGATAAAAGTGCTGGCGCACTATGGCACGCCAGCGGCGGGGAAAATCGTGATGTATGATGCGATGACCTGCCAGTTCCGCGAAATGAAACTGCAACGCAACCCCACCTGTGAAGTATGCGGCGGCTGATGTCATTGCCGGATGGCGCGATGCCAGCCGGCTTATTACTCAGAGCGTGACGCGCCCAAAGGCCGCCAGCCAGTCCTGTTCAAACTTCCCGACTGCCGCACTTACCGACGGAGCAGCAATCATCTGCTGCGCCACATCCAGCGGCAGCGTAATGGATGCACAGCCCGCCAGCAGGCAATCCAGCGCCTGGCGCGGTGTTTTAAAGCTCGCCGCCAGCACTTTCGACTGCGGCGCATGCAGCGTGAGCAGGCGCTGTAACTCTGTCACGGTCTGAATTCCGTCGCCGCCCTGCGCATCTACGCGGTTAACATACGGCGCGATATACTCCGCGCCCGCCAGCGCCGCCAGCAATCCCTGCGCCGCGCCGTAAACGGCAGTGCCGAGCGTCGGAATACCTTCCGTTTTTAAGCGCTTAATCGCCGCCAGACCTTCTGCCGTTACCGGTACTTTCACCACCAGATCGGCCACCATTTCCCGCAGCTTACGCGCTTCGGCCACCATACCAGCGGCATCATTCGCCAGCACCTGGGCAAACAACCGCCCGCGGCCGTCCAGCGCCTCATGCAAGGCGGGCAACAGTTTCTCAATTGGTATAGCGCCGCTGGCGACAATGCTGGGGTTTGTGGTTACACCCGCCAGCGGGAAGATACGCGCCAGTTTCTTCACTGCCGCGACATCAGAGGTATCAAGATAGAGTTCCATCGTTTTCACCTGAAGTGTGAGTTTCCGCATGCTTTAACGCTATCACGCAACAACCCGCCAAAGAGTTGACCTTCATCAAAATAACTTTCATTCGAAAGTAATTTACTATTCATATGAAATAACGGAGGCAGGTTATGATTTTCAATATTCAGCGCTATTCCACCCATGATGGCCCCGGTATTCGTACGGTGGTCTTTCTGAAGGGCTGTTCGCTGAGCTGCCGCTGGTGCCAGAACCCGGAAAGCCGCTCCCGCACGCGCGACCTGCTGTTTGATGAGCGTCTGTGCCTTGCAGGCTGCGATTTGTGTCAGCAGGCCGCGCCGCAGGTGATTGAGCGTGCGCTGAACGGTTTGCTGATCCACCGGGAAAAGCTAAACGATGCGCAGCTTAACGCCCTGACCGATTGCTGCCCGACCCAGGCACTGAGCGTCTGCGGCGAAACGCAAAGCGTTGATGAAATCATGGCCGCCGTGCTGCGCGATAAACCCTTTTACCTGCGCAGCGGTGGCGGTATCACCCTTTCCGGCGGCGAACCGTTTATGAACCCGCAACTGGCGCAGGCGCTGCTGCAAAGCAGCCACCAGCAGGGTATTCATACGGCAGTGGAAACCTGCCTGCATGTGCCGTGGCACTATATCGAACCTTCCCTGCCTTACGTTGATCTGTTTCTGGCGGATTTGAAGCACGTCGATGAGGCTCTATTTCGTCAGTGGACCGGCGGTTCGGCCAGACGCGTGCTCGACAACCTGAAACGGCTGGCGCAGGCGGGGAAAAAGATGACCATCCGCGTGCCGCTGATCCCCGGTTTTAACGCTGACGAAGCGTCAATCAAAGCCATTACCACCTTTGCCGCCGACGAACTGAACGTCAGCGACATCCATTTTTTGCCTTATCACACGCTGGGCATGAACAAGTACCACCTGCTTGGCGAACCCTACACCGCCCCTGAAAAGCCGCTCGACGCCCCGCAATTGCTGGCGTTTGCCGAAGATTTTGCCAGCCAGAAAGGGCTGACGGCGACATTACGAGGATAACACCATGACCACACTGCAACTGAACACGCTGACTGACCGCATCAAAGCGCATAAAACGGCGCTGATCCATATTGTTAAACCGCCGGTCTGCACCGAACGCGCCCGCCATTACACTCAGATTTATCAGCAGAATATGGATAAACCGCTGCCGGTACGTCGCGCGCTGGCGCTGGCGCACCATCTGGCGCAGCGCACGATCTGGATCAAGCATGACGAGTTGATTATCGGCAACCAGGCCAGCGAAGTTCGCGCCGCGCCGATCTTCCCGGAATACACCGTTTCGTGGATTGAAAAAGAGATCGACGAACTGGCGGATCGCCCCGGTGCCGGTTTTGCCGTCAGCGAAGAGAATAAGCGCATACTGCATGAGATCTGCCCGTGGTGGCGCGGCCAGACGGTGCAGGATCGTTGCTACGGCATGTTTACCGACGAACAAAAAGCGCTGCTCGACACCGGCATTATTAAAGCCGAAGGCAATATGACCTCCGGCGATGCGCACCTCGCCGTCAACTTCCCGCTGCTGCTGGAGAAAGGGCTGGATGGTCTGCGGCATAAAGTGGACGAACGCCGCACGCGCATCAACCTGACGGTGCTTGACGATCTGCACGGCGACCAGTTCCTGAAAGCGATCGATATCGTGCTTGAGGCCGTGAGCCTGCATATTGAGCGTTTTGCCGATCTGGCGCGGAAAATGGCGGGTGAAGAAACGCGCCAAAGCCGCCGCGACGAACTGCTGGCGATAGCGGAAAACTGCCTGATTATTGCCCATGAACCGCCGAAAACTTTCTGGCAGGCGTTGCAGCTTTGCTATTTTATCCAGTTGATTTTGCAAATTGAATCCAACGGCCACTCGGTCTCGTTCGGCCGCATGGATCAGTATCTCTATCCCTATTACCGCCGCGATGTTGAACTGCAACAATCACTGCAACGGGAAGATGCCATCGAGCTGTTGCACAGTTGCTGGTTGAAGCTGCTGGAAGTGAACAAGATCCGTTCCGGCTCGCACTCGAAAGCGTCGGCGGGTAGCCCGCTGTACCAGAACGTCACCATCGGCGGGCAGCAGTGGATTAACGGCGCAGCGCAGGATGCGGTAAATCCGCTGTCGTATGCGATCCTCGAATCCTGTGGTCGTCTGCGCTCCACGCAGCCGAACCTGAGCGTGCGTTACCACGCCGGGATGAGCAACGACTTCCTCGACGCCTGCGTGCAGGTGATCCGCTGCGGCTTCGGCATGCCGGCGTTCAATAACGACGAAATTGTGATCCCGGAATTTATCAAACTGGGCGTCGAAACGGCCGATGCCTACGACTATGCCGCGATTGGCTGTATCGAAACCGCGGTCGGCGGCAAATGGGGCTACCGCTGCACCGGCATGAGTTTTATCAATTTTGCCCGCGTGATGCTGGCCGCGCTGGAAGGCGGTCGCGACGCCACCAGCGGTAAGATCTTCCTGCCGCAGAGCAAAGCGCTTTCCACCGGTAACTTTGCGGCATTTGATGAAGTGATGCAGGCGTGGGATCGGCAGATCCGCTATTACACGCGTAAATCCATCGAGATCGAGTATGTCGTCGATACCATGCTGGAAGAGAACGTGCCGGATATTCTCTGCTCAGCGCTGGTTGACGACTGCATCGAACGGGCGAAAAGCATCAAACAGGGCGGTGCGAAGTATGACTGGGTTTCCGGTTTGCAGGTCGGGATCGCCAACCTCGGCAACAGCCTGGCTGCGGTGAAAAAACTGGTCTTTGATCAGGGCGTAATCGGGCAGCAGCAACTGGCAGATGCGCTGGCGGCGAATTTTGACGGCCTGACGCACGAACAACTGCGCCAGCGTCTGGTGAACAGCGCGCCGAAATACGGTAACGACGATGACAGCGTGGATAACCTGCTGGTGCGCGCCTATCAGACCTATATCGACGAACTGAAGCAGTACCATAATCCACGCTACGGCCGCGGCCCGATTGGCGGCAATTACTACGCCGGAACGTCGTCGATTTCCGCCAACGTGCCGTTTGGTGCCGCCACCATGGCAACGCCGGATGGCCGCAAGGCGCACACCCCGCTGGCGGAAGGTGCAAGTCCCGCTTCCGGTACCGATCATCTCGGCCCGACGGCGGTCATCAGTTCGGTGGGTAAACTGCCGGTCGAAGCGATCCTCGGCGGCGTGTTGTTGAACCAGAAGCTGAACCCGGCAACGCTGGAAAACGAGAGCGATAAGCAGAAACTGATGGTGCTGCTGCGCACGTTCTTTGAAGTGCATAAGGGCTGGCATATTCAGTACAACATTGTTTCGCGCGAGACGCTGCTGGAAGCGAAAAAACATCCGGATCAGTACCGCGATTTGGTGGTGCGCGTGGCAGGTTATTCGGCGTTCTTCACCGCCCTGTCGCCGGATACGCAGGACGACATTATCGCCCGTACCGAACACACTTTGTAAGGTGATTGCCGGACAGCGCTGCGTTTGTCCGGCAATATACATAACGCCGCTATCTGTACCCCCTTCCCCTTTAACCTATGGATTTCGAATGGCAGGAAGGCGGCAAGGCGGTAAGTCCCCGGGAGCTTACACAAGTAAGTGACCGGGGCGCACCGCCGCAGCCAACGCACCTGCGGTTCGAAAGACGACGGTTAAACTTTCATATGAAATAAAATTTGTGCATCAGCTCACATTGTCTCTAGAATATTGCTCGTTACAAAAATATTCAGGAGCGCAGTATATGACCGTCAAAGTTATCGTCACTGACATGGACGGAACTTTCCTTGATGACGCCAAGCAGTACGATCGCACGCGGTTTATGGCGCAATTCCAGCAACTTCAGCAGCGCGGTATTGAGTTTGTGGTCGCCAGCGGCAACCAGTATTACCAGCTGATCTCCTTCTTCCCGGAACTGAAAGAGACGATTTGTTTCGTCGCCGAAAACGGCGCGCTGGTGTATGAACATGGCCAGCAACTGTTCCACGGTGAGCTGACCCGTCACGAAGCGCAGGTCGTCATTGGCGAACTGTTAAAAGACAGCAGCCTGAACTTTGTCGCCTGCGGGCTGGAAAGCGCCTACGTAAGCGAGAACGCCCCGGCCGAATTTGTCGATCTGATGTCAAAGCACTACTACCGTTTAAAACCGGTGCGCGATTTCCAGAAGATTGACGACACGCTGTTTAAGTTCTCGCTGAACTTACCGGACAGCGAGATTCCGCAGCTCATCGATGAACTGCATGTCTCACTTGATGGCATTATGAAGCCGGTCACCAGCGGTTTTGGCTTCGTTGATTTGATTATCCCCGGTCTGCATAAAGCCAACGGCATTACCCGCCTGCTGAAACGCTGGGGCGTGTCGCCGCAGCAGTGCGTCACCATTGGCGACAGCGGTAATGACGCTGAAATGCTACGCATGACGGAGTTCTCCTTTGCCATGGGCAACGCCGGGGATGCCATTAAAGCCATTGCCCGCCATCAGACCGATGACAACAATCATCAGGGCGCGCTGAACGTGATTCAGGCCGTGCTCGATAATACCGCACCGTTCGACCGCTAATCTCCCGCCGGAGCGCCCGCTCCGGCTTTTTCCTCCCCTGCTCTTCTCTCTTTTCTCCCTTTGTGCTGCCCATCAAATTTTTAAACTTGCATTAACTTATTTTTAACTTAGATTATCACTTGTAAGTTTAATTTCTTTCGAATGAAAGTTGAGAGGTTCACATGACGTTTACCAGCGAGACCTTGCCTGCCGATCACAAAGCGTCGATTCGTCAGATGAAACAGACACTGCGCGCGCAGATCGGCGACGTGCAAAGCGTCTTTAACCGCCTGAGCGAGCAGATTGCCGCCCGTGTCGCAGAGATCAAAGCGCTGCAAGCGCGCGGCGAATCGGTCTGGCCACAAATCCCTTACGCCGATATTGCGCAGGGCCGTGTTAGCGACGCGCAGCGGGCGCTGATTAAACAGCGCGGTTGCGCGGTGATCAAAGGCCACTTTCCGCGCGATCGGGCGCTGGGCTGGGATCGCGCAATGCTGGATTATCTCGACGCCAACCATTTTGACGATGTGTATAAAGGCCCGGGCGACAGCTTCTTTGGCACGCTGGAAGCGTCGCGCCCGGAAATCTACCCGATTTACTGGTCGCAGGCGCAAATGCAGGCGCGGCAAAGCAATGAAATGGCGGCAGTGCAATCTTTCCTCAATCGCCTGTGGCGTTTCGAAAGCGAAGGCCGCCAGTGGTTCGACCCGGATGTCAGCGTGATCTACCCGGATCGCATCCGCCGTCGCCCGCCGGGTACCACCTCAAAAGGGCTCGGCGCGCATACCGATTCCGGCGCGCTGGAGCGCTGGTTGCTGCCCGCTTACCAGCGCGTATTCGCCAGCGTGTTTAACGGCAAACTGGAAGAGTACGATCCGTGGGATGCCGCGCATCGCACCGAGGTGGAAGAGTACACGGTGGATAACACCACCAAATGCTCAGTATTCCGTACCTTCCAGGGCTGGACGGCGCTGTCGGACATGATCCCCGGCCAGGGATTGCTGCACGTGGTGCCGATCCCGGAAGCGATGGCGTATATCCTGCTGCGTCCGCTGCTTGACGATGTACCGGAGGATGAACTGTGCGGCGTCGCGCCGGGCCGCGTTCTGCCGGTTTCAGAGAAGTGGCACCCGCTACTGATTGAGGCGCTGAGCAGCATACCAGCGCTGGACGCGGGCGATTCCGTGTGGTGGCACTGCGATGTTATCCACTCGGTCGCGCCGGTGGAAAACCAGCAGGGCTTGGGGAACGTGATGTATATTCCCGCCGCGCCGCTGTGCGAGAAGAACCTCGCTTATGCCCGCAAGGTGAAAGTGGCGCTGGAGCAAGGCGCATCGCCGGGGGATTTCCCGCGCGAGAACTACGAAAGCGACTGGACAGGCCGCTTTACGCTTGATGATCTGAATGCGCACGGTAAACGCGCGCTGGGTATCGACGTTTAAGCGTCGTATAGCCCCTGCCATTCAACGGCGGTGCGTTGCTGTCCCGAACGTATCCGCCGTACCGATTCCCGCACCACCAGCGTGCCGTTCAACAGCAGCGAACCGACCGCCGCCTGCGGACGAATCAACCGCTGCTGTAACAGATGCACCGCTTCAACGCCCAGCTCATCGCGCGGAACATGCACCGCCGTCAGCGGGACATCCTGAATCGCAGCCAGGTTAAAGGCATCGATACTCATCACCGAGATATCCTGCGGCACACGCAAACCGCGCTGCTGCAACGCGCGCACCGTGCCTTCCGCCATAAAATCCCCACTGACGAGAAATGCCGTGGGCGGCACATTATGCGCCGGGTCGTCCAGCCACTCGCCCACCCGCTGCTGCGCTTCGCGGGCGCTGAAACTGGGAACCGTGATCAAATTGCGCTTGCTGTTAAAGCGCAAATTGTCATGCAGCCAGGCATCTTTGATCCCCGCCAGCCGCAGATCCATGGTGTAACGGCGCAGGCACATAACAGTCACCACGTCGCGGTGGCCCATATCAAACAGATAGCGTGCGGCAAATTCGCCAATGGTGCGGTGATCCGGCGCGATCGACGGTAGACGCATTCGCCTGTCGCGGCAGTTGATCAGCACGCAGGGTTTGCCGCTCTCTGCTGCCAGATCGTGAATGTGCGGATCGTCAATGCCGAGCAGGATTGCGGCCTGCGTTTCCGCAGCCTGCATCCTGCCAAGAAACGTGCCGGCGTCGCTGTCCAGCTCCTCCAGCGCACAGTAGCGCAGCCGTACTTCGTGAGAATCGAGCGCTTTGTTGATGCTCTGTATCACGCGGTAATAAAAGATGTCGGACCGCTCATCAAAAGCGCGCTGCGGCGCAAAGACCACCAGGTTATTCAGCAACAGACGCCCGGCAGCAATGCCCTCCATCACGCCCAGCTCACGGGCGCAGGCGAGCACCGCGCTTCGTGCCTGCTCGCTGGTGTTTGCTTTACCGGCCAGCACGCGTGAAACGGTACTGGTAGACAGGTTTGTACGGCGGGCAATTTCACTGATTTTTAGCTTTTTATCCATTCTGTGATCTCGCTCCATTTGCTGAATGGGAAAATTTTCATGAGACATAAACCCTGTTATTCATGGCATGAATAAGAGTTTGCCGCATATCTGCCGTCACTGATGAGAATCCTTGCACAAAATCCGCTTTAGCGGCGCATTTTTCTCACCTAACGTAAACCTGTCGTACAACTTCCATACTAGTTGTATGCATTTTGATGGCAAAAAACGAAAAAAATCTTCTGGCGAACCACTTCGGTATAACAAATCTGAAAGACTCGCCCCGACTTCCCTACAAAACGATGTGCGGAGAAAAGAATGAGCCAGGGAATCAACAACGAAATGGCGGCCAGCAAGAGCCGCCGGATAGTGAAAAAATTACGCTGGTGGATGCTGGTGCTGTTTTTATTCGGTGTGACGGTGAACTACATCACCCGTAACTCGCTGGGCATTCTGGCGCCGGAACTGAAAAGCAGCCTCGGTATCACCACCGAACAGTACTCGTGGATTGTCGGCGCCTTTCAGCTCGCTTACACCATTTTTCAGCCGCTGTGCGGCTGGCTGATCGATGTCATCGGCCTGAAAGTCGGCTTTATGGTGTGCGCCATTATCTGGGCGCTGGCCTGTATCTTCCACGCGGGTGCTGCCAACTGGGTGCATCTGGCGATCCTGCGCTTCACCATGGGCGCATCGGAAGCTGCTGCCACGCCAGCCAACGCCAAAACCATCGGCGAATGGTTCCCGAAAGCGGAACGCCCGGTTGCTGCGGGCTGGGCGGGCGTCGGCTTCTCGATTGGTGCGATGCTGGCGCCGCCGATCATCTACTTCGCCCATGCCTCGTTTGGCTGGCAGGGCGCGTTTATGTTTACCGGCGTGCTGGCGCTGGTGTGGGTCATTTTGTGGTGGGCGTTTTACCATAATCCGGATAAACACCCGAACCTGAGCAAGGACGAACTGACCTTTATTCAGCAGGATCACGAACCGCCAGCGGTGAAACTCCCCTTCTTTACTGCGCTGAAAACCGTATCGAAAAACAAGCGCTTTTACGGTATCGCCATTCCCGCTTTTATGGCGGAACCGGCATGGGCGGTGCTGAGTTTCTGGGTGCCGCTCTATCTGGCGAAAGAGCACGGCATGGATCTGAAGCAGATTGCGATGTTCGCCTGGCTGCCGTTCCTCGCCGCTGACCTCGGCAGCGTGGCGAGCGGTTATCTGACCAAACTCTATACCCGCTGGTTTGGCTGCACCCGTGTGAACTCGGTGGTGGCCAGTTCCGTGACCGGCGCATTCCTGATGATTTCGCTGGCCGTGGTCGCCATCACGCGCGATCCCTACATCACCATTGTGTTGATCTCGATTGGCGGTTTTGGCCACCAGATCATCTCCTGCATGTTGAGCGCACTGGTGGTCGAGTCCTTCGATAAAGGGCAAATGGCGACGGTGAACGGCATGCGCGGCTCGGCGGCGTGGATCGCCAGCTTCCTCTTTTCACTGCTGATCGGCGTGACCGCCGACAAGATTGGTTTCAATCCGCTGTTTATTGCCATGGGTTTCTTTGACCTGATTGGCGCTCTGTTCCTGGTGGCATTTATTGCTGAACGTCGCGCTAAACGCGCCTGATTGTGGATCGTTGAAATGAAAACGCTGAAGAACTGGACGTTACAAAAACAGGCGGCTCACCACGTTGAGCTGCTGGTGGACGGGCAACACACCTTGTGCCTGTATGTGCTGGAAGAGCATCTGTTCCGCGTGCTGCTAAAACGCAAAGGCGAGCTGGCGCTGGACAGAACCTGGAGTATTGCGCCGCGTGAAGATGTGCCGTGGGAAGGCCGTTCGCGCGAAGATGTGTCGGGCTTCACCCTGCCCGCCTGGACGCTGACTCAGCAGGCCGACACGCTGGTGCTGGAAAGCGCGCAGCTACGCGTGACGGTCCACCAGCCGCTGTGGCTGGAGTGGCACTACCGCAATGCGGCGGGCGAGTGGCAGTGGCTGGCAGGCGATCGTCCTACCAGCGCCTATCTGGTGAACGCGCACGGCGACGGCGTGGCGCACTATCTCAGCCGTAAAAAAGAGGAGCGCTTTTACGGTCTTGGTGAAAAAGCGGGCAACCTGCAACGTAACGGCCAGCGCTATGAAATGCGCAACCTTGATGCAATGGGATATAACGCCGCCAGCACCGATCCGCTGTACAAACACATTCCCTTTACCCTGACGCGCCGGGACGATATCAGCTACGGCTTGTTTTATGACAACCTCAGCAGTTGCTGGCTGGATCTGGGCAATGAAATCGATAACTACCACACCGCTTATCGCCGCTGGCAGGCCGAAGCCGGTGATATCGATTACTACATTTTTACCGGCGCACGCGCACTGGATGTGACCAAAGCGTTTATCCGCCTGACGGGGAAAACGCTGTTCGGGCCGAAATGGAGCCTCGGTTACAGCGGCTCGACCATGCATTACACCGATGCGCCGGATGCGCAAAATCAGCTGATGAACTTTATTCGCCTGTGCGAAGAACATGCGATTCCGTGCGATTCGTTCCAGCTCTCCTCCGGCTATACCTCAATTAACGGTAAGCGCTACGTCTTTAACTGGAACTACGACAAAGTGCCGCAGCCGAAAGTGATGAGCCAGGCGTTTCACGATGCCGGGCTGAAGCTGGCGGCGAATATCAAACCCTGCCTGTTGCAGGATCACCCGCGCTATAACGAAGTGGCGGAGAAAGGCCTGTTTATTCGCGATTCGGAAAACGACGCGCCGGAGCGTTCCAGCTTCTGGGACGATGAAGGGTCTCATCTCGATTTTACCAATCCGCAGACCGTTGCCTGGTGGCAGGACGGTGTGACCACGCAACTGCTGGAGATGGGGATTGATTCCACCTGGAACGATAATAATGAATTCGAAGTGTGGGACGGCGAAGCGCGCTGCCAGGGTTTTGGCCGCGAAATCGCCATCAAACATATTCGCCCGGTGATGCCGCTGCTGATGATGCGCGCCTCGATGGAAGCGCAGCAGCGTTTTGCGCCGCAGAAACGCCCGTATCTGATCTCCCGTTCCGGCTGCGCCGGGATGCAGCGCTATGTGCAGACCTGGAGCGGAGATAACCGCACCAACTGGGATACGCTGCGTTACAACACGCGGATGGGCGTCGGCATGAGCCTTTCCGGGTTGTATAACGTCGGTCACGATGTTGGCGGTTTCTCCGGCGATAAACCGGATGCGGAACTGTTCGTTCGTTGGGTACAGAACGGCGTGATGCATCCGCGCTTTACCATCCACTCCTGGAACGACGATCGCACGGTCAACGAACCGTGGATGTACCCGGCAATTACACCAGCGATCCGCAGCGCCATTGAATTGCGCTACCGCCTGTTGCCCTATCTCTACACGCTGCTGTGGCAGGCGCACGTCGACGATGAACCGATGTTGCGCCCAACGTTCCTCGATCACGAACATGACCAACAGACGTTCGAGGAGTGCGACGACTTCCTGCTCGGCCGCGATATTCTTGTCGCCAGCGTGGTTGAACCCGGCCAGCGCGAACGCCGCGTGTGGTTACCGGCCAATGACAACGGCTGGTATGACTTTTACAGCGGCGTCTGGTATGCGCCGGGCCAGTGGGTAACGCTGGATGCACCGCTGGAAACCCTGCCGTTACTGGTTCGTGCCGGTGCCGGATTGCCGATGAGCGAGCGCATTAGCCATGTGGATGCCAAAGCGGATGATACCCGCGAGCTGAGACTCTTCCCGGTAAAAGGTACGGGGCGTTCCGGCGGTCTGTTGTTTGAAGATGATGGCGAATCCTGGGGATATAAAGACGGCAATGCGCTGTGGCTGGAATGGGAAATGGTTTGCAGCGGCAGCAGCGTGGATTTACAGGTGCGCACCCGCGGTGATTACCGCCCGGCCTGGCAGGCACTGAAAGTGACGCTGCCTGCGGGAGATAAACGCCAGTTATTGATCAATGGCGTGGCGGCAACGGAGTGGATGTTTGCATAACGCCGATGCCGGATGGCGCTGGCGCTTACCCGGCATCAGCGCCCTTTCAGCAATGAGACAGTTTTTGCTAACACCAGTCTTGCAGCGATGGGGTTAAGTTCCCCGCTCGAAATCGGCGAACCGAAGCGCAGATGACAAGGTCTGGACGCCATGGATGGCGGCCAGAGGCGAGTCGAGCAGGACAAAATTGCCGGGGGCAATTTTGAACAGCGCTTACGCTGGCCCCGAAGGGGCGAGTCCCATGGATGGGACGAGTAATCACGAGTCGAGCCGACCGCAGGCAAATGTGCGGGAGGTGAGCACAGTGCGAAGCACCGATTTCCCGCGGGGCCGCGGGGGATTGAAAAGGGGAAGCGCGGTGGCTTTCCCTTTTCCCGTTCACGTGATACCGAGTTGATGTGACCACCGTTCATCTGGTGAACGGAACAATTCCACCTACGTCAAACCAACGGTTTTGCCGGAAGGCGGCAAACCTGAGTATCCCTGGGAGCTTACATAAGTAAGTAACCGGGGTACGAAGGTGCAGCCAACGCACCTGCGGCGTGAAAGACGACGGAATACGCCGCAATTTACCTAAGTATTTCGCGTTGCAGGAAGGCGGCAAACCTGAGTATCCCCGGAAGCTTACATGAGTAAGTGACCGGGGTACGAAGGTGCAGCCAACGCACCTGCGGCATGAAAGACGACGGTAAATTTATTCGATACCCTGGCTACGCAGATAATCTTCATAGTTCCCGGTGAAATCCACCACGCGCTGCGGCGTAATCTCAATCACGCGGGTTGCCAGCGAACTTACGAATTCACGGTCGTGAGAAACAAAGATCAGCGTGCCCTGGTACATCTCCAGCGCCATGTTCAGCGACTCGATGGATTCCATATCAAGGTGGTTGGTTGGTTCATCCATCACCAGAATATTCGGTTTTTCCATCATCAGCTTACCGAACAGCATACGGCCCTTCTCACCACCGGAAAGTACCTTCGCCGGTTTCTTGATATCGTCCTGGCTGAACAGCAAACGACCGAGAATACTGCGCACCGCCTGCTCGTCATCGCCTTCCTGTTTCCACTGGCTCATCCAGTCGAACACAGTCAGATCGTTATCAAAGTCTGCGGCATGATCCTGCGCGTAATAACCGATGCTGGCATTTTCCGACCATTTCACCGTTCCGTTATCCGGCTGCAGATCGCCGACCAGCGTTTTCAGCAGAGTGGATTTACCCACGCCGTTAGTACCGAGCACCGCCACTTTCTCGCCCACTTCCAACAGCAGGTTGAAGTTTTTAAACAGCGGGCCGTTATCAAAACCTTTGGTCAGTTGCTCCACTTCCAGCGCATTACGGAACAGTTTCTTGTCCTGCTCGAAGCGAATAAACGGGTTCTGACGGCTGGAGGCTTTCACCTCATCCAGCTTGATCTTATCAATCTGACGGGCGCGGGAAGTTGCCTGGCGAGATTTCGAGGCGTTGGCGCTAAAGCGGCTGACAAAGGATTGCAGCTCGGCGATTTGCGCTTTCTTCTTGGCGTTATCCGCCAGCAGGCGTTCGCGCGCCTGCGTTGCCGCCGTCATGTACTCATCATAATTACCCGGGTAAACGCGCAGCTCGCCGTAGTCGAGATCCGCCATGTGGGTACACACCATGTTGAGGAAGTGACGGTCGTGCGAAATGATGATCATGGTGCTGTCACGCTCGTTCAGCACCTGCTCCAGCCAGCGAATGGTATCGATGTCCAGGTTGTTGGTCGGTTCATCGAGCAGCAGAATGTCCGGGTTAGCGAACAGCGCCTGCGCCAGCAGCACACGCAGCTTCCAGCCGGGTGCCACTTCGCTCATCGGGCCGTAGTGTTGTTCTACAGGAATGCCAACGCCGAGCAGCAGTTCGCCCGCACGCGCTTCGGCGGAGTAGCCGTCCATTTCGCCGTACTGTACTTCAAGATCGGCCACTTTATAGCCATCTTCTTCGCTCATCTCAGCCAGGCCGTAGATGCGATCGCGTTCCTGTTTCACTTCCCACAGTTCGGCGTGACCCATGATCACCGTGTCGAGCACGCTGAACTCTTCAAAGGCAAACTGATCCTGGCGCAGCTTACCGATACGCTCGTTTGGATCGAGAGAGACGTTACCCAGCGTCGGTTCTAAATCACCGCCGAGGATCTTCATAAAGGTGGATTTTCCGCTCCCGTTAGCGCCGATCAGGCCATAACGGTTGCCGCCGCCGAATTTGACGGAAATATTTTCGAACAGCGGCTTGCTGCCGAACTGCATGGTGACGTTGCTGGTGACTAACACAGAGGTATCCTGAAATATGTGACAAACACCCTATTATGCCACAATTCCGAATTAGATTCCTGCCCGCTGTCAGATGGCTAAACTGCAAGCAAAAGGAAAAAAGTGTGATTTCGTACACATCTGAATTCCCTGAGCGCAGGAATGCACATATAATGCGCTTCCTGCATTCCTAACCCAACGGCCTGTGTGGCAAAAATCTCGCACAAAATGAACATGAAAATAAAAACCCTTTTCGCGGCGGCTTTGGCTGTCGTGGGATTTTGCAATAATGCGTCTGCTGTTACTTATCCGCTGCCGACAGACGGTAGCCGATTGATTGGTCAGAACCAGGTTGTCACTATCCCGGAAGGCAACACTCAGCCTCTGGAATATTACGCCGCTGAATATCAGATGGGCCTGTCCAACATGCTGGAAGCCAACCCGGGCATTGATGCCTACCTGCCGAAAGGCGGTACGGTAATGAATGTTCCGCAGCAACTGATCCTGCCGGATACCGTTCACGAAGGCATTGTCATCAACAGCGCAGAAATGCGTCTCTACTACTACCCGAAAGGCACCAATACGGTAATCGTGCTGCCTATCGGTATCGGCCAGCTCGGGAAAGATACCCCGATCGCCTGGACCACCAAAGTTGAGCGTAAGAAAGCCGGCCCGACATGGACGCCGACCGCGAAAATGCACGCGGAATACATTGCAGCAGGTCAACCGCTGCCGGCAGTGGTTCCGGCTGGCCCGGACAACCCGATGGGCCTGTATGCGCTCTATATCGGCCGTCTGTATGCGATCCACGGCACCAACGCCAACTTCGGTATCGGCCTGCGCGTAAGCCACGGCTGTGTGCGTCTGCGTAACGATGACATCAAATTCCTGTTCGAAAACGTGCCGGTCGGCACCCGCGTACAGTTCATTGATGAGCCAGTAAAAGCGACCACCGAGCCGGATGGCAGCCGCTATATCGAAGTTCACAACCCGCTGTCCACCACGGAAGCGCAGTTCAACGGCGGCGAAATTGTGCCGATCGCGCTGAGCAAAGCGGTACAGGCCGTCACCAGTCAGTCTGATGTGGATTCAAACGTTGTCGATCAGGCAGTGCAGAACCGTTCCGGTATGCCGGTACGTCTGAACTAATCTGCGGTTTAATGCCCGGTGGCGCTACGCTTACCGGGCCGACAAAACCCACAGGCCGGATAAGGCGTCAGCCTCCATCCGGCCAAAAAATCACCCGTTATTGACCACAATTATCCCGCCGTGATCGTAGCGATAATGGCAATGGGCGTACTCCAGCGGCGTGCCGTCTTCCAGATAGATAACCTGTTCCACTTCCAGCACCGGATCGGTCTCTTCACAGTTCAAATACTGTTTGTCCTCCGCCCAGGGTTTCAGCGCGCGCACAATGCGATACGACCCCATGATCTTCAGCGCCAGCTCTTCCTGCACATAGCGAAAGACGGAGCTTTCCAGATGCCCGCGATTCAGCCCCGGCACCAGATTGACCGGCATCAGCGTGAACTCCAGCGACATCGGTTCGCCTTCCAGCATGCGCAAACGGATAAAGTCGTATACCGGATCGTCCGGCCCCACCAGCAGCGATGCCTGCTCTTTCTCACTGGGAAAACGCAGTTCGAAGCGGATGATTTTACTCGTCACTTCGCCAACGCTCTCCCAGGTTTTGGTGGCGCCAAAATAGTCGCTGCCGGGCAGATCCCAGCGCGACAACTGAAGAAAGTTTTTGCGGATGAACGTGCCCTGCCCCTGGCGGGTATAGACCAGCCCCTCCACAATCAGCTGGCGCATCGCCTGCTGAATCGTCATCCGGCTGGTATTAAACTCTGCCGCCAGCGCAAATTGATCCGGTAACGGTGCGCTGGCAGCGTAGTGCTGGCTGAGAATGCGCCGCTTAATCTCGCGCGCAATCATGATGTATTTTGCCGCCATAGCCCTTCTCTGTAATTATTGTATCCCATTGTTTTTCAAGGCCACTCGCTCGGCAATTTTGAGGAAAGGCAGGTAAAAGAATACACCAAAGACAATGATGATCAACTGCACCACCACCGCCCGCCAGTCACCCGCCGTTGCCAGCCAGGCGCTGAGAATCGGCGGTGTCGTCCATGGGATCATCACCACACAGCGCGACATCCAGCCCAGCGTTGTACAGAGCCAGGCAAACCAGATGCCAAGCGCGGGCAACAGCACAAACGGGATCATCAGCGGCAGGTTGAATACGATCGGCAAGCCGAAAATCACCGGCTCATTAATATTAAACAGCCCCGGCGAAATGGCGAGGCGCGCCACCTGCTTCGCCGATTGCTGTTTCGCAAAGAGAAAGATGGCGATCAGCAGGGAAATCGTACTGCCGGTGCCGCCAATCATGCCAAAGGTCGGAACGAAGATATTGTTGATGATATGCGGGATCGGCTGCCCGTTGGCAAAAGCCAGCATATTTTCGTTGGTGTTGATCAGCAAAAGCGGCTCCAGGATCACGCCGTTGACCACCGTCTGGTGGATGCCCAGCGTAAACAGGAAGTTGCCGAAGCTATAAATAAACAGTGTGCCCGGCAGGCTGGTGTTGATCTGCCGCAGCGGTTGCTGGATAAGCGTGGTGATCAGGTGGATCAAATCGGTGTGGAGAATATTCGCCAGCAGCGCGGCAACGATGGCAAACAGCGACAGGGTAATAATGGCCGGGATCAGCGAGGAAAAAGATTGCCCTACCGCTGCAGGCACATTCTCGCCCAGCGAAATTGAAAACCGTTTCACGCCAGCGACACGGATAAACAGCTCGGTGGAGAGCAGCCCGATAATCACCCCGGCAAAAATCCCGGTCGAGCCGATGTTAGTGAAAGCCAGCATCTGCGTCACACTGACTGTGGCTTTCGCGCCCACCGGCACCACCTCAAGTTGCATCGGCATCATGATAATAAAGCTGGACAGCGCAATGACCACCGCCGACACCGGGTTGCCAAAGTTCTTATTGCGCGCCAGTGACCAGGCCGTCATCGGCGCGATCAGTAGTGCGGCAATATTCAGCGTTCCGTTGATCACCGCTTCGCCCCATACTTTAAAACGCGCCAGCGTCTCCCCTTCCAGCACCCAGGGGAAAATGACGTTGTTGATCAACACCGCCAATCCGGCAAGGATAAAAATCGGCATCACTGCCGCAAAGGCGTCGCGCAGGGAACGCAGGTGCACCTGGTTTGCCAGGCGGGCAGAAAAATCGACGAACTTATCGACGAATGACTGCATATTCGGCGTGATTTTAGTTTCAGACATAGCGCTGTCCTCTCAATCAATGTGTTACATGTCGCGCCCGTTACTGCGGATCACCTGTTGCAGCCAGCGATAACTCTTCTTCGGTACGCGTTTCATATCTTTCAGATCGTGATTTTCCCGGTTCACATACACCACGCCGTAGCGCTTACGCATATCGCCCTGTGAACTGAGAATGTCGATTAAGCCCCAGCCGAGATAGCCAATCACCTGTGCACCATCAATGAAAATGGCATCCTGCATCGCCTGGATATGGTCGCGGTGGTAGGCAATACGGTAGTCGTCATCGATGGGATTTACGCCGTCCCACTCTTCAATCACACCAATGCCGTTTTCAATCGGGAACACCGGCAAGCGCCAGTCGTTGTAGTAACGGGTGATAATGGCGCGAAAACCAAGGGGATCGATTTGCCAGCCCCATTCGGTGGCTTCAAGGTACGGGTTGGCTTTATCGCCCTGTTGCAGGTAGTAGTTGACCGGGGTTTCTGGCGAGATGGCGTCGCTATCAAGGGTTTTACTGGCGTAATAGCTGAACGCCATAAAGTCGTTTTTCACGCGGGCGATTTGCGCCAGATCCTCATCGCGATAGATATCGCGGAAACCTTCGCGATCGACGACCGCCAGCACTTCCGGGCTGTAGCCCTGCCCGGCAAACACCCTCAGCAAATTCTGGTTGAGAAACTCGTCATACTGGGTCGCGCAAAAAACATCGCGCGGCTTGCAGGTTGCCGGATAAATCAGTTGATGCGCCAGCATGCCGCCCATCAGGCGTCCGGGTTGTGTCTCATGCAGATAGTGGGTGAGCAGCACATGCGACATCATCACGTGATGCTGGATCTGATACAGCTCGCGCAGGGTTTTCTCGCCGTTGATATAGCCGCCCACCTGGAACGCGCCCGGCATGTGGTAGATGTTCTGCTCATTGAAGGTCAGCCAGAACTTCACCCGGCTGCCGAAGCAATCGATCATTTTTTTGCCGTAGCGCACAAAGGCGTCCTGCACATGTCGATCGGCAAAACCGTTGTACTGCTGCGCCAGTGCCAGCGGCATATCAAAGTGGTAGAGACACACCATCGGTTCGATGCCGCGCGCCAGCAGATCGTCAATAAAGCGGTCGTAAAACGCGATCCCCTCTTCGTTGAACTCACCGTCGCCCTGCGGGCAAACGCGGCTCCAGGCAATCTGGAAACGGTAACAGTTCATGCCCAGATCCTGCATCAGATCGAAATCTTCGCGGTAGCGGTGGTAAGAATCGGTGGCGACTTTCCAGTCTGAGGCAAATTCGCTGGCTTCACGGATGTCATATACCGACATCCCTTTCCCGCCCTCATTCCATGCCCCTTCAGTCTGCATGCTGGAAACGGAATTCCCCCACAGGAAGCCAGTCGGTAACGTTTTGCTCATCGCGCTTTCTCCATGACTAGTCATTTAATGAATATGACTAGTCATATAGATAACGGCGAAAAAATGGGCAAAGAAAGATGTGCAGATTTGTGATGGTTTTCGAAAGATTTACCGAATAACAGCATAAGTAGGCCGAATAAGACGTAGCCGCCATCCGGCGTTTTTTGGCCAGTGGTGCCACGATTGCCGGATGACGCTAATGCTTATCCGGCCTACGGGGTGTGGTGAACGGATTTAAATTACTGCTGTTTTAACTGATTACGACGATACTCGCCCTGGCGCTCCAGCATCCAGCCAGGATACTCGCGGGGCAGCGCGCTTACGGCGTCAAGCTGTTGCAGCTCATCTGCACTTAAACGAATCGCGGTGGCGGCAAGGTTGTCGTCCAGTTGTTCCTGCCGTTTAGCGCCAATGATCACGCTACTGACTACCGGCTGATGCAGCAGCCAGGCCAGCGCGATTTGCGCTACCGAAACGCCTTTACTGTCGGCAATGGCGCGCATCACATCCACGCAGTCAAAGGCGCGATCTTTGTTCACCGGCGGGAAATCAAACTCCAGCCGACGACCGCCCGCTTCCCCATTGCCATCGCGATCGTATTTACCGCTCAGCAAACCGCCGGCCAGCGGGCTCCAGACCATCAACCCGACGCCTTCGCTCTGCATCATCGGCACCAGCTCGCGTTCCAGATCGCGACCGGCAATGGTGTAGTAGGCCTGCAACGAGGCAAAACGCGCCAGCCCAAGCCGTTCGGAAATCCCCAGCGCCTTGGTAATCTGCCACGCCGCCCAGTTAGAGACGCCGATATAGCGTACATGCCCGTGCTGCACCAGATTATCCAGCGCGTAGAGTGTCTCTTCGATCGGCGTAGCCGGATCAAAACCGTGCAGTTGGTAGAGATCGATATGATCGAGCTGCAAGCGACGCAGGCTCTCTTTCACGCTGTTGATAATGTGATAGCGCGAACTACCGCGCGAGTTCACCCCGGCGGTGCCGGTTTCACCAAACACTTTGGTGGCGACAACCACGTTTTCACGCGGGACTTTCAGATTCTTCAGCGCCTGGCCGGTGAACTCTTCCGAGCGCCCTTCAGAATAAACATTGGCGGTGTCGATAAAGTTAATGCCCGCATCAAGTGCGCGGCCAATCAACTGCTCCGCCTGCGCCTGCTGTAGCTGGCCGATTTTGCCCCACATTCCGCCTTCGCCGCCGAAGGTCATGGTGCCGAGGCATAACTCAGAAACAAACAGTCCGGTATTACCCAATTTTTGATAGCGCATGATGGCGTCTCCTCATCGGTTTAGTTGACGCAACAGTTATACGGAATCTTTTGGCAGGAGGAATGTGAGGATCCTGCCTGTTTCTTGCCCAATTCTCTGATTATCCGCGAGGCGCATCACCAAAGACTTTGTAATCAGGCAGTTGCACATTTTGATACGGTTCCCAGCCGCCGCCGAGCGCCTTGTACAACGCCACGAGATCAAGGCTACTCTGCACGCGCGCCTGCTCACGCTGCTGGCTGGCCTGCGCCAGCTGACGCTGCGCATCCAGCACGTCGATAAAGCTGGCGATCCCTTTACGGTAGCTGTCGCTGGCAAGGTCAAAAGCACTTTGCAGGGCGCTGATTGTTTTATCCAGCGCCGCTTCCCGCTGCTGATCGGCGCGATAGCTGACCAGCGCATTTTCCACATCGCCTAATGCGCTCAGTACCGTCTGGCGATAATTGAGCACCGCCGCGCCCTGCTGCGCACGTGCCAGCTTAACGCTCGACACCAGCCGACCGCCCTGGAAGATCGGAATCGAAATCTGCGGGCCAAAGCTGTAGAAGTGGCTGCTCCAGTCGGTCAGCCAGTTGGTTTCACTGTTGCGCAGGCCAAACTGACCGCTCAGCGACAAGCTCGGGAATAACTCAGCAACCGAAACGCCAATCTGCGCCGTAGCGGCATGCAGGCTGGCTTCGGCTTCGCGCACGTCCGGGCGACGACGCGCCAGCGTCGAAGGAATACCGGTCGGCACAATTTCCGGCAATGCCGGAAGCGGCTGCGCGTTACGCAGTTCGTCATCCAGCGCGCCCGGCGGTTTCCCCAGCAGGATCGCCAGCGCGTTCATCGCCTGGCGCTCCTGCGCCTGGTACTGTGGCAGTTGCGCCTCAAGATTACCGACCTGCGCACGGGCATTTTCCACATCCATCTGCGGCGATAACCCTCCTTTCTGGCGATTCTCTGTCAGGATAAAGGTCTGCTGCGCGCTGTCGATTTGCGTATTCAGCGTGGCGATGATGCCCTGCGCGCCGCGCAGCTGCAGCCAGGCGCGCGCCACTTCCGCTTCCAGCGACACCAGCGCGTCATTACGTTGTTCTATTGTCTGCTGTTGCTGCGCGGAGGCGGCTTCTACCTGACGGCGCACTTTACCCCACAGGTCCAGCTCCCACTGCGCATCAAAGCTACCCTGGTAGAGATTCACCGGCTGGGTTAACGCGCCCAGCGCACCGCTGATGGCCGGATCGGCATTATCCAGTTGCCCGTAAACATCATGAGATTTCAGCTCACCTTCAAGGCCAAGCTGCTGACGCGTGGCTTTCAGCGAACCGTTGACCGACGGCAGAAGCGCGCCGCCAGCCTGATTGATTTGCTCGCGCGCCCCGGCAATTCGCAGCACGGTTTGTTGCAGCGACAGGTTACCGGCAATCGCCCGTTCAATCAGGCTGTTGAGTTGCGGTGACTGAAACGTGGTCCACCAGCGCGGGTTAAGCGCCTGCATGGAAACCTGTGACTTCACCGCACGGTCTCCCGGATCGTTCCAGCGCGCAGGCGTTTGCGGTTGTGGCGGCCGGTAATCAGGCCCCACGGCACAGCCTGCCAGCCACAGCGATAACAGGGTTACGGGAAAACGACGCCACCTCATATTAATGTGCTCCTGCGCTGCCTTCGCTTTTGATCGGCGAAAGCAATAGACAAAATGGAATCAATAACAGCGCGACCACGCTCAAAATTGTAAAAACATCGATGTACGCCAGAAAACGCGACTGGGCGACCATCGCTTTGTACATCTGTCCGCTGGCGCTGGAAAGCGGATCGCCCAACAGACTGGTGAAATTGCGAATCGCCTCGGCAGTCTGGCGCAACGCCAGCTGGAATTGCTCATTAAACGGGGAGGTATGTTCCGACAAATGCGACATATGCGCCTGCGAGCGCTCTGTGATGGCAGCCGTGGAGAGCGAAATGCCGATCGAGCCTGCCACGTTACGGAACATGGTAAACAACGCGGCGGCATCCGCATTGAGTTCGCGCGGCGTGGAGATAAAAGCAATGGTGGTGAGCGGCACAAACAGGAAGCCAAGCCCGATGGATTGCGCGCTGCGAAAAAGCACTAACGTTTCGAAATCGATATCCGGCGTCAGCGTACGCGACCACCAGAATGAGGCTGCGAGGCAGCAAAAGCCGAAGGCGATAATCCAGCGCGTCTGCACTATCGGCATCAGCTTCAGTACCAGCGGAATGGTCATCACAATCAGCACCGCGCCGGGCGACAGCACCAGCCCGGACCAGGTAGCGGTATAGCCGAGATCCTGCTGCGCCAGTTGCGGGATCACCACCGAGCTGCCATACAGAATCATCGCCATGCCCGCCATCAGCAGGCTGGAGACGGTAAAGTTTTTGTCCGCCATGCAGCGCAAATCCACCACCGGTTTTTTGGCGTAGAGCAGCCAGTAGATTGCGCCGACAATCCCCACCGCCGTCAGCACCGCGAAAATGCGGGTGAAATCTGACGCGAACCAGTCTTCATCTTCACCGCGATCGAGCATCACTTGCAGGCAGCCCAACCCCAGCGCAATCAGCCCAATCCCTGGCCAGTCGATAGTCAGTTTTTGCTTCGATTTCCGCTCCCACGGCGGATCTTCCAGTAACTGGTAGATCGCCAGCACGGTGATAATGCCCACCGGAATATTGATGAAGAACACCCAGCGCCAGGAGTAGTTATCGGTGATCCAGCCGCCCAGCGTCGGCCCCATTACCGGCGCGACAATGATGGCAATCGACGACAGGCCAAACGCTTTACCGCGATCCTCCGGCTTAAAGTAATCCAGTAACACCGACTGCTGCGTCGGCTGCAGGCCACCGCCAAAAAAGCCCTGCAAAATACGAAACAGGATGATTTGCCACAGCTCAGTCGCAATGCCGCAAAGAAATGAGCAGACGGTGAACATCACAATGCAGATAAGGAAAAACTGTTTGCGGCCAAACGTCCGGCTGAGAAAGGCCGAAATCGGCAGCACAATACCGTTCGCCACCAGGTAGCTGGTCAGAACCCATGTCGATTCGTCGTAGCTGGCCGACAGCGAACCGGCAACGTGCGGCAGCGCCACGTTAACAATCGTGGTGTCGAGGATCTCCATAAATACCGCGAGCGTAACCACCCATGCCACGGCCCACGGGTTACTGGCGGGTCGCCAGTTTTCGTGGCTGTGATCGGTCATTCCAGCGTTACCTTCGGTTCGACGGAGAGGCCCAGCGGCAATGGCTTATTCGCATCCAGCCCTTTATCAATGACGATTTTCACTGGCACGCGCTGCACGATTTTGACAAAGTTACCGGTGGCATTTTCGGACGGGAAAGCAGCAAATTTCGAACCGCTGCCCTGCTGGATACTGTCGATGTGCCCTTCCAGCTGCAGATCCGGCCAGGCATCGACTTTGATGCTCACTTTATTGCCCGGACGCATCCGCTCAAGCTGCGACTCTTTGAAATTGGCCACCACCCAGATTTCCGGCGACACCAGCGAGAACAGTGCCGTGCCGGCCTGCACCAGCGTACCGTTCTGGACGTTACGTTTGGTGACAAAGCCATCGAACGGCGCGCGGACTTCCGTCCATGAGAGATTCAGTTCCGCCGTTTCCAGTTGCGCTTTCGCCTGCGCGACCTGCTGCTGGCGCGCCTCAACGTTGGTCTCCTGCTGACGGATTTGCAGTTGCACCTGCTCCGCTACTTCCAACTGGGCGCGGGCACTGGCAAGTTGCGCCTGCGCGCTACGCAACTGGGCGTTGGCGCTGTCGATATTTTGCTGCGTGGTTGCACGGGGATCGACGCCGCGCTGACGACGGTAAGCGGCTTCGGCATTCGCCAGATCCGCCTGTGCTTTCAGTACCTGCGCCTTCGCTTCATCGAGCTGTGCGGGGTACTGCACTTTTGAGAGTTCGAGTTGCGCCTGCGCCTGGTGCAGTTGCGCCGTTGCCAGCCCTAACTGCGCCTGTGCCTGATCGCGCTGCGCGGTGGCATCGCGGGGATCGATAACCACCAGTAAATCGCCCTTCTTCACCCGCTGGTTATCTTTGACCCGCAACTCGGTAACGTAACCGGCAACTTTCGGCGCAACAGTGACCGCATCGCCATCGGTGAAGGCATCATCGGTACTCTCTTCGTTACGGGTTAAAAACCACCATACCAGCGCGACGATCACCATCACGCCAACCACAATGGCGAGGATAATCAGCGGTTTCTTTCCGGGGCGTTTACGGGTGTCGTCATTATTATTTTCCTGAACATCGTCAGGAGAGGTTGTGTTTTCTGCCATAGTATCGCAACGGTCCTGTCAGGTAACGGCGCCAGGGATGCACCGTTACCTAAAGTTAGGCGGTTGCTATACATTTTCCAGGATAAACTGACAAATCAGCACTATCTGAATAAGAGTAATCCGTATCCGACGGCCGCAGCCCACAGCAACATCGGCAGGGAATAGAGGTGAAAGCGCCACCAGATACGGCGATCATTCGCCATCCGCAGCGCAATAAGATTGGCCAGCGATCCGGGCAATAAACCAAAACCGCCGACGTTCACCGCCCAGGCCAGCAAGGTATCCGGTGGAACATAGTTGAGCAGCAAAATGGTGGCGGGCACGTTACTGATAAATTGCGACAAACCAATGGCCGCAAGCCACAGGCCCGAAGGTGAAAGCTGACTGGTGCTGGTCAGCACGCTGTGCAGCGCCGAAAGCTGTATTAGCAGATGCACATCGATAAACATGGCAATAAAGACCAGCAGCAATGTCCAGTCAACGCTCAGCACCACGCGACGCGCCAGCAGCAGAAAACCGACCGCGATCAGCCCCAGCCCCCACAGCTCCTGCTTTAGCTCCAGCGCGGTAATAAAGACGAGGTAAAACGCGAGACAACTCCATACCAGGCGCGGTTGCCAGTCGGCAGTCTGCGCGCCGCTGTGGTAGTTAAGCTTTTTATTGGGAAAACAAAACCAGCACAGCGCCAACAATGTTGCCATCATCACCAGCGCCAGCGGCGTCATCTGCCAGATAAACGCAGGGAATGAGAGGCCAGAGCGCCCCCATAATAAGATATTTTGCGGGTTGCCAATTGGCGTCAACAGCGAACCGGCATTGACCGCCAGCGCTTCGAAGATGATTAGCCGGTTGACCGGGATTTCACACAGCTTCTTTAGCGTAATGGTCAGCGGCACCACAATAAACAGCGCCACATCGTTGGTTAAGAAGGTGGAGAGCAGCGCCGCCGCCAGCACCATAAACATCGCCAGGCGGCGTTCATTGTGAAAACGACGCACCATGCGCCGCCCGAGCACATCGAAATAGCCGCTCAGCTCAACGCCCTTGGTCAGCAACATCAGGCCGCTCAGGGTGATAATGGTGTGCCAGTCAATTGCCCCTGGCCAGCGTGCAGGCGCGAACGGAACGAAGAAGCAGAGCACAACGCCAATGATCAACAGCAGATGAAGAAAATGGTCGCGCGCCAGTGCGCGAAACAGCGGTATGTTCATTCGGAAGGCAACCCGTGTTGCAGGGTAAAACGGCGGAAACAGTCGAGGGTTTCCTGGCTGACGTGGTGCTCCATCCCTTCCGCATCGCGGCGGGCAATCTCCGGGCTGACGCCAAGTACCAGCAGAAAACTTTCTACGATTTGATGGCGCTCGCGGCTCTCCTGCGCCAGCTTCTCCCCTTCCGGCGTCAGAAAAACACCGCGCCACGGGATCTGCTCAATCAACCCGACGGTCGCCAGCTTTTTCAGCATTTTTGCCACGGTAGGCTGCGAAACGCCAAGACGCGCCGCCATATCAACCTGGCGGGCTTCGCCCACTTCGCGAATTAAATCGGAAATCAGTTCAACGTAGTCGTCAATCAGCTCACGACGATGCGCTTCGCGCACCTGGCGAAAGCCTTCGACGTGCTCTTCAACATTTACCAGCGTCACTTTTTTTATTGTTGGATTCGCTGCGCGACGGTTCATTGTGCTTCCTCTGACGGTGTGACGCGGTACTGCATCATATAAGAGAAGCGCCATTGTAAACCATCCGTGAACCAGCACAAAAAATTAACGCATTAGCCATAGCTATAAAATATAGCCTGTAAAAAACATCAACTATATTTAAAATCAATCACTTAAATAAAAAAAACCCAATGAGTGACTCAAAAGTGTCTCAGAATATTAAAGGGGGTTTACATGGAAGGGTAACCCCTTTTTGTTTGTCCATGTCCACTTTGAGGCATCTCAGTGAAGGAAGATATACCCCAGGCAAGAAGTGGCTATGCTTCACCTTTCACTATGTCCATCACCCAGGCAACCAGAAAAGCAAGAACGAGAAAACCAACAAACCCAACCATCTTCATCCAGCCATCCAGCACAAACAAACTCCCAAAGGCAGCGATAGAACAAATACAGGTGGATAGAGCCTCTACCATATTTGCCGAGTGAAACCCGATGGCCTTACAAAGGTTAGTGAGCGAGGATTTTGCAGATTTCATTTTCAATACCTTTGCATTGGATCGGATGGCTATTGATATACATAAGGAATGGTTCAAGCTCTCCTTCAACAAGAAAATAAACCATGTCTAAGTTCATGGGCGAAACCTTGAAATAAGTAGCCGGATATTTAACTTTCATCCGGCGCGAGGCTCTCGCCGCCTCTTCTATCAGGCCCTGAATCATGAGAATGTTGAACGTAAAAGCTGACGCAACACGGGTCACTCGCGCCATCAGCTTACTCATTCTCAACCGGGTAATTATACGGGTTGCTATGTACTGGGTTATAAATGCCTGAGCGCCGACGCGGCTCCCTAATTTTCCATCGGCATATCCTAATTTGTCATTTATCGCCCTTTTCCCGCTATCGTCCAGTTTCGTATAGAAATCAGATATTACGATAGTAACCAGTTTTCTGATTGGCTCTTCGTTTGATGCAAGGCTTTTTAATACGCGGAAAAAACGTTCGTTTTCATTCTCGTTTCGGGCTTTATCCTGTCTATTAATAAAACCGGTTCCCTCTGCCGTTCTGACGGCAGATAAATAAAGCCCCTCAGGTATTGAAGCCAAGCCGTCAATGATGCCTTTCGCTACCAGTTTTGCATCCATAAAATCCATCTCACGAAACATGCGGTGAGGGAAGGTTATCAAAACAACATGCCCTTACCAGCCAGGCGGCTTTTTCTTTCGGATGATTCCTGGAATTCACGGGCAAAAATAGCGCCGGTGAGCGTGCATGTTTTTCAGTTCTGCCGGATGCGGAAACTTTCCCGCTGGCCTTGCAGCATCTGGCTTTCCTCTTTTTAGCCCCGCGCCCTGCCGCTGTTCATGATGATCCTTTCTGGTGACGTAAAATAATAAAAATCCTGTTAAAACATAAAGATGAATTTTCATCCAGATCCTTTTTTGATCCTGAAAACTGAAAAAAGCTGAAATTCTTTTCAGTCTTTTCAGTTCGGGAATTCGCGTAAGCCGCCAGCCGTGGCGCATGCTGGCGGTCTGGTTTGTAGAAAAAGAAAACTGAAAAATTTCCCCGATCCAAAACCCGCAGGCGGGTGCGGTGTAGTGCCGTTTTTGTCTGCGACGGCTTTATTTTGTCGGCGTGTGGCTGCGCCAGCGAAGCGGGACGGATGCGATCGTGTTGATGGGATGCGGGGCGATGATGCGGGGCGTGACGCGCTCAGAACGCGCCGTAGTGCGTCTGGTGAGGGGTACAAAAAAGCCCGCAGGACGCGGGCTGTCGGGAGGGGATCAGGCGATGATGCCCTGGTACTTGCTGCGGGTCTGCCCCGCTTTGCCAGCCGTCTGCGTAAAGGCGCTGGCGTTGGTCGGCGTGCCGGTGTCGGGGTGGGTGTGGCTCGCGCACTGCTGCGCCAGCTCTGCCAGCAAATCAATGGTGTCCAGCATCATGGCCAGCGTGTTCACGCTTTCGCTGCCGATATGGACAGTCGCGCCAATCACCTGTTGCCCGCCAGCGGCGACGGATTTACGCAGCGCAGCGATTTTCTCGGTGAGTGCCCCCTGTGTTTCAACGCTGATATTCCCGGCCACAGTGGTGGCTTGTTTACCGGTGATATCTGTCTGCGCATCCCCCTTCACGCTGGCCAGAGTGTTGCCCCCGCAGGCCATCGCAAAATCGCCGGTTGTCACATGCTGAATATGCCCGGCCATCAGCGTGGCCGTTCCCAGCACCGTGGTTTTATCCGTGGCCTTGATCGTGGTTTCGCGCGTCACCATTTCGCGGGTTTCCGTATCCGCCCTGACATTACGTGACATGGAGGTTTCCCGGATGGCCTGATCGGTCTGACGCTCCCAGTCACCGCCCTGCGTCACGCGCTGCGACACTTCCGCGCGTTGCTGTTGCAGCTGCTCCCCCGGTTTCACATCCGGCAGACTGGTGCCCTCCGGCATGGTCTGGCGCACAAAGGGTTTATCCGGCCTGCCGCCTGTAAATCCCACTTCGACCAGTGTCCCTTCGGGCGGAAACTGAAACATGCCGGAATCATTACCGGCCATCGGCACCGGCAGCGGAACTGCAGAATAAACCGGCGTGCTGCTGTCCGGGTTGCCGTCCGCGTCAAGCAGCTGCACATCAACCGCATAGCGCGGGCGGAACGGGTCGGCAAAATTTCCGCTGCTGGCCGGTTCGCTTGCCGCCATCACGCGGGCAAATTTCGGCAGGTGCAGACCGCTGGCCAGCTCCGGGAAATGACTTTCAATCTGTCGCTGCGCCGGTGTTTTTTGCAGGGGTGCGCCGGTCACTCTGTTGCGTGGTGTCCAGGTGATCGCCATCGTATCATTGGTCAGACTGACCTTTGTCACCCGTTCCCCGTTCATCTCCACGCCAGGGCGCATGGTCTGGATCACCGGCAGCGTCATGGTGTTGCCCCCTGCCGCGCCCTGGCTGAATTCATGCGGGATATCGACCGGACGCCCGGCAAACAGCGACGTATCCGCGCCGCCCACGTACAGGGAGCCATCCGGCAGCTGATACCAGACATAATCGACCACACCAAAGGCTTTGCCGAGATTGTTAAGCAGCTGGAACCCCGTCCCGGAATGGGTGAAATGCGGGATCGGTTTGTCAGTATAACCGGCCTCCGGCACGGCAACGGTCAGCCCGCTGTTTTCCGTCAGCCAGACAGCGACGTCCCGCAACGTGGGGTGCTGGAAAGAGCATGGCCACAGTTTTTCAAACACGCCCGCCAGCTCACGCACAAAAAGGCGAACAAAACCGTTCTCCGCAGGCTGGGAGCGTTCAACATAGCCCGTAAACCAGCGATACAGCGCGTCGCTGTAGCCAATATCGAGACGCACCATTTTGCCGGTGTAATCCTGCCCGGTTTCAGCGGTGATGAAGCCGCGCCCGCAGGCGTTCAGCTCCAGCACCATATTCACATCGGTTAAATGCACCTCATCGCCGGAGAGGTACAGGCGTTTAATCGGTTTCATGCTTACCCCAGCGCATCGTTAACGGGTTTCAGTACCTTACGTTCGAACCACGTCATTTTTTCCGCATCCTCGGCAGCATCTGCCCCGTCGCCGCTTCCCCCGGCAGTCTGCGCCGTACTGGTTTTGCGCGTGGTTCTGGCCGCTTCTTTTTTCTCGGCAACGCTCAGGTGTTCAGACAGCGTGAACGTCACCGCCCACGACATGCGCCCGTCCTGCTGGGGCGCGTCAATCGTGCCGCTGAAGGTGGCTTCCCGCAGGTTCACCGCGCGGGCGACATCATTAGCCACGCGGTATACCACGCGCTTTCCGCCTGAATCGGTGGCACTGGCCAGCTGGAAAAGGCGACGCAGGATCGCCACATCTTTAAACGCAATTTCGCCATTTATCCGCAGCTCTTTGCCCTTTGCGCCCTGCTCTGCTTTGCTGGTTGCGCTGGTCTGCCCGGACTGGTCTTTGTCGGGAAATTGCTGGCTCAGGGTGACACGAATCCCTTTAAGGGGAATTGCCTCGCCGTTAAGTGCCAGTGTTGTTGTCGTCATGGATCATAGTCCTGATATGGCTTAAATCGTCACCGGTCAGCATCAACGCGGCAGTGTAGACCGATGACAGCGCCGGAATGCCGCTTACCAGTTGCCGCAGAATAGTCGATGCGTTACCGCTGGCACTGAATACCCACGCCCGCGCACTTTGCCCGGTAACACTGCCCGCACCAGTGGCAATATCGGCCAGTAAACCGGCGCGGCGGGAGGTGAAATCGCCCAGCGCGGTTTTCAGGCCATCCATACTCAGCCCGCTGGCCGCGCCAGCCTGTGAAATAATGCTGGCACTGCTCACCGTTCTGGCCGTTGGCACGGACAGCGGCAACGCTGCCGGCAGACCATTTATCGCCTTTACCGGCTTCTGCATTTTCACCGTGACCAGCTCCGCCGCCGAACGAGCCAGACGGCTGACCTGCGCGAATGCAGGAGCCGGGAAAACCGCCGTCAGCGGATCGAGATTCGACATAAATTCGTCATGCGTCTTCCCGGTGGCCATCATGATCACCACATCCGTTTCGCCGGTCACGCTGGCCAGCTTTTCCCCCAGCCACGCAACGGCATTGGCCGGACTAAGATATGTGCCGTTATCCGTCTGCTGCCCCAGCCCGTATACCCACGGATGCGCGGCCACAATGGAGCAATTCAGCGCCGGAAGGGTACCGGGCAAAGCCAGCGTTGCTTCACGCCACATTTTACGCCTCCGGCTGTACCGGCCAGACAAGCGGCGGGGATATGGTGGTATCCAGCGCTTTCAGCAGTTTTTTATAGTCCAGCCAGGCAGAAAGCTTCGCCTTATCCGCATCGCTTATAGTCCCCAGCGCCAGTTCGTCGCGCCAGTCGCGCATAACACCATCAGCCTGCACCAGAAGCACTTCCCGCTGCGCATTAGCCTGGTTCACTTCGTCAGCATGCCGCGCGGCTGTATCCGTCACCCATTTTTTGCCATTCCAGGAGTCGAACCGGGATGACGGGGCGACAGTTACAAATCCCGCAGCAACCTTGCCGATGTACGAGACAACCGACGATTCACCGTTTTCCGTGGAATAGACCATCTTCCCGCGATTGTCTTCTGCATATCCCCACGTCCCCGACACGAAAACGACAGCATTACCCGCTTTTTTGGCCAACGGCGGCGTCAGTGTAGAAAAGCCGGGTATACCCGTTCCTGCCAGAATTCTGACGTTGTACGTAGACGTAAATTCACCTGTCACCGGGTCAAACGCGTAGACTGTGGCAACATGTGTTTCTGTCGCATTTCTGTTTTTATCAAATAAATCTGCCATTATTTAGCCCTCACAATCATATTCCAGGCGACGTTACGGGGGCGAGTTTCAACACCACCTGTTTTGTTTGTTGATGTGATGCTACCTGCATTTTCATTCGTCATAACATTGCTTGCCGCACCTCCGCCATAGCGCCCCATGAAACTATGATCGTGGCTTTGAATCTCATAATTCTGCCATGACATAAGATTACGACCTGTATCGATACCACGCCCGTTATCCCAACCGCGCGCGAACTCGCCACGCATATCTGCTGGCAGGGCATGGGTCGGGTGCAACTGCGCCAGCAACGGATATTTATCCGGATCAAAGGACTGCGCCATGCAGGGAATAAATTCCATTGTCATATCTGGCCATACTTCATGCGGCATCTGCTCATGCGGCCACTCGACCAGCTCACCGATCAACGGCGCACCGTATTTCGCTACAAACGGTAAGTCCTGCAACCCCAGCAATTTAACCACCGCCGGGCCGTCTTCCTGTGCCAGCAGTTCGCGGGAAAAATCACTGACAGGCGTCTGGCCAAGCACCTTATCACCATCGAACCACAGCAATTTTTTTGCCTCCGGCGTAATGTCGGAAACCTCTTTAGCGACGCCCTGAGGTTCAAGGTTTCGCTCTGTTTCATTCCCTTTTGGCCGCAGGTCGGTCACCGCGCCATCGGCTGCAATTTCCGCCACAGCGAAGACAAAGTGTTGCGCATCTCCCTGGGTGTAGTTTTCCAGCACGTCAGCAACGGTAATCTTTGTTTCGGCCCGCCATTCGCTGGTTAAGGTTCCGCGCCAGCACACGTCTGCCCAGACTTTTACGGGCTTGTCGGTGATGTTCAGTGTCTGGCTGGCCAGCAGCTCAGTCCGCAGGCCGTGGATGTAGCCCGCCCCATTTTTCACGGTGTATTTGTCAGCATCCCGGCTCAGCAAAAAGCCATCGCCAATAAAACCAGCCAGCCCCCACACATCAATATTTTCCTGGCGAATTCGCTCATCTACGGCACCCAGGCGAGCCGTAAAATCAATCTGCCAGGTGTCTGCCGGGGTTATGATCTGCGTCTGCTGTGACGCGCCGTCATACTCCATCAGAAACGAACGGGTGAGCACGTTGCCCTGCTGACCGGCAGCAGTCTTAATTTTCTTCTGTAGCGGCGCGTGAACAATCATCGCCACAGTGTTGCTCTCCTTGTGTACCAGCCCTACCCAGTTGAAATCATAATCACCGACATCAGCGCCCAGCACCACGGAGTACACCACCGCATTGCTGTTCACCATGCCGGTTTTGCTTACCGGCTGACGGTCAACAATCTGGCTGGCATCCGGGAACGATTCGTTACGGTCAATCGGATCGGTAATATTCAGGCCCGGCACGTTGGCAAACACGAATTCATCCAGCAGGACGGGCGAACCATTCGCCGCCTGCTGCGCTTTAAGCGCTTCAAAAGCTTTTGTAATTGCGGTCTGGCTCATAAAACACCTTATATTTTTGCGCCAAAGACGGCGAAATTGTCGTTATCAAGTCGGGCCGGGTAAGTCAGGTATTCACCTGGCTTAACCTCGCCACGAATGCTGGCCCCGGCGTGATAGCAAACGTATTCGCCGCCCTCCCAGCCTGCGTTTATGTAGATTTTTTGCGTGGTCAGGACTTCAAACTGATACCGGCGACACGTCCGCCCGTACTGCCTGATTATCTGCACCATCAGATCGGCGTTTGCCGCCAGTTGGCCATCAGAGACACGGACGATAATCACATCCCAGTCAATGTCCGGCTGACGCTCCAGCAGCTCAACGTGACCAATACCCAGCCGGTCAAAAATCGCGATAAATCCGGCTATCTCGCCTGCGTCCCGCGCATTGATAAAGGCGTAGGCCACACGCTTACGGAACAGTGACAGCGGTTCACCGTTGAAGCGGGTCACATCCCGATTCCAGGCAATCAGCTGTAAAATCGACGCTGAACAGGTCAGAGGATCAAACTGGTTGACCGGCCAGGTGATCCAGCCATAAACCTGTGCCCAGTAACGCCGCGCCACTCGCAGGAAAGTCCCCGGTTCCCCCGCTTCCATCCAGAACGGCAATTTCAGCGTGGCCAGCTTTTTCATAAAATCAGACATGTTCAATCCTCACCGTCAGGGCTTCCAGTCGCGGCACATCGAGATCGCTAATCAGATCGGCAAGAGAGAACGTCAGGGAACCAATAACCGGAAACGTGGCATGCAACTCTTTGCCCAGGTTCGAAAACGAGAAGCGCGAGAAGGGCCACGTTTTCAGCACGTCATAGTCACTGTTTTCCCGAAAGGCACAGCGGATCAGGTTTTCCACCCCGGTTTTCAGGGCATTTTGCGCATCGCCGGTCATGTTGTCCGGGTTTTCGACGTAGACCACCACATCCAGTACATGCCGGGTTTCCGGCATGGCAAAACACTGCATATCGTCGCCGTGGCCGTGATGCCCTCCGGTATTGATGTAATTGTTCACCTGGTCAATAAACGGGGCTGACGTGACACCGGTATCCAGCAGCAGATAAGCATTGGCCGTACCCGGCCCACGCGGCGCATCATGTTCGAAGAAAATACGATCGATACTCAGCCCGGCCACTGCCGCAATCATTGAGCGGTACACAGCATCGGTGTGATAGTTGCCCACCAGGTTAAACTGATTACGGCAGCGCTCGCGCAGATCGTCATCACTTTCCTCATCGGCTCCCGGCACTGTCAGCCAGTCATCATCGTTAACCACCTGGCTGATACCCGCCACCGCCACCGGCAAAATACGGTAGTAGCCCGGTGCCAGATTCCACGCACCACCGGCCCCGGTTGCCCGTACCGGGATCAGCGCACTGGCTGTGCTGGCCGGAATAGTGAAGTCAGCAACCGTGAACACACCGTAAACGGTGCCGTTAATACGCTCAGTCTGAACAACCGTACCCGCCCTGACCGTCACCACCGCGCCCGCGTCCTGCTTGACGAAACGGATCATCCCTTCGGCAGCACCGGCAGGTTTTGCGGTAACGTTGACCGCCCAGGCAAGAAGACGCAGCAGCTGGCCACTGGCCGTGGCAACAAACATATTGACCAGCACCACGGAAACCAGCGCATCTTTCAGCCACAACACCGGCTTAGTGACGCAGGCAGTGATCAGACGCCAGAACGGCGACATGCGGGAGGTGTTGGTAATCAACCCTTCCTCTGCCGCGATGGCATTAAAACGGCTGCGCAACGCGTCCTCTGTCGTCGGCATCCCGCTTTCCCTGACCAGTTCGTCAAAATCAATTTCCGGCTTTTGCATCACAGTTCAGCCCTCACAGATAACGGCCCAAAGTCCCAGGTGCTGGCGGTGATCCACAGTCGTGTGGGACTTTCTTCATTAATCACGACGCTGCCGGGTTCTATGCGCTCGTCACTTTCAATCAGCAATTCCAGTTGCGTAAAAATATCGCCGCGCAGGGTCGGACTGCGCTCAGCAATCAGATCGGTTGTCAGCCCACTTTCAAGAATGGAATGCACAATATCCTGCCCGATGCTCTGGCTGTTATTGCACAGCGTCGGTTCATTCCCCGGATTAAGAACAAAATTACGACCTTCAATTAACAGGTCGATGTAGAGAAAATCACTCATGAATGTAATTCCTGCCACTCTGCAAGCTGCCCCGGCGTAAAAGGCTGCTGGGTATTAATGTTCAGCGTCCCGATGCTCTGGCGACGATCGGTAACATTACTTGCGTTACTGGAAATTGATTTACCGATACCGCCCTTATCAATCTCCGTTAATTTCCCACCTGTCGATAATGTATTTTCAGTGCCAGATACCGGAATTTCCTGTCCGGCAAGAGAAATATTCACACCGGGTATTTTATTGAGTTTTTCAACAATCCAGTTCCACGAAGAAAGAAACGTATCTTTTATTGTGTTCCACACATTATCGAATACAGAGACAATACCGCTCGCCATATTCCCCAGCGCCTGCAATGGCGAAAATCCGGAAAGTAAGGCAATAAATTTATTCCAGCCATCACTGATATATTCCCAGGCCTCAGAAAAAACACCGGCAAGCCACGTAACAACCTGCTCAACCAGCTTAAAGGCTGTGGTATCCATCACCGCCGCTTTTACGGTGTCCCAGTGTTTGATCAGCAGGTAACACCCTGCGGCCAGCAACGCGATAGCACCAATGATCAGCAGGATTGGCCAGCTCATAAAGTTGATGGCCGTGCCCGTCAGCACAGCAGCCATGCGAACCGCCAGCAACACGCCGCGCAGGGTCTTCATGACGGCGTTCCATGCGGCCATCGCCTTTGTGGCCACAAACGTAGCCACATTGTGAGCCGCCGTGGTGTAGGTGCTTAATTTGACAGCGGCAACGAGGAAGCGAAACGCCCCCACAAGCCCCAGCGTCACAAACGAGGATACCCCCATCACGATGTTAGCCAGTGCCCCCACAGCCGCCAGCCCCAGCACAGCGAGGGTGACATAACCGATCACGCGGGCAATATTGGGAAACATCTGCATCCATTTCGCGAACGTCGCGCCCATGTCCGCCAGGCGGTTAAGCACCGGATACAACACCGGGATAAGGGTCAGCCCGATAACCGTCTGCACCGCCTTGAGGATGGCAACAAAGCGATCCCACGGTTTGACCATTTTCGCGGCCATCTCCTGCGTACGCTTCAGCCCGTCAGAACCGCCCAGCTCAGTAATATTGCGCTGCAACAGCGCAACGTTGCCATACAGCTGTTTGACCACGGCAGAACTGTCACCAAAGGCGTCATCCAGCTCTTTCTGGGCTTTCAGGTTCCCTTCCAGGCTTTTGCCGTATTTACCCTGCAACTTCTCCAGCATGGCAGGCATGGACAGCAGATTGCCGTTGGCGTCTTTAAAAGACAGCCCCAGCTTTTTAGCCCCCTCCACCGCACCGGTCATAAACCCTTCGTAAGCGCTGCTGGCTTCCGTTCCCAGTGTGCGGCTTAACTGCCCCAGCACGGCCAGTTGCTCATCAAGCCCAATATTAAAGTTAGTCCCGACGCCGCGTGCGCCCTCCATCAGGTCTTTGATTGTCCCCATCTCAGCGCCAAACTGCTGGCGCATATAGGTCATTTTCCCGGCCAGCTGTTCCGCAAACTGGACTTTACCCAGCCGTTCCGCATCGCTGCGGAAATTGCCGAACATCTGCCCCATGAATTCCGCCGTTTCGGCAGAGGTGGCTTTCATCGCAAACGCCAGCGTGTTGGCGGCTTTCGTCACCTTCGGCAGCTCCGTGCCCGCCAGCCCTGCAATCGCGCCGTTAATTTCCGCCGTGGAGTTAACAAAATCCACCGCGCTGGCACCATACTGCACGCTGAACAGCATGGCATCCTTGCCCACCGTTTTAAGCACAGTGCTGTCGATGCCCCGCGCGGAGGCTTCGTTAAGTGCGTCGTACATCTCAATAGCCGGACTCAGCGCCCCTTTAATCGTCTGCGCAACGCCATACATGGCCAGCGAGCCGACGCCGATCCGTTTAAAGGCATCCTTTGATTTATCTGCAAAAGCCGTCACAGAATGCTGCATCTGTTTTAACGGGCGCGTTAATTTGTCGACAAGGCTTAATGTAAAATCCAGTTGTTTCATCAGGAACCTTTAAACGCTTTGCCTATTCCATTTGCCACGGCCGTGGACATATATTCCCAGTGCCGGTTATCCAGCCAGATGGCAGCAGCAATATCATCAATACTGTCATTCCCCTGCGGGAGATAATGACGACGCAGAATTAAATATTGTGAGAGTCCGTTGGATTCAATCGCCTGAACCCGTTGCGTTAGTTTTTTACTTCGATTTCCAGCTCAGGCGCGAAAATCTCATTAACCTTCGCCGCAATCTGGAGCGCCGCGCCCGGTCGGATAATAATCCCGGACAGGGCTTCTTTACTTTCTGCTGCAACAATGCGATTCAGATAATTCGTTGCGGGCGCAACTTTATTATCCATCGACATATCATTAATAAATTTATTGTAGGCGGTTGTATTCGGCTCAAATACCAGCGCAACACCTGCCACCGTTAATTCAATTTTTTCCATTTTCTAAACTCTCTCTTAAATTAATTTCATCAACCAGCGCATTATGACGCGCTGCACAGGTCGGATATAAATTCAGATAATCCGTTAATGGTGCGGCAACATCCGCACCGGTATTGCCGTTAATGCGCGGTAGTTTTACCGGGCATTTGACCTTCAGGTTTTCCTGATAGGGCACGTTCGGCGGCGGCACTGGCGTCGTTGAACATGCTGACAAACTCAGGAGACACACACACATTAGTGAAAACCGGTTTAACGATTTCAGTCCTGATTTCCTTCGGCTGGCCATTACGTAATTGCTCCATTGTATTTTCCAGCCCCCTGGCTGACTCGCTGGCAACATCCTGCATAGCCTTGCGGGATTGATTACCCGCACTCTGCGCCGCCGTGGTGATCGCCAGTTCCAGGCTGTCGCGTCGCCAGTCCGCCGTCAGCCAGCCCCACACAAACGCCAGCGCCACAACGACTAACCACTGGCCCTGGCTCATCAGCGCACCCCGTTATGCTCAAGGCTGAAATGGTTGCCGTCAGGGTTGGTTTTAAAGCGCCCGCCCCAGCTGCCGCCAATGCTTTCCCAGTATTCCCCCAGCGGGCGGTAGGCTTCGGTCTGTGTCTGGTACACCCCGTTAACAAACAGGTTAAAATCCACGGCGAGGCGCTGCGTGTGCAGGCTGTTGGTGATGCCGCTGCCCTTTTTCGCATTCAGCGCCGCCTGTTCCGGGGTGCGGTACGCTTCGCCAAACGTCAGGCGGTAGCCTTTGCCCTGTGCCCACTGGATCAGATCGGCAATCAGTGCCGTAAACAGCTGTTGTTTCTCGCTCAGTGTCATTTTTCATCACCTTCCTGTTTGCCCGCCGCACGGCGACGCAACCACATTTCGACCGCCTGATAACCGGCAATCCCCAGCCCTGCGCCCAGCCCCTGAATCGCCAGCGGGCTGGCATCCGGTAACTGAAGAAGCACCGCCCCCGCCGCCACAGACACCAGGCTACCCAGGATCACGCGACCGGCGAACAGACGCAGCGTGATGGGATCGTTGCTGGTCAGCACTTTGGCAATGGCAATCAACGCGCCAATAACCAGCAAAGAGACCAGGCTTTGTTCGTCTTTACTCATTGTTTTCCCTATCCAATCAGGTTTTCAGTGGCTTCCGCTTCCAGATACGGAATGCCATCAATGTTGATGAAACGCGGGTCAGTGACCTTAAACGGAAGTTTCCGCGTGGAGAGTGCGCCGCCCTTCGGATCGATATCGAGAATATCGGACATGATCATCTTGCAGCCGAACGCCTCCACTTTGGCTTCCTCATCCCCGGCTTTGGCATAAAACATGAAATCCTGCGGGGGAATACCACGCCATGAACCGGCCTCACTGGCTTTGCGTTTAATGATGGCGTAAGCCTTGAGACTCAGTTCAAGCTCGCCCTCTGCTGACACATCCCCGTCAACGTAGCCATCAGGCACACCGCGCGTCTGCGTGGCTGCCGTGTTATCGGTAATGGTCAGGGTGATTTTTTCAGCATGGACAAGATCGCCCGTCATGAAAAAATCAAAGGACATGCCGCTGATACGCTTGGTCATGCGCTGGCCTCCAGGGTCTGATCAAGTAGCAGGCTTACAGAGATTTGCAGCGGCACTTCATACGGGCGCAGCACAATGTAAATCTCCACGTATTTTTTGGTTTTCCAGACAATCTGCACATCGCCGTCTTTCGGCGGCTTCACCTCGCCCGGAAAGGTCACGCCGTTGATTTGCACGGTTCTGGACATTTCACGCAGCGGCGCGGCGAACAGGCTCTGGTGCGCGGCAATACTGCCCGGCGTGCTGTTAAGTGAGCGATCACCGATTTTGCCGATGGCCAGCAGGCGAACGCGACGCGCCACCTTGTCAGCGAGACGCAGTGTCTCAATTGACTGATAATCACCGCCCTCAACGTCCAGCGTGCGGCCATCTGACCAGTACAGACCGTCATAATCGGGATACCACATCGGCACACTGAACCGCTGCGCCTCCAGCGCCTGGAGCGTGGCCACCGTGACCGGCTCCCCCTCGCCATCCAGCGGGAAGTCATCACTGCCCAGGCTCAGCAACGCGCCGGTTTTTACCCGCGCCGGGCTGTCGGCAACCGTTACCGCACGGCTGCACAGTCGACCGGCCAGCACACCCGGCTCATTGCCCCACAGGCACGGAACCAGCTGAACCGCCTTTTCCGCGATGCCGCTTTGCAGCGTGGACAGCCGCGCCAGATAATCCGCCTGGCTCTCATCACCGTTAAACCCTTCAACCGCCAGCAGGAACCACACCCAGCGACCATATTTCGCGATAAGCGAGGTACGAAGTGTTGCCGCTTTATTGATGGTGCCCTTGTCGCTGATCGCATCGCACAGCACCACCCCTTCAACCGAACAGACCAGTTGCGCCGCCAGCACCGCATCAGCCCAGGCATCGTCCTGCGCGTCACCAGCCAGCACATGCACGAACGCCCACCAGTTAGCGCCCGCATTCGCCTGCGCCGCTTTCAGCATGTTTTTCAGCGGGCTTTCCGCCACACCCAGCAGATCATCAAAATCCGTCTGCGCGTTGACCGCCTGCGTTTTACCGGTGCCGTTTGCTCCTTTCCCGATGAACAGCGTACAGCGCTCCACTTCGGTTACTTCGCCCTGCAACTGATTTGCCTGGGTTACATCCACACTTGGCCAGGTCATGATTTCCCCCTGATATCCTGCGCTTTCACGTCCCAGCCAAAGCCAATGCCCTGCAACTGTCGCGCCAGCGCTTTGTTAAATTCGTCATCGCTCATACCCAGAAATGCGCGGGCAGGAACCGTAATCACCCAGCTTGTTTTCACTGCCTTGCCGCTCAGCTTGCGGATCAGTAATCCCGCCTGCGCGTAAGGCATGTTTTCGGTAATGTCGCGGTAAGTTGGTTTTTTCACCCGCTTCCCGCTTTTCACCACATAACCCAGCACTCGCAGCTTTTTCGCCTGGGCCAGGGTGGCTTTTTTTCCCGTCATATCGCGGTTTTTCTTGCTGCCGCGACTGACCCGCACCGACATGCCATTTTGCTGCGCATACCCCACCACGCCAGCCGGGACGGGGTTTTCACCGTTGCGGTAGCCACCGCCCTGCAAATAAATCCGTACCGCGTCAATCTCCGGCATTTCGCGAATGTGCAGCAGCTTTGGCAGATTGCGCAGCATCTTGCCCCGGCGTTTCGTTGCCCTGCCCGGCCAGGCTTCCCCCTCCGGCGACTGCTGGTTTTTCGCATTGCGTTTCGCCGCAGCAATCAGACCGTATTTCGCCAGACGCCATAAAAGCCGCTGGCGCTTTTTGGGTGGCAGTTCCAGACTGGCCAGCGCCCTGCGCAGTTCGGCCAGCTGGGTTTTATTAAGCTCCCCGTTCGTAAACATCAGGACTCACCCACCGGTGCACCGGCTTCATCCACGCCGTACACCGCGCCGCTGAGCGCCGTCCAGATTTCTGGCTCTACCAGTGACCAGCGTTCACCGCGATAAGGGATAAGCCCTTTCGGATCGGGCTTAATCACCAGTTCGTCAGCGAGCGGAACAGTCAGCACCACCGTGGCGGTTTTTTCATCCTCCAGCGTCACATCCCAGTCAGCCTCTGTGTTTTCAATCCCCAGTTCATCCATCACAGGGGCGGCATGCTCATCCATCCACACATCAAGCAGGGCAATCAGCAGTTGCGGATCAACCAGGCGAAACGGGAAGCGCTCCCACGAAATCAGCGCGGTATAGCGCACTACGGAAAGCCGGTATTGCCCGTTCCCCATATCGCGGGCAGCGGAAACCACCTGCATCCCGTCAATCTGGCTGTCGAACCACTCCCGCGCCCGTTCCGGCACGTTCGCCCTGAAAAATGCGGCCAGTGAATCCAGTTGCGTTTTCATACCTTGCTCACCGTGGCGCGTTTCAGCCCTTTCATGTGACGGATGGTGATCGAGGACTCTGCCAGCAGCCCGGCGCGGGTTTCCTCGCTCTCCTGCCCCGGATGGCTCTCGCGCCGCCCGATGCTGGCAAGTTCCCCCAGCAGATCGGCCTTTGCCCGCGCAAACACCGCTTTGGTGTACTGGGCGCACAGGCCGTTTACACCGTCCAGCACCGGGCCAGGCACATTTAGCGCAGCGACATAACCGGCAGCGCGGTGCCGGTCGGCCACCTTCACCAGGCAGGCATTCACCTCCATCACCGCCGCCAGCAGCGCGCCGGACAGGGTATGTGCATCCATATCAGGCGGTAGCGCCCGCTGTGCCTGAAAATCGGCCAGATTCAGATCCGGCCAGAATCCATCGTTGGTTAATGTGGCGTCCTGATAATCAACCGGATTTCCGCTAAACATGGTTCCCCCGAAAAAGGCGGGCTGACCGGCATCCCGGGCGCATTACACAACTGTGTTCTGCCCTCCGCCGCGCCCGCCCGGCTTGCGGTAGTCGTTATTGTTCTTTTGCCAGGCTGCGGATACGCGCCGCAATCTGCGCACGCAGTGTCGTCACGCCAACGCGTTTATAGAGATTTTCCGCGCTGGCCAGCAACGCATCGGCCTTTTGCAGTGTCTCCGCGTCATCCACTGCCGTGGCGCGGGGCTTGCCGTTGTCATCACGTAACAACATCTGCCCGGCGAACTTGAACCATTTGGCCGTGATTTCCTCATGCAGCCGCCAGTGCTGCGCGACCTTTTCAAAGACCTGCGAGAAATACGGCTCCACACTTTCACCCGCCACCGCCGTTTCTTCCGCCCAGGCCATCACCGTATCGGCCACAAAGACCGGGAACCGGCTTTTGATGTTCTCCGGCGTCGGCTGCTGCTGCGCGATAGCGATATCAGCAAGGCGCAGACCTTCATCCAGATCGCCCGCGTCAAACGTCCACACCACGAACCACGCAAACACCGGGTTGTCGTAGACGTTCCCGCCCGCCAGATACGTATCAACAGTCGGCTTCCAGCGCGGCAGCAGTTCATCACGCTTGTACGCCACACGGTCGGCAATCGTTGGCAGGGCACGCAGATACGCCACATCCTGATTCAGGATCTGCATCTGCATGTGCAGGCTTTCCATCGTCTCAACAGCCTGGCGCTGCTTAAGTTGTTGCTCAGCCTTAAGGCGCTGGCTGTGGCGCTGCGAAGGTGAAAGTGCCATTTATCAGCCCTCTGCCGGTTCGGTCAGCTCACCAATGGTTACCGCGTTTTCGTCGATGGCGGCATACAGCTCCGGCACTTCGACGGCATAGCCCTCGTTGCGCAGGTACTTGTTTTCATACTGTTTGCGGTCATCGACAAATTCCGCTTTGCGCTGGCGGGTGCCGCGTTGCGTATAGATGTGCAGGTTTTCCAGTGTGGTCACGGCCATGCGTTTACCCGGCATAAAGGGCGGCACAATCGCGGCACGCCCTGCAATCGTGTTACCCAGCAGCTGCGCGGCGATTTTCTCCGTGGGTTTGTCAGCCGCCTGATAAAGGCGGAATTGTTCAGCGGCCACCAGGTCAGCCCCCACCAGAACGACAAGACGCGGATCAGTACGGAACTGCTGCGGAATTTTGTCGTTGATGAGATCGGACGCCATCGCATCGAGCGAACGGTAATCGCCTTTATCGTCCAGGCTGATTTTATCGGTAATGATTTGCTTGCCGGACTCCCATTCCTTCATTAAGGCATGCCAGCCCTTGTTCACATCCTCACCGTTCGGATTAGCCGTGTAATCAGTCGTCTTTTCGATGCGCTGGCCGTTAAACCCGATACGCAACATATCCAGCGCAAACGCCTGGTTAGAGAAGGTTTGCACCAGCTGGAAAAACTCGTCCTCGGTCTGGCCGGAGTTCGCCCAGACGGAAAGCAGATCCCAGCGCAGTGCGGCACAGGAATCCGTCTCAACGAGCCTGTACTCGTTACCATCCACACCGACACGGCGGGTAAAACGTCCCGCTTCGCTTCGCCCGGTATACAAACCGGAAGCCCCGACCGAAATAACCTGGCCGGACAGCTGATCCACATCAGCGCAATAAATCATGCTGAGGAATTCCAGGGATTCCAGCAGTGCCAGACGCAGTGCCGTTTCTTTCGGGTCGGTCATGGAGAAATAGCGGTCGGTATTTTCAACACCGTAGGCCTCCGCCATGCCAGCCGAAAACAATTTCATCAGTTTTCGGGCGCGTTCATTTAAAAACATAACTATTCCCCGCGTTGACGCGATATATAAAGGGTTATTTAAAAGCCATTAAGGCCGATCAGAGGTGATTAAATTTCTTGCCTTTATTTTCACCAAATTTACGGCGCGGTAAATCACTCACTTTTTTATCCAGCTTGCTAAAATTGGTCAGGATATTGGGAAGGTTATCGCGCAGGCTGGCGAATTCTTCCGTGTCCACCACTTCCGCGATAGTGTCAATATCCCCCTGCGCAGAGGCCAGTTGTTCTTCAACCTTAGTGAGTCGCCCTTCAAGGTTATTAACCGCTTCTGCCAGTACCTGCAATTTATCGTCGCCGGAAGGGGTGTTATCGCCGGTTTCCTCGTCAAACTTCGGTTTAATACCAAATAACTTCTGCCATTGTGGCTTCATTGTTTCCGCCTTATAAATTTGTCCGTCGCTGGTCACTGAAAAAGCATAGTGACCGGAATGTTTATTTTTGCGCTCGCTAAAACGCAGCCGTGTGGTGCCCACGCTGGCCGGGCGGTCAGTCACCGCCAGCCCTTTAAAATAGGTTCGTCCGGTGCCGCGCCAGTCTTCCTCCGGTTCAATGGAGAAAAAAACCAGCTGGTCATCCCTGTTTGCGTAGATAAGGCTCATGCTGGGGCTGATTTTTGCGTAAAGACGGGCAAGACCATCATCACCGTCTTTCCACATCGCCTCACGTACTTCGCCAAATGTCCCGTAATCCCGCTCATGTTCAGGCCAGAGTCTCGCGGCATAATGGTTAAAGTCATAGGTTTCCCCCATATCAATAACCCAGTCGCGATAAATTTTCCGCCCGTCTACCGTATCCCCCTCGGTGGCAACACACAGCCAGTCAGTTAACAGATGAGACATTATTTCCTCTCGCCTCGCTGATTGTGCAAAACGATTATTGCGAAATAATCACCGACCTTCACCCGAATAAATTCTTAACAGTTCGGATAACCGCTGTTATCTGAATGAGTGCGAATAATACCCGCCGTTTTTTAATTTCAGCCACGGCATAATTAAATCTATGGCTAAATACTCAGAAGAATTAAAAGGCGTTGCCCGCTCGCTTTATCTGCGACACGCCACACCCAAAGAGATTGCATCAGAATTAAATCTGCCGAATGCGCGGATCGTTTACTACTGGGCGGAAAAATATAACTGGGCTGATTTACTCAGCCACGAAAGCACAGAGGATGCGATTGAACGCCGCTACCAGCTGCTGGCCGGGCGCGACAATAAAAGCGATATCGAATTAAAAGAAATGGACATGCTGATCGCTCACGCCACCAAATTGCGGGCGCAGAGCAACAAGCATAAAGAGAAGCTGGCGGAAAACCGGGGAGCGACCCGCGACGCCGCCCCGGATGGCGGCAGCGATGAGCCACGCCAGAAGCGCAAATACAAAAAAAATGATATCTCCGGGCTGACGCAGGAGGATTTCGACGCCTGGGCAGATGAGTATCTTTTCGAGTATCAGAAACACCTGCGCAGGAACATCGGCCAGCAGGTCAGGAATATACTGAAAAGCCGCCAGATCGGGGCGACCTGGTATTTTGCATTTGAAGCCTTTGAAAACGCGGTAATGACCGGTGATCCGCAAATCTTCCTGTCGGCGTCCAAAGCACAGGCCGAGGTGTTCCGCTCCTACATCGTGAATATTGCCGAACAGTATTTCGGCATCACGCTCACAGGCAACCCCATCCGTTTAAGCAACGGCGCAGAGCTGCGGTTTTTGTCCACCAACAAGAACACCGCGCAGTCATACAGCGGGCATCTGTACTGTGATGAATATTTCTGGGTGCCGAACTTCGCAAAACTGAACGAAGTGGCCAGCGCAATGGCCACACACGACAAGTGGCGCACCACCTATTTTTCAACACCGTCAGCAAAAACGCACCAGGCTTACCCGTTCTGGACGGGCGAGGAATGGAGACAGGGCAGCAAAAAACGTGCTGCCGCTGTGTTCCCCTCTTTCAAAGACATGCGCGACGGCGGACGCCTCTGCCCGGATGATCAGTGGCGCTACATCATCACGATGGAAGATGCGATCGCGGGCGGCTTCAACCGGGCCAGCATCGACAAACTGCGCAACCGCTACAACGAAGCCACTTTTAACATGCTCTATATGTGCGTGTTTGTGGACAACAAAGACAGCGTTTTCCGGTTCTCTGACCTGGAGGCGTGCGGCGTCGAAACAGACAAATGGCAGGATCATGACGCGGGCGCAGCGCGGCCATTTGGTGACCGCCCGGTGTGGGGTGGCTTTGACCCTGCCCGCAGCGGTGATTTCAGTTGCTTTGTTATTGTCGCGCCGCCCCAGTACGCCATAGAGAAATACCGCGTGTTACGGGTGTTCAACTGGCAGGGCATGAACTTTCGCTGGCAGGCAAAGCAGATCGAGATGCTGTTTAAGAAATACAACTTCACCTATCTGGGCGTTGACGTGACCGGCATCGGCCAGGGTGTCTTTGAGAATATACAGCACTTTGCCCTGCGTGTGGCCGTGCCTATTCGCTACGACCGGCACACCAAAGACCAGCTGGTTTTAAAGGCCGCTGACGTGGTGGAAAGCCAGCGCATCGAATGGGACAAAAACCTGAAAGAGATTGCGGCGAGCTTCATGGCCATTCGCCGCACCACGACACAAAGCGGCGGCGCAATGACATTTGTCGCAGATCGCACCGCGTTAACCGGCCATGCAGAGGCGTTCTGGGCTATCGCCCACGCGCTGCATAACGAGCCACTCAACTACGAAAACAAACCGCAATCCCGTTGGCGGATCAGGAAAAAGGCAGCATGACAAAGAAAAAATACACCAGGACACGCGATAACAGGAAAGCCACGCCAGCAAAAAAAATGAGCGTCCTGCGCTTCGGCAAGCCCGAACCCATACTGACCACCGGCACAGATTACGCCGATGTGTGGTATGACAGTGAAGCGAATCACTACACGTTGCCGATTGACCGGCTGGCGCTGGCGCAACTGATTAACCTGAATGGCCAGCACGGCGGCATTATTCACGCCCGCAAAAATATGGTGATGGCCGATTACACAGGCGGCGGGCTGACGCGTGACGAGCTGGAAGCGGCAACGTTCGATTTCATCACCTTCGGGGATGTGGGCTTTGTGAAAATCCGCAATGGCTGGGGCGATGTGGTTGCCCTGGAGCCGTTGCCGGGGCTGTATACCCGACGCCGCAAAAGCGGCGAATTTGCCGTATTGCAGCAGGGTGAACCCATCATTTATGCGCCGGAAGACGTGATTTTTTTGCGCATGTACGACCCGCAGCAGCACATTTATGGCCTGCCGGATTACATCGGCGGCATCCACTCCGCCCTGCTTAACAGTGAGGCGGTTATCTTCCGCCGCCGCTACTACCACAACGGCGCACACACGGGCGGCATTCTTTACACGTCTGACCCCAGTATGACGGATGAGCTTGAGGAAGAGATTGAACGCCAGCTGCGTGACAGCAAGGGGATCGGCAACTTCTCCACCATTCTGGTGAACATCCCGAACGGCCAGAAAGACGGGGTGCAGTTTATTCAGATGGGGGATATTTCAGCGAAAGATGAGTTTGCCAGCGTGAAAAATATCAGCGCCCAGGACGTGCTTAACGCACACCGCTTCCCGGCAGGGCTGGCCGGGCAGATCGCGCAGAACGCCGCAGGGCTGGGTGACCCGGAGAAAGCCGAGCGCATCTATAAAAAGAACGAAGTGCTGCCGGTTCAGCGCCGGTTTATGGACGCCATCAACAACGACCCGGAAATCCCGCCGAATCTGCATCTTAACTTTACACTGCCACAACAAACAGGCGATGCGGCATGATAAAAAAAAGGTTAAAATCCAGGCATCCGAAACTATCTGGAGCATGGAAAATGCGAGTGTTAAAAATCGAATGCCCGGATTGCCGCGCAAAAGCGATTATAAAAAAAACAAACCGGAAACATCGCGAAATTGCGGATATTTACTGTGCATGCAGTGATGTGGAGTGTGGGCACACGTTTGTTATGAATCTCACGTTTTCCCACACGCTAAGCCCCAGTGCCAAAACCGGCGATGTGATGTTGCAACAGTTGATCAGCAACCTTTCGCCGCAGCAAAAGCAAATGACCTTCGACCTACTGAAAGCTTCCTCTCTCTAAGAAGCCCCCGCCGTGGGGCTTTTTCATATCCTCTTTAATCTTTTCCTGAATGTCCCTGGCCCACTCCCCTATAACGATCAACGCTATTTGCCGTTCTCTCATTGTTGTATCTTCCATGTGCGTAATCTTCGCCAGCAACTGGATACGTTCCAGCCCTTCAGCAACATCCAAAAGCTCCATCGCAACCCCTGATAGAAATACTGTATATAAATACAGTATCATTTTGACATAATTTTAGAAATACCTTTTTCAGGCATAAATGCATTAACTGCATATAGATCTTGAACTTACACGGTCATGACCAGCCCGGCCAGATTTCATCCTCTGGTTTGTGGCGCTGCTCCAGCAAGTGACCATTTCGATAAATCAGGGCAGTTCGGCCATATGCCAGCCCGCTGCCGCGCATCAGAATGGCTATTTCTTCATCACTTCCGGCAAAGCCACGGCGGTGGAGATCCAGTTTTAATCGCCTGCGGGTTCCACCCTCCGTACAGTTATTGACAGAACTCCAAGCCGCGCCGGTGGCGCGAGAAAACCCCGCCTCCGCTGGCGCTTCGGCCAGTTTCGCGACCTTCTGCCATTTCACAAGGCGCGTACACACTTCGGAATCAGGAATTAACGGGGAGTAGATACCCTGGACGCGCTGCACATCCTCCGCGTACTCGTTGCCCTGCTCCGTGATTTCATAGGCAAGGCGCACAACCAGATCGCGACGCTTCACCAGTGCGCCGCCCTGCAACTGGGTATATGCCGCCCAGTCGCCCACATCTGCCGCCGCTAATACGGCATCCATCCGACTATCTGCCAGCCGCTGATCGCGTAAGCGGCGCAACTCACGCCAGACCGTGACCGGCGCACCGCCTATCTGCTGAAACTGACGGATACGCCAGCGGGAAGCCCACGCCGTAACGGCTCTGGACATATCCCGCAGGTTTTCCCCGGTTTCCTCGTCCGTCTCGCCATCCAGCGCGAAACCGTCGATATTTTTAGAGATGTATTTTGCGATGTAGCCGGTAGCCGAACCTTTTTCCGGATCGATAGGCTCAACGTGAAAACGCGCCTTAAGCGCGTGAGGTGACTGTAGTTCTTCTGAATCTGCTATACGGGCGTGATAGCAAAGAATATCGCGCACCGCCTCAACGTCATGCGGTCGCATAAACAGCAACATATGCCAGTGCGGTGTTCCGTCGTGGTGTGGCTCCACCACACGGAAGCCGAAAACTTTAATACCGGCGCGGGATATGGCAGCACGGCATTTCGCCCACACGCCACAAAGATAGCGCTGCGTATCCTGCGGATTACAGCCATTCCACTGGCTGACAAAGCCGCCTTTGCTGTGCACGGCGTGGAAACGTGACGGTGCGGTGATAGTGTAGAACTCCCCGGCCAGCCCCTCTTCATTGGCAATATCCTCAAAACCGCGCATGCGTACCATCAGTTCACAGCGACGGATCGCCGGATTGGCCACACTGCGATAGACCATATCGCCAAGCGCAATCCGATCACCATCGTAATTAATCAGGTCAAACTTTTTGAAAAACTCGGTGTTACGCTTTTTCTGCTCCACCCACTCGCCCAGGGTTTTGCGCGACACATAGGCGCTTGCGGCCTTTTGCACCTGCCCCACGGCAATGGCCAGATGTTCGCGCTGGAGATCGCGGGCACGCTTAAGACGCAGATACCACCAGTCTGGTGCCATCATGCGCAGAATGCCGGAATGCGCCTGCCGTTCCGTCAGCTTGTCGGCCATCAGCGCTCCCCAGTATGGGGCGGTAAAATTAATCAGTTGTACCAGCTCGCCCAGATGAACAAAGGCCAGCCCGGCGCGTTTTGCCAGCTCTTTTTCGTCCTTCGTTGCGCCGTCCAGCGTATCGGTAAAATCACAGAATGCTTTTGTCAGCCAGGCGGCAACGCGCCCGGCCAGTTTTTTCAGTTCAGCGCGGTCAAGGGACGGCAGACGGCCAAGCGCCTTACCAAAGGGGAGATCGTCAACATCGCCCGGAAGGGCATAGCAGGACATGACTTTGCGCAGGCGTGGCAATACATTCCCGGCGATAGTCTTGCGCAGAAACGTATTGGCACGGCGACGGCCATCGGTGCCGTGGTACAGCTTTTCGTAGCGCTGGCCAAAATACCCGGCCAGCCAGTCGGGTATTTCGTGAAGGTACTGGGAACGCCAGGCATAATCCGCTTCGTTAACGAACCACAGTTTGCGCTCTGTTATCGTTGCATCACGCGGAACTCCGGGCGCAAACACATCACGCCGCCAGGCATCGACGGCGTGATGTGCTGGCACGAATGCTAAATCAGTCATTCACACACACCCGCATAAATGCTGCTACAAACCGTCAGGTCATTAGCAGAAGCGAGCAAATCAAACTGACTTCCGCCGCGTGTTGTAAGCGCCCAGTCACGATAGCTTTCTATCCCGTAGGCTTCGACCGTGATGACATCAATTCTTCTTTCGGCGCGTTTTGGGTCATGCGTGGAGGGAAAGAATGTGGAATTTCCGCGACGGGAGCACGCGGCAACAAGGCGTTCCCATGCGGCCACGCGCTGAATTTCTTCCGGCCAGCGCTGAAAGATTTCCGCCAGCTCAGATTTACGTGCATGAATACAGGGCATACAGCCGACGCGGGAGCAACCTTGCTGATAAAGTGGATTGGGTTTTATTCCGTGGCGCTTCGCTATTGCGAATACATCTTCATGCAACCAGCTAAGGATCGGACGGAATACATGCAGGCCAGGTGTATTGTCCGCATCTTCCTCCCACACGGGCAATCCGGCACGCGCTGGAGACTCCTGCGCCCGCACTCCCTGCCAGCTAATAACCTCGTCGAACTCCTCCAGCGCAGGCAATACAACCTGAGTGCGTACAGGTTCATGTTTCAGATCAAAAGTACAAAAGCGGGCTTTAGTGGAAGGAAACCGGCCTTTCCACATGCACAGATCAAGGAAAGGAACACCGGTCGGGTACAGGATTTCCAGCGCCATCGCAACACGTTCCGCAGCCTCATCGGCAGACATACCGCACTCTTCAACCAGTGAGACAGGCCAGCGCTCTGCAATGAACCTGCGTTTGCCCTCAATCTGCTTAGTGAAATCGGCCTTTACACGCCTTATTGTTCCTAACTTTTGCTCCAGATAATCCAGGTATTCCATCGTCTGGGGATGCTCATGCCCGGTATCAGCAAAAACTTTTACAGGTGACAAGCCATGCTCAACGGCGTGCAGGTATTGTGCCAGGCTATCTTTTCCCCCGGACATGCTGACTACATTGATAGTTGAGGTGTCATAGCAGCGGGGATCAATCACGGAGTTCATACAGCACCAGCCTGGCCATTTACCAGCCTGGTTATTTCCTGCTCAAGCTCACGGCCCGGCGCGGTTATCGTGCAGTGTTCAGCCCATTCGTTATTACGTAATAGCCCGATGAGAGCACTCAGATCGTCTTTCAAACGCTTAATGGATAATTCCCGAGCCTGAATCTCACGCTCCAGACTTGCAGCATAGGCATTAGCTCCGACCGCAGTCCATCCCCCCTCAATGCATCCATCAGGCAAGCCCGCCAGTACCCTGCGGGCAATAACCACTTCATCAATAAGAGAAATTACGTTCAGTTCAAACGCAGCATCTGCCGGAGTTTCCCACTCTGCCGGGATACCTGAAATGTCAGAAAGCTCCCGCCGTAACTCTGCCAGTTGCTCATTTGTTAGCGCCTGTTTTAATTCCATGCTGCACCGCCTTTGCTTTCAATGGCTGCGGCTTCTTCGCGGATAAGCTCCACGATTTCGGCGGCACTCAGCCCGGTATTTGCGGCATGATTGGCCAGTTTTTCGAGACGCAGGGAGCATAGATCAGCCGCTGCGGCCTTACCCTCCTGAGTGGCCTTTTTAAGGTGCTCCTGCATAACAGACCAGGCAGGGACGTTGTTTTTTAAAAATTGCTCATATCTATACTGCTCTTCGTTATGCATATTGCTTTCTCCAGGGCAAAAGAATCCCCGGCCATCGAATGGATGGCCGAAAAATTCCGGGTTAATTAGTGAAAAGTCGGGGTGTTTGTTACGGCTGAATGGTTGGGCGCAGGTACTTTGTGAAGCGGGTACGTCTGGCGCCACCACTCCTGAATAAGCGCTTTAATCTCGCCCTGGCCAAGTGCGCCAGCGGTGTAGAACAAAGCCCTCATGCTTGCCAGCACTTCTATCTGATTGTCTTTTCCTTCGGTCTCACGATAAGCCGCGCACCAGAATGCAGCATTGATAGCCAGCCAACTGCGAACATCAGTTAATTGCTCTGTATCGTTAAAGAAAAAGGGATGAAGCGAGACACGGTGACAATGTACCGTGCTCTTACTCAGGAATAACTCAAGGTAATCACGAGGTACGCGCCATGCGTGTAATTCTGTAGCGAAATTGAATTTATCAACGGAAATAATAGTCATGCCTGTTGTCCCTGTGTTTTTTGCTGGCGCACCTGATTGCGGCCAGAGATCAGATTTACGGTGCTTTCTGGCAGTTTCTGCGTGGTAACCAGTTGCTGGCGCGGTGGCTGGCGGTCAACCATATGCGCAGTGCGTGGCGAAAAATCTTTCTCTCTTAACGATCCGAAACCGGCAAAAAGATTCCTGGCTTCCCGGATACCCGCTCGCAACTGCATCATGCGGCGATGATCAAGGCGGGCATAAAGCTCGCACCAGTTACACTTCGCAAGGCTGGCATTAAGCGCTTCGTGGCCATAAACCGATGCGGCATGCAGAACCACACCGCGCCATTCTGGTTTAAGTGAATCCCAGTATCTGGCGGCTTCTGAGTGATCCGGGAACCACTGGCTAATAATCTGCCGGACATGTTCAGGACTAGAACGCATGGACACCTCCAAGAAATTTAAACAGGCGACGCCACACCGGCAGCGGGCGGGTGTTGAATTTATGAATGTGTGACGGGTTCCAGCGCTTGCCGTTAGGCAGCTCAATCCAGCCATTCCCATAGCTGGGTAGCTGCTGCGGTGGCGACTGGCGTTTAAGCATGGAAGCAATATCTTTCATGGGCGCACCTCACATAAGCCCGGTGGCGTTTGCCGTGACGATATCGACGGCAGCGGCCAGCACAGGCACGGACTGAAAGCGGGTTTCTACGGAATAGACGATCAGCGAAAGGCTTCTGATTGCATCGCTGGCACGGTCAAGGATTTGATTACGGCGGGTTACGGTCATCTTCTCAGTAGAAACAGCTTCTCCGGCTATTGCGCCAATACTGGCAACGGCGGTAAGGGCGCAATACTGCATGTTATCCGGTGTGGCGTTGTTTACCGGAACGGACGGCTGACAATTCATCTGACGTAGCAGACCATCCAGAATGCGTGGATCTTCGGTGTAGTCAGTGATGGCCATCAGCTCATTCAGGGTAAGTTGATGCGCCTGATCGGGATTCAGCTTGCAACGCAGTGTTGCAGGACGCATGCCTAAATCTCTGGCCAGTTGCTCAACGTTGTGCGCCAGCGAAAAGGCGCGGCAAGCGTTATCTAGGTGATCGTGTATGGATACCTTGTAATCGTACATGATTCGCGGATTCCTAATTGATAGCCTGGATTACGTATTAAGCGAAATATTGCATTCGCTTAATGCCTGCACGGTCAGTGCTGCCATGTTGACTTCAATCAGGCCGCGCTTTTGCCCCCCTTTTGGTTTGATGGGTAATTTTCCGTACTCAATCAGGTTTCTTGCGGTTTCCAGCTTAGTACCTGTCCTACGGCAATACTCCTCTAATGGCAGATATGGTTCAGGGATCACGATTGTAATGTTGGGGCGCATAGTGCAAACTCCTCGGTTAAGTCCGATTCGGCAATATCGGTCAATATAGGGCAATAACTAACTTTGAATGGAGAATACTTAGCGTTAGTCTAAGTGTCAATACAAATGAGTGTTTACCTAAATTTTAAGTTTCCTAACTCAAGTGCAGAAGCATTGGATCGTGTCGTCGAGGCTTACGGTTTTTCCATGAAGATGGAGCTTGCCGAACACCTCGGCATAGCTGCCAGCAGCCTATCGGCACGATACAAACGTGAAGTTTTTCCGTCAGATATAGTTCTTCAATGCGCGATGGAAACAGGAGCGAGCCTAGAGTGGCTGGTTACAGGCAAAGGAAGGAAATTTGAGGATAGCAAATTAGACATACTGACAATAAGTAGAAAAAAACTAATTGACGGTAAGATTTTTGACTCTGGTTTTATGATGCTCGACAAAGTGATTTTCCCAACACATAAGCCCATATCTAATAATCTAATTTGCGTTGTTGATGACACCGCTCAATACATCATTGATAAAGATTTTACCGAGGTTATTGATAGCGACTGGCTTGTCGAAATTGAAGAAAAAGTAAGCGTTCGAACACTTACCCGCATACCTATCCGTAAAGTGAGGGTTAGCGGTGTGGGGATGGCTTTTGATTGTTCCCTTGACGATATAAAAATAGCGGGAAAAGTAATATTAACTTTAACAAGCAACTAATAATAAAAGGATTTTAAAAATGACCAAATTAACCCCATTAGTATTGGTTTTATGTTCATTTTCCGTCTCTGCGATGACTAATGATTGCAAGATCGCCGTCCAAATGTTTAACGAAACGGGAACGCTAATTAGCCAAGCTACAGAAGCCGCAAAAGGGAAATCAGCCGCTAAGCTATCCCAGAGCAAAATCACCGCTCAACAGTTTAATTCATGGTTACAAAGGTCTTTCTCCCCACGAATGAGCCAAGCACTTGATAAATACTCAAATTATCAAAGTATCTCATCTGAAAGCCCCATTTTTCTTGGGAATGTTCTGCTCTTAGAAACAAACAATTATGTCGATGCGTTAAAAAATTATATGTCCAGTCGTGATGATCAGCAGATACAAATTTTGAAAGAAGTAATGGCACGTATTAACACAACATACAGCACACTAAAAAAAGACTGCGAAGGCTAATTTATTCATGTCTGTCCGCAAACTAAATAACGGTCAATGGATAGCTGATTTTTATACCGTTGACCGTAGTAATGGCAAAGAAGGTAAACGCGTCCGTAGAAAATTCGCCACAAAAGGCGAGGCGCTGGCATTTGAGAATTACACTCTGCAACAGGTCGAGGATTCGCCCTGGCTGGGTGAGAAGAAGGATCAGCGTACATTACTTGACCTGATTTCCATGTGGTACGAGCGACACGGTGTAGCACTTGCAAACGGTCTAAAACGTAAAGATGCAATGACATGGGCGGCTGAATGCATGGGATTTCCACTGGCTACAGAATTTACCGCACAACTTTTCACGACTTACCGGGCTAAAAGGTTGGATGGCCAGTTTGCACGAACTACTCGTGTAATGAAGGTTTCCCCAAAAACCATGAATCTTGAACATGCTTACTTTTTAGCTATGTTCAATGAGTTAAAGCGAATTGGTGAATGGCCAGCGCCAAATCCTCTCGAAAATGTAAGGCAGTACCGCACTGACGAAACTGAAATGGCTTTTCTTTCAGCCGATGAGATAGACAGGCTTTTAATTGAATGCCAACGCAGCACAGTTAGCTATTTGGAATTAGTAGTTAAGATATGCCTGGCAACTGGCGCACGGTGGAATGAGGCCGCATCTCTGAAACGCTCCCAGATAGCGGCAGGAAAAGTTACGTTCATTAAAACTAAGGGGAAGAAAAACAGAACAATCCCCCTAGATGCTGATTTAGTGGCTGAAATCCCGGATAAATCTGGCGCACTTTTCCCTGCGCCGTGTTACAACGCATTCCGTTCTGCGCTGGAACGTGCCCAGATAGAATTACCAGCTGGACAACTAACCCACGTCCTACGACATACTTTTGCCAGTCATTTTATGATGAACGGCGGAAACATACTGGTCTTACAAAAAATCCTCGGCCATTCCGATATATCAATGACAATGCGTTATGCGCATTTCTCGCCTAATCATCTGGAAGATGCCGCACGCCTCAACCCCCTAAAGTGTCGCAGAATTGTCGCGCTAGCTTAGGAATACTGCCGATTATTGACGAATATTGACGAATAAAACCATTATAATAATCAGTAAGTTACTGTTTTTTGAAGATAGTTAATGCTTTAAAATATAGCCTGTGCTATATCTGTATGTAATGCGTTCACCCTTCACGGAACGAAAGGTCACGAAAGCGTAAGGAGGTTCCGATGAATGAGTTCAAGAGGTGCATGCTTGTGTTTAGTCACTCTCCCTTTAAAGTCCGTTTAATGCTGCTGAATATGCTGTGCGATATCATCAACGGCAAACCGCAGCAAACCCCGGACAAGCCTTCCAACTAATGCGGCGTCGCGGTACGCCGCTTCATTTTTCTGTCACAATCTCACGTCATACTGAACGTTTCGTCTAAAAATTCGCGTATTTTTGCTGGATTTGCAATCACCCTCTCAAAACAACCGTTTAGCCGGTGTTGACCTTCGTTGCGCCTCGCTCTATCTTTGCGCTGCCCTGCACAAATTGCGGCTCGCAGAAGCGGACCACATCCCCTCTCCACGCACTGTCCGGCAGGTTTTGACCCTTACGCCAGGGTGAGCACATGGCGGTTTCGCGATAGTCATCAATGAGCCTAATTCTGAAAGAATCCGCTGCGTTTCGCAGCCAGACCGTCAATCCGTGGACGGGTTTCTATTTTCTCCAGTCGATGTTGATTAATTTCGCTCTTGGTTACGAATTTAGCGTGTTGTATGCCGTTGTCCTGACCTGCGCCCTGATTGTGCTCTGGCGTCAAGCGCCACGCGCGCAGAAGGTATTTGTCGGCATAATCTCTCTGGTGGCAGCGTGTTATTTCCCGTTTGGCCAGGCCTACGGCGCGCCGAACTTCAATACGCTGCTCGCTCTGCTGTCGACCAATATGGAAGAGTCCACGGAAATTCTGACTATTTTCCCGTGGTATCACTATGCAATTGGCCTGTTTATCTTCGCTCTGGGCGTCATTTCGATGCGTCGCCGCATCCCGGCCGTGCCGACGCCGTGGCTAAAGTGGGATACCGTAGGCGCCGTGTTTTGCGTGGCATCTTATTTTATCGGCCCGGTACAGAACCACTTCCTGGGATATGACTTCAGGATTATCGATACTGGCGTGCCGGTGCTGCGTTTCGTGCGCGATGTAGCGTTTAACTACTATTTAGTGCGCGTCGAGCAGGAGAATATGGCGCAGTTCGCCAGCATGAAAGACACCTGGACCGTAACGGCGGTAAAACCGAAATATCACATCTATGTGGTGGTGATTGGCGAAAGCGCACGCCGCGATGCGCTCGGCGCGTTTGGCGGCCACTGGAATAACACGCCTTTCGCCAGCCAGGCAAACGGCACTTTCTTTATGGATTACGTATCTGCCAGCGGCTCAACGCAGAAGTCGCTCGGTCTGACGCTGAACCGGGTGGTCGATGATAAACCGCAATACCAGGATAACTTTGTTACGCTGGCGAATCGTGCGGGTTTCCAGACCTGGTGGTTCTCTAATCAGGGGCAGATTGGCGAATACGATACGGCGATTGCCAGCATTGCAAAGCGCGCCGATGAAGTGCAGTTCCTGAAAAATGGCGATTTTGAAGCGAATAAAAACACCCGTGACGAAGAGCTGCTGAAGTTGACCGCTCAGGTCTTTTCAACTCAGCGTACACAGCCTCAGTTGATCGTTCTGCATCTGATGGGTTCGCACCCGCAAGCCTGCGATCGCACCGGCGGTAAATACAATGAGTTTGTACAATCGAAAGAAACGTCCTGCTACCTCTACTCCATCACGCAGACGGACGATCTGCTTGGCAAGCTCTATTCCCAGCTGGTGAATACCGGCGACAGCTTTTCGATGGTCTATTTTTCCGATCACGGGCTGGCAATTAAAGAGCGCGGTAAAGAGGCGCAGTATCTGGCGCATGCCGACAAATTCCAGCAGGATTTCCAGGTGCCGTTTATGGTGATCTCCAGCGACGATACAAAGCACCGGATCGTCAAGGCTCGCCGTTCAGCCAATGATTTCCTTGGTTTCTTCTCGCAGTGGACCGGGATCGCCGCCGAGCAGATAAAAAATTCTTACCGCTTTATCTCCGAGCAAAAGGCCGGGCCAGTCTACATTACTAACTTTAAGTTACAGAAAGTTGACTACAACCAGCTGGGCACAGATCTTTTTGATACCCACAGTAAACACTGATTGGTGAGCGTTTCCGGCAAAAAAAAATCCGCCCAATGGGCGGATTTTTTATATCGCCGAAGCGATTAGAAACGGTAACCAACACCGGCAATCCAGGTGCCAACGTCAACGCTACGAATACGGCTCTGCTCGTAAGAGAAGTCCAGAGCAACGTTTTCCATCGGGTTGAACTGCAGACCGGCACCGTAAGAGAAGCCGTAGTCGCTGGTGTCAGAAACTTTAGCGGTATCAACAGTCTGCTGGAATTTACCGTAACCAACACCTACTACACCGTAGATGCTCGCCCAGTCGTTCAGACGGTAAGCCGGACCCGCGGTGATACCGTAGTACTGCGCTTTGTTATAGACGCCGCTTTCGGTACGATCTTTTTCAGTGTAAGTAAAGGAACCGATAACACCCAGCGGGTTGTCATTCTGCTCGTAGCGGTATTTCAGGTTGAAGCCGTTAGTTTTGTTAGCAATACCCTGCGCATCGCTCTGAGCGTAGCCGCCGGTAACGGTTGAAGTTGCTGCTACTGCGGAACCTGCAGATACCGCCAGAAGAGCGGCCAGTGCTGAAAGACATGCAATTTTTTTCATAATCCACCTCAAATGTGCTTCAAGTAAATCCTACGTCCTACGTTTTTAAATATATCAAAAATGGTCAGGAAACTCTTTGCAGGAATTGGGGTCTAAAGTGCCATTTGATGTAACAGAAAGTTTCCGCTGTTGAACAACCCTTTCAAAAAACACGTATTTTCCCGCATAACGCGCCATTATGATGCTCAATAAGTGGCACATTCATCCAGACAATTCTTAAATCAACAGGTTAATTAACCATCAGATAATCCTTATTCTACGGATATTCGGGCAGTTTTTTTCAACGAACGCTCAACCAGCCGGAGGTATTTTCAAGTAGACTGACGGCTTTACTTCACTTGACATAAATTGACGGGAGAAAGGATGCCAGGGTTGTCTCGTAAGCTACCGGTGTGGCTGCCGGTTTTGGTGTTACTTATCGCCATGATCTCTATTCAGGGCGGTGCATCGCTGGCGAAATCTTTGTTTCCACTGGTCGGCGCACCTGGCGTTACTGCACTGCGTCTGGCGCTCGGCACGATTATCCTGGCCATCGTTTTCAAACCCTGGCGGTTACGTTTCACCCGTGAGCAACGTTTGCCGCTACTGTTCTACGGGCTGTCGCTCGGCGGGATGAACTATATGTTCTACCTCTCCATTCAGACCGTACCACTTGGTATCGCCGTGGCGCTGGAATTCACCGGGCCACTGGCCGTTGCGTTGTTCTCCTCCCGCCGCCCGGTCGATTTTATCTGGGTGATCCTGGCCGTACTTGGGCTATGGTATTTGCTGCCGCTGGGAGAAAACGTCTCGCATGTGAATCTGAGCGGCGCAGCCTTTGCCCTCGGCGCCGGTGCCTGCTGGGCGATTTACATCCTCTGCGGCCAGCGCGCGGGTGAGGAACACGGCCCGGCAACGGTCGCGCTTGGATCGTTAATTGCGGCGATCGTGTTTGTCCCTCTCGGTACGCTCCAGTCTGGTGAACTGCTGTGGCACTGGTCGATTTTGCCGCTTGGTATCGCCGTTGCCGTGTTGTCCACCGCACTGCCCTACTCACTGGAGATGATTGCATTAACCAGGCTTCCCACCCGCACTTTCGGTACGCTGATGAGTATGGAGCCCGCGATGGCAGCGATCTCAGGCATGGTTTTCCTTGGCGAAACGCTCGCTTTGCAGCAGGTTCTGGCGCTGATGGCCATCGTCATCGCCTCGATGGGCTCCACGCTGACGCTGCGGCGGGAAAGTAAAATCCGCAAAGTGGGTATTGGTTAAATAATTATTGTTCAGCATGAGATTTGTCTTATGCTGAATATCCTCCAACTGCAGAGACATTATTTCTTACGTTTACGTACATTTCTCTTGAAATAGGATTACCGTCCCCCTTCCATTCACGAAATTATTTAATTTTTCTTATAATTCATCTTGTTAGTTGTCACCACATAAAAAATGAGCATATATTCTGGTTTTGCTATTGAACCGATAGGCACAGCCAAAACAGATAAATGAAATCTGGTGCTATACTTAGTTTCGGTAATTACCTGGGACACAAACATCAAGAGGATATGAGATTATGAGTACCGCTAAACTGGTTAAAACGAAAGCGTCTAATCTGCTTTATACCCGCAACGATGTATCGGATAGCGATAAAAAAGCGACCATTGAGTTGTTGAATCGCCAGGTGATCCAGTTCATTGACCTGTCGCTGATTACCAAACAGGCCCACTGGAATATGCGCGGTGCTAACTTCATTGCCGTACATGAAATGCTGGATCAGTTCCGTACTGCGTTGACCGACCATCTTGATACGATGGCGGAACGTGCTGTACAGCTGGGCGGAGTGGCACTGGGCACCACGCAGGTGATCAACAGCAAAACCCCGCTGAAAAGCTACCCGCTGGACATCCACAGCGTTCAGGATCACCTGAAAGAACTGGCCGATCGTTATGCCATCGTGGCAAATGACGTGCGTAAAGCGATTAGTGAAGCGAAAGACGAAGATACTGCAGATATCTTCACTGCGGCATCCCGCGATCTGGATAAATTCCTGTGGTTCATCGAATCCAATATCGAATAATCCATAAGCTTTATCAATGACCCCTTCGCTTCCCGCGAAGGGGTTTGCACTTTTAAGGTGCAATGTTTTTCCTTTTTCCCTGCCTAAAGTTTCCTCTACGTTATTATCTCATCACAAAATTGTTAATAACCGATTGTTTTACACCCACGTTCTGCGCTAAAAAAGAGCAAAATCCGCCGGGTTATTTTTATGCACCAAAAGTGCGCACCAAAATAGTGCTAAACAGTCTCGTTGCTATGCTTATTGTGCAACCGGTTAAAGCATCGCCTTTACAAAACAATAGGTTGTAAACCTGGCATGATTTTTTCATACTGCGTTCATTCTCGCAGGGGATCGCTCCCCGGATACAAAAGGAAAAACTATGAAGTCTGTACTGAAATTTTCCCTGGCTGCACTCGCTCTCGCCTTTGCTGTTTCCTCTCAGGCTGCTGATAAAAAACTGGTGGTTGCCACCGACACAGCATTCGTTCCTTTCGAGTTTAAACAGGGCGACAAATACGTTGGTTTCGACGTGGATCTGTGGGCAGCTATCGCGAAAGAGCTGAAACTGAATTATGAACTGAAGCCGATGGATTTCAGCGGCATCATCCCAGCGCTGCAAACCAAAAACGTCGACCTGGCGCTGGCAGGCATTACGATTACCGAAGAGCGTAAGAAAGCGATCGAGTTCTCTGACGGCTATTACAAAAGCGGTCTGCTGGTGATGGTGAAAGCCAACAACAACGACGTGAAAAGCGTCAAAGATCTGGATGGCAAAGTGGTGGCGGTGAAGAGCGGTACCGGTTCTGTTGATTACGCGAAAGCAAACATCAAAACCAAAGACCTGCGTCAGTTCCCGAACATCGACAATGCATACATGGAACTGGGCACTGGCCGCGCAGATGCCGTTCTGCATGACACGCCGAACATCCTGTACTTCATTAAAACTGCCGGTAACGGTCAGTTCAAAGCGGTTGGTGAGTCCCTGGAAGCGCAGCAGTACGGTATCGCCTTCCCGAAAGGCAGCGACGACCTGCGTGAAAAAGTGAACGGCGCGCTGAAAACCTTGCGCGAAAACGGCACCTACAACGAAATCTACAAAAAATGGTTCGGTTCTGAGCCTAAATAATTATTAAAAAATAAAGCGTTACTCCTCAGGGGCGATCTTCGCCCCTGATACATTTGTTACAACCACGGTATACAGGAACACATCATGCAGTTTGACTGGAGCGCCATTTGGCCTGCCATTCCGCTTCTGATCGAAGGCGCGAAGATGACGCTGTTGATCTCGGTCCTCGGCCTCATTGGCGGGTTGATCATTGGTCTGGCAGCGGGTTTCGCACGCACTTTCGGCGGCTGGATTTCCAACCATATCGCACTGGTATTTATCGAAGTTATTCGCGGTACGCCTATCGTCGTACAGGTCATGTTTATCTACTTTGCCCTGCCGATGGCGTTTAACGATCTGCGCATCGATCCTTTCTCGGCCGCCGTTGTCACCATTATGATTAACTCTGGCGCCTATATTGCGGAAATCACCCGTGGTGCAGTGCTTTCTATTCATAAAGGCTTCCGGGAAGCGGGCCTCGCGTTAGGTCTGTCGCGTGGTGAAACCATTCGCCATGTGATCCTACCTTTAGCGCTGCGCCGTATGCTGCCGCCGCTGGGCAACCAGTGGATCATCAGCATCAAAGATACTTCGCTGTTTATTGTTATCGGCGTCGCCGAACTGACCCGCCAGGGCCAGGAAATCATTGCCGGCAACTTCCGCGCGCTGGAGATCTGGAGCGCCGTTGCGGTCGTCTATCTGATCATTACCCTGGTGCTGAGCTTCATTCTGCGTCGTCTTGAAAGAAGGATGAAAATCCTGTGATCGAATTTAAAAACGTCTCCAAGCACTTTGGTCAAACCCAGGTGCTGCACAACATTGATCTGAATATCACTGAAGGTGAAGTGGTGGTCATTATCGGGCCGTCCGGCTCTGGTAAATCAACACTGCTGCGTTGCATTAACAAGCTAGAAGAGATCACCAGCGGTGATCTGATTGTTGATGGCCTGAAAGTCAACGATCCGAAAGTGGATGAGCGCCTGATCCGCCAGGAAGCTGGCATGGTTTTTCAGCAGTTCTATCTGTTTCCGCATCTGACGGCGCTGGAAAACGTGATGTTTGGCCCGCTGCGCGTGCGCGGAACCAATAAAGCCGATGCTGAAAAATTGGCAAGAGATCTGCTGGCGAAGGTCGGGCTGGCTGAACGTGCGCACCACTATCCGTCCGAGCTTTCCGGCGGTCAGCAGCAGCGCGTCGCGATTGCCCGCGCGCTGGCGGTAAAACCGAAGATGATGCTGTTCGATGAGCCAACTTCCGCGCTCGATCCGGAACTGCGCCACGAAGTGCTGAAAGTGATGCAGGATCTGGCTGAAGAAGGCATGACCATGGTGATCGTTACCCATGAAATCGGCTTCGCCGAGAAAGTGGCGTCGCGCCTGATTTTCATCGACAAAGGGCGCATTGCCGAAGACGGCAATCCGCAACAGTTGATCGAAAATCCACCCAGCCCGCGCTTACAGGAATTTTTACAACACGTTTCCTGATGCGCTTGTGCCCCTCCGCCTGGAGGGGCGTTTCCCCCGGATTGTTCTCATTTCCTGCCCTGCTCCGTCCGGCATCTATACTTATCATTTTGCTGGACTTTCTCACCGGAGGAGCATATGCCGTGGATATTGCTATTCATCACTCTGCTGTGCGCGCCGCTTCAGGCCGCGACGATACCCGGCATCACAGCACCCGCAGCCAGTAGCGCGTCATCTACCCAAAACAGTGAACCCAGCGTCGAACAAAAAAAAGCAGCCTATGCGGCGCTGGCAGACGTGCTGGAAAACGATGATTCACGCAAAGAATTGATTGATCAACTGCGGAAAGTCGCCACCACACCGCCGCAGGAGCCGGTTCCGGAGATCACGCCGCCGGAAGTCAAAGAACAGAAAACGGTGCTGGAAAATGTCACCGAAGTCAGCGGCTACTACGGCGAAGCGCTGGCCTCTCGCTTCGCCCAACTCTACCGCAATATCACCGGCTCGCCGCATAAGGCCTTTAACCCGCAAACCTTCACTAATGCCGCCAGCCACTTTTCATTACTCGCGGTACTGGTTTTTGCTTTCTGGATACTGGTGCGTCAGTGTGTTATGCCGCTCTACCGCCGGATGGGCAACTGGGGAAGGCGCAAAAACCGCGAACGGCGGAACTGGTTGCAGTTGCCCGCCATGATAATTGGCGCCTTTATTATCGACCTGCTGTTACTGGTGCTGACGCTGTTTATCGGCCAGTTGCTCAGCGCCAGGCTGAATGCGGGCAATAGCACCATCGCTTTCCAGCAAAGCCTGTTCCTTAATGCGTTTGCGCTGATTGAGTTTTTCAAAGCCATTCTGCGGCTGATTTTCTGCCCGCGCATTCCGGAACTGCGTCCGTTTCGTATTGCTGACGGCACCGCTCGCTACTGGCATCTGCGCCTGAGTGCATTGAGCAGCCTGATTGGTTATGGCCTGCTGGTGGCGGTGCCGATTATCTCCAATCAGGTGAATGTGCAGGTCGGCGCACTCGCTAACGTGGTGATTATGCTGTGTATTACCGTCTGGGCGCTCTATCTTATCTTCCACAATAAGCGCGAGATCCAGCACAACCTGATTGAGCTTGCCGACCACTCACTGGCCTTCTTTAGCTTATTTATCCGCGCTTTTGCGCTGATCTGGCACTGGCTCGCCAGCGCCTACTTTGTCGTGCTGTTCTTTTTCTCGCTGTTTGACCCGGGCAATAGCCTGAAATTTATGATGAGCGCGTCGGTTAACAGCCTTGCCATTCTGAGTATTGCAGCCTTCCTCTCCGGCGTACTGTCACGCTGGCTGAATAAAACCATCACCCTCTCGCCGCAGGTGCAACGCAACTACCCGGAGCTGCAAAAGCGGCTGAACGGTTGGCTGTCGGCGGCACTGAAAACGGCGCGCATTCTGGTCGTGTGCGCCACCATCATGCTGCTGCTGAATGCCTGGCGACTGTTTGATTTCTGGCACTGGCTCAATTATGGCGCGGGGGAGAAAACCGTCGATATTCTGATCCGCATTGCGCTGATCCTCTTCTTCTCGGCGGTGGGCTGGACGTTGCTGGCGAGCCTGATTGAGAACCGCCTGGCATCGGATATTCACGGCCGTCCACTGCCAAGCGCACGCACGCGCACATTACTGACACTGTTCCGCAATGCGCTGGCGGTGGTGATCAGCACCATCACGGTGATGATTGTGCTCTCAGAAATTGGTGTCAATATCGCACCGCTGCTCGCCGGTGCCGGTGCGTTAGGGCTGGCGATCTCATTCGGTTCGCAAACGCTGGTCAAAGACATTATTACCGGGATTTTTATTCAGTTCGAAAATGGGATGAACACCGGCGATCTGGTGACTATCGGGCCGCTAACCGGCACCGTCGAGCGAATGTCGATTCGTTCCGTCGGCGTGCGCCAGGATACGGGGGCGTACCATATTATTCCCTGGTCATCGATAACCACCTTCGCCAACTTTGTCCGCGGTATTGGTTCGGTAGTGGCAAATTATGATGTCGATCGCCATGAAGAGACCGATAAAGCCAATCAGGCGCTGAAGGATGCGGTGGCCGAACTGATGGAACAGGAAGATATTCGCGGGCTGGTGATCGGCGAGCCGTCATTCGCCGGGCTGGTCGGGCTAACCAATACCGCCTTTACGCTACGTGTTACCTTTACCACGCTGCCGCTGAAGCAGTGGACAGTCAGGTTCGCCCTCGACACCATGGTGAAAAAACATTTCGATCGCGCGGGCATTCGCCCACCGGTGCAGACGTATCAAGTGCTGCCTGCACCGCAAAACTCACCGCAACCGGCCTCACCGGCGAGCCCGCCGCCGCCAGCAGAGCCTACCCTTTAAAGCGGCTCTGCGCCCAGCGTTTACGCTGGGTCTCATCGAGGAAAGTCCAGGCGATAAAGCGGCTCTGCTTTTGACCCTGGGCCATCTCTTTTTTCATTACCTTCACCGCACCTGCCTGCGTCAGTGCGCGATATAGCTCGGGCAGGTTATCGCCACGCGAGACCAGCGAGGTGAACCACAGCACCTGGCGGGCGAACTGCTGGCTCTCCGCAATCATCTTGCAGATAAAAGCGACTTCGCCGCCTTCGCACCATAACTCCTGCTGCTGACCGCCAAAGTTGGCGGCATCGCTGGCAGCTTGCCCCAGATTACGGCGTTTACGCTCACTGCCCGCCTGCGCGCTCTGCGCCGAGTCATGAAACGGCGGATTACAGAGCGTGGCATCATACTGCTCATTTTTATGGATAACGCCAGCAAGAATTGCTGACGGATCTTTTTGCCGACGCAGACGAACCGCGCGGCTCAGCCCCGGATTAGCGCTAATAATCGCCTGCGCGCTGGTCAGCGCCGCATCGTTAATTTCGCTGCCGGTAAAACGCCAGCCATATTCATGGTGACCAATCAGCGGATAGATGCAGTTCGCCCCGGTTCCAACATCCAGCACGCTGGCCTGCGCAGGGAGCTGCCCTTCGTTGCTCTCTGCCAGCACATCAGCCAGATGGTGGAGATAATCGGCGCGTCCTGGCACCGGCGGGGTGAGAAAACCCTCGGGGATATCCCACTCACGCACACCATAGAAGTACGCCAGTAGCGCTTTGTTTAAAGCCTTCACCGCCTGCGGTTCAGCGAAATCAATGGTCGACTCGCCTTTTGGGTTAGCGGTGATAAAGTCGCGCAATGACGGATTCGCGACGCACAATGCGTCAAGGTCGTAGCGGCTGTGGTGGCGGTTACGCGGGTGCAAACCCGGCTTCTGGGCATTCATGGCATTCTCCTGTTAGCAGCGGCGTAAGATACCCGTTGACGTTGACCGGGTAAATAAGTGAGGCTGAAGAAACTTGTCTGACAACCAGGAAACGCTATGTATTTTTATGAACCGGCGAAAGGCCATGGCCTGCCGCACGATCCGCTGAATGCGATTATTGGTCCGCGTCCTATCGGCTGGATTGCCTCGCTGGATGGCAAAGGCCAGCGAAATCTTGCGCCGTACAGTTTCTTTAACTGTTTCAATTATCGCCCGCCGATTATTGGTTTCGCCAGCAGCGGCTGGAAAGATAGCGTACGCAATATTACTGAAACCAAAGAGTTTGTCTGGAACCTGACGACCCGCGATTTAGCAGTGCGGATGAATGAAACCTCCGCGTCGCTGCCTCACGGCGAAGATGAGTTTACCCGTGCAGGCCTGACGCCCGTTGCCGGTCGTATCGTCAGCGCGCCGCGTGTGGCGGAAAGCCCGGTCAACTTCGAATGTCGCCTCTCCCAGTGTATTCAACTGACCACCGCCGATGGCAGTGCCATCGATAGCTGGCTGGTGCTGGGCGAAGTGGTCGCGGTACACATTGATGAATCGCTGCTGGAAAACGGCATTTATCAGACCGCAAAAGCACAGCCCGTGCTGCGCGCGGGCGGCCCGTCGGCCTATTACGGGATCAGTGAAGCGCAGCGCTTTGATTTGATCCGCCCGGATAACCGCTAACCCCGTTTACCTGTCCCAGCCTGGAGCCCTGTGCTATCGGGCGTTTGCTATAATTACGCTATTGCAACTAAGGAGGCGATCATGGCTTCAGGCTGGGCAAATGACGGTGCGGTACAGCAGCAGATCGACAGTACGATTGAAGATGCCGTGGCGCGCGCCCGTCGTGATTTACCCCACGGTGAAAGTCTGCTGACCTGCGAAGAGTGTGGCGAACCGATCCCGGAAGCGCGTCGTAAAGCGATTCCAGGGGTGCGCTTATGCGTTACCTGCCAGCAGGAGAAAGATTTACATAACTCTACATTCTCAGGATATAATCGCAGAGGTTCAAAGGATAGCCAGTTACGTTGACCTTTCCTGACGTTTTCAACCAGCGCAAGCGGTTGCCTTTACATCCACAAAATCTCGCAGTGAAAGTAGCAAAATGTGCCGCAAAATTGTCCGCTGCGCTGATCTGCTGGCGAATGTCCTTTTTTCTTACACAAAAGCCTTTCAAATCAAACAGCTATATCTTATTCAATTTTTTAGAATAAGGTCGTCAATTCTCTTCGATTTTATCTCTTGTGAAAAACCGTGATACTTATCACATCGACGGAACATCGTCCCCAACACAGAATAACCTGCGAGAAATTGACTATGAAAACCATCAAATATGCTGTTGCTGCTATCGCGCTTTCTACCCTCTCTTTCGGTGCCTTTGCTGCCCAATCTGTGACTGCCGCACAAGCCGAAAGCCTGGACAAAATCGGTGTTGTTTCTGCTCACGGCGCAACCACGCTGGACGGTCTGGAAGCCAAACTGGCTGCCAAAGCGCAGGCTGCTGGTGCCAGCGGCTACAGCATCATCTCTGCTGCCGGCAATAACAAACTGAGCGGCACTGCGGTTATCTACAAATAACCCAACCGAAGTTATACCCCCCGGCAAATTAACCCTCTGCCGGGATGCTCCACCCTCATTGACCCTGTTGTTACCCTGTTTTTGCCCGTCCTGGATTGTGACGGGCTTTTTTTTGCTTAAAAACTCTGTGCTACCCGCGCCAGCCCCTCTTCCAGCGTCGCGCTTTCTCCGGTTGCCACCAGGCAACAGGCCAGCTGAATTTTTAGTGACTCCGGTATTGCTTCGCGCCCGGCAAGGCAGTGTTCGATCCAGCGAGCCGTGCTCTCTGCATCTTTTGCCACGCCTTCCAATGCAACCTGCTCGGCAGCATCGTTGCGCGCAAAGAGGATCCGCTCGCCTGCGGCGTCAATCAGGTTGATCTGCGGACAGCGCTGCGGGTTCGCATACACTTCCCCTTCCGTCCCCGCCATCAGCAGCGCACGGCCACCGATGTCGGCGAAAAATTTCCCCACCCGCGTAAGGTATTCGGGATGAGAAACGCTGGATAAACGCAGTGCCGCGTCGGTTTTAAACGGCGTTACCAGCTTCGCCAGCGTGTGCGCACTGTTGCGCACGCCCATGCGCCAGCGCATCGCTAGCTGTTTTTCCAGTGGCGGACAGAGCGCGTGTACCGGCATAAAGACCGGATGATGGCCTTCCAGCTTCGCCTGCGCCTGCCCGGCGTGCAGCGTCGGCTCAATGCCCAACAGGGTGAAAATACTTTCGCTAATCACGCGCGTGGGATCTGCGCTAATGCCGTGCACCAGCACCGGGAAACCCAGCTTATTCAGCAGAATAGCCAATAATGGCGTGAGATTAGGCTGTTTGCGCGCGCCGTTATAGCTGGGAATAACAATCGGCATCGGTTTCGCCACCGGCGGCGTCAGCGCCAGCGTGTGCTGCTGCATCGCCTCGTAGAAGCCGCGCATTTCCGCCTCGCCTTCGCCTTTAATGCGCAGCGCAATCAGAATGCCGCCCATCTCCAGATCCGGTACGTCGCCGTTCAGCATCTGCGCATAGAGACCACGCGCGGTGTCAATATCCAGATCCCGGGCATGGTTCTTTCCGCGACCAATCTCTTTGATAACTTTACGGTAATCCATGACAGTTCCTCGCATGCTCACATCGTTAACGGCGCTTGCGGCGCTTTTGTTCTGGTTTTTTCACCGGTTTCTTCACTATAACGTCCGGCATTGCCGGTTGGGAAATAGGAAACACCGGCAGCGCATCAAGCAGACGTTTTCCATAGCTTTTGGTCAACAGGCGCTTATCGTAAATCACCACTTCGCCGCGACAACCGTGGCTACGGATAAGCCTGCCGACCTGCTGGATAAGATTAAACGAGGCGCTGGGCAAACTCTGTACTTCAAACGGATAACGGTTGAGGCTCTTCAGCCACTCACCTTCGGTGATCACCACCGGGCTATCAATCGGCGGAAAGGCGATTTTATGAATATGCACCTGTGTCAGGTAATCGCCTTTCAGATCAAGCCCTTCGGCGAAGGATTGCAGGCCAACCAGCACGCTGCGCTCGCCCGCGTCGATCCGTTTACGGTGCAGTTCCACCAGCCGGTAGCGCGGCTGATCGCCCTGCACCAATAGCAGCAGGCGTAAATCCGCCACGTAACTTAAAAACAGTTGCATCGCGCGCTGGCTGGCGAACAGCACCAGCATCCCCGGATGGGCTTTACTTTCCACCTGCTCACGAAACCAGGTCGCCATTTCGGCGATATGCTGCTCTTCATTTTCAATCAGCGGTTCGTAGCGCATTTGCGGGATAACAATCTTCCCCTGCTCAACGTGATTGAAAGGCGAATCCAGCGAGACAAATCGGTCGCCCGCTTTCTCTTTCAGGCCGCTCATCTCTTGCAGGCGATTAAAACTGTTCAACGACCTCAGCGTGGCGGAGGTGATAACAATATGCGGTACGCTGCGCCACAGCAGCTTCTCCAGCTGATCGCTGACGCGAATGCCTACGCAGTGAAACAGCAGATGTAGCTGCCCCTCCCGCACTTCGCGCGTCGCCCATTTCGATACCGGCGCACCGGAAGCCTGCACCATTGAGGCCAGCCGCCAGAGTTTGCTCTGGCTTTCAAACATGCCAAGCGCACGGTTCATTTGCAGGATCACCCGGTGCAAACGCACAATGTCGTGGCTACCGGTCTTTTCGCTTAAATCGTTGAGGAACAGCTCCGCCAGCCCGCGCAGCATCTCTGTTAGCTTCGCCAGCCGCTGACAAATCGCCATCACCTCATCCGGCAGCTCGCCCATAGCAAAGCGGTGTTCGGCTTCCTGACCAGCAGGAAGATAGAGGTTGAGCATGTTATTCAATGATGAAATCAGCCCGAACAGCTCTTCGCAGTGGGCGTTGAGCCGCTCCGGCGTCGCCAGCGGCGGCAGAGTTTTCGGCCGGAACTGCTCCAGGCATGTCGCCACCAGCCGGATAAATAAGTCGAGCTGTAGCTGATACCAGGACGCTGTTATTTCGGCGCTCATCTCCAGCGCATCGCGCGCCACATCCGGCAGATGATGGCCTTCATCCAGCACCAGCAGTAGGTTTTTCGGCTCCGGCAAGACGGCTTCGCTCTCCAGCGCCGCCATCACCAGCGCGTGGTTCGCTACCACCACTTCCGCTTCCTGAATTTCACGCCGCGCGACAAAGAACGGACATTCCCGGTAATAGTGGCAGTTGCGGTTCAGGCAACTGGCTTTATCGGTACTGAGGCGACGCCATAAATCATCACTGATGGCTTTATCGGTGTGATCGCGCAGGCCGTCCCATTTGTAGCTGTCGAGATCGGCTTTCAGCGTCGCGCACTGCTTCTGTTCCTCTTTGCTGCCCGGCGTCAGCTCATCATCAAGGAACGCCAGCAGATCCTGCTGGTCCGGCTCGCTGCTGGCCAGCGCAGCCAGATTGCGCGGGCAGACATAGCGCCCACGGCCAAACGCTGCGGTAAAACGTAAATCGGGGATAATTTTGCGCAGCAGCGGCAGATCTTTACTGTAGATCTGATCCTGCAACGCCACGTTGGCGGTACTGACCACCAGCGTTTTTTGCTCTTCGCGGGCAATAGCAATACCCGGAATTAAATAAGAGAGCGTTTTCCCGACGCCGGTCGGCGCTTCGATCGCCAGATGCCTGCCCTCTTCACCCGCCAGCGTTTTCGCGACATCAGCAATCATCTGCCGCTGCGGCGCACGGGGAATAAAGTCCGGGATCTGTTGTTGCAACGCCTTATACCAGGCGGCGATCTGCGCTTTTAGCGCGGCAGTAAGAGCCATGAAGAGACCTGAAATACTGTATAAACAGCCACTATTGTGGCATTTTTAGCGCCCGCTGGGTAACCCTTTTTGCCATTCTGGAAGCGGCCACGAAAACCCATTTTCCACCTCTGCAATACAGGATATTTTTCGCCGGGCGGATCACAAATTAGCAGATCTATTCATAAGTACTCTATATAGCGCGTTGATCATTGAACAGGGCAATGCTAGTTTTTACCTGCATTACGCTTGTTACCGAATATCGGGCAAAACCTAAATGCAGAGAACAAGGACAGATGATGTCCATTGCTGTATTTACGTTTTGCCCGTTTTTGTTTGCAGGAGTTAGCGATGCTGGTCAAACAAATCTTAAATAATAACGTGGTCAGCGCCATCGACGATCGTGGCTTTGAGGTTATTCTGACCGGGCGAGGGCTGGGTTTTAATACGCAGAACGGCGCCATCGTTAACGAACAAGCCATCGAGAAAATATTCCATTTGCAGGATTCGCAGGTCTCTGCCCGTTTTAAAGATCTGATTAGCGAAGTTCCTGTCGAAATAGTGCAACTGACCGCCGACATTGTCACGCTGGCCCGCAGCCAATTGTCGCATAAATTAAGCGAAGGTTTGTACGTCACGCTAGCTGACCATCTGCATTTCGCGCTACAACGCAATGAAAAACATGAGCAATTGCCGAATCCGCTGGAGTGGGAGGTACGCCATTTTTATACCGCTGAATATGCCCTTGGTCGCCAGGCGATTGGTATGGTGGTGGCGCGCACCGGGCAATTATTGCCTGACAGCGAAGCCTGCAGTATTGCGTTACATATTGTGAATGCCGGGCTGAACGACAGCATGGGAAAAACCACGCAAATCACACGGCTTATTTATCAACTACAGAATATCGTTAAATACTTTTTCAGCCTGCCACTCGACGAGCACAGCCTGAATTACCAACGTTTCATTACCCATTTAAAATTTTTCGCCCAGCGGGTGATTGATGGGGTGGTGTTAAATAATGACGACGAAGAGTTATTTGCCATGGTACAGCGCCGCTATCAGACCACCCTGAAATGCGTCGATGCCATCAATGAGTTTGTCGGCAAAAACTATCACCACACCATGAGCAACTCGGAAAAGCTCTATCTGACCGTGCATATCGAAAACGTGGTACAGCGGGCAGAACCCAATTAGTTTACCCAACATCATTCGCGTAGCCGCAACCACAAAGCGGCAGCTTGAAGGATGAAATGTATAGATTCCGTCCAGGCTTGTTACTGTTCAATCAGGCAAACCCCAGAGGAAACAAGGTATCGGCGTAAAGCCGATGATTGTGGATGATGCCAGCAATGCGGGCGTCAGTCTGGAGGAATTATCATGAATTATCAGGATACCGCGCAGCAGATCATCAACAGGATCGGCGGCAAGGACAATATTCTGTCGCTGTTTCATTGTATTACCCGTCTGCGTTTTTTACTCAAAGATAACGACAAGGCCGATCGCGCGGCGCTGGAAGCGCTGGATGGCGTGATAGGCGTCAATATCTCTGGCGATCAGTTTCAGTTGATTATCGGTAACGATGTGGCCCCACTGTGCGACGCGCTGCTGGCCAAATTACCCGGCGTCTCGTCCGGCGGCGCTGTGCAACATGGTAAACGCCGCAACCCGGTATCGGTGCTGCTGGAAGGGCTGTCCAGTATCTTCTCGCCGATCATTCCGGCGATTGCCGGAGCCGGTATTCTGAAAGGCGTCCTGGCGCTAGTGGTCGCGATGCAGTGGCTGGAAACCAGCAACCAGACCTACCAAATCCTGCTCGCCATCAGCGACGGCGTGTTTTACTTCATGCCGCTGGCGCTGGCTTTCAGCGCCGCCAATAAGTTCGGCGCAAATCCTTACGTGGCAGTGGCGCTGGCCGCCGCCCTCTTCCATCCTGCAATTCAGGCGCTGTTTAAATCCGGCGCGCCGATCAATTTTATGCACCTGCCGGTGCCAACCGTGAATTATGCCTCAACGGTGATCCCGATCCTGCTGGCCATCTGGCTGCTGAGCCGGGTAGAGAAGCTGATTGATCGCATCATGCCCGGCGTACTGAAAACGATGTTTGTGCCGCTGTTGAGCCTGGTGATTGTCACGCCGATTACGCTGATTGCCATTGGCCCACTGGGGATTTTCGCCGGTAATGCGCTCTCCGGCGGCATTATCTGGCTGGTGGAAAATGCCGGCATCGTGGCGGGCGTAGTGGTTGGCGGCACGCTGTCGATGATCATCATCACCGGCATGCACTATGTGCTGGTGCCAATCATGATCAACAACATCAGCACCCTGGGTTTCGATCCGTTCAAAATCCTCTTCTATATTGCCAACCTGGGCCAGGCGGGTGCGGCCTTTGGCGTGTTCCTGCGGGCGCGGGATAAAAAGCTGAAATCGCTGGCGCTAACCACCAGTTTCAGCGCGGCCATGGGTATTACCGAACCGGCGATGTACGGCATCAATATTCGCTATAAACGCCCGTTTGCTGCCGCGCTGATTGGTGGCGCGTGCGGCGGCGGTGTTGCCATGGCGATGGGGGTGAAAACCTACGCCTTTGCGCTCAGCGGTCTGCCCGGTCTTCCGGCGCTGGTCGGCCCGACATTTTTATGGGCGCTGGTCAGTATCGCCATTTCGTTTGTCTGCGCTGCGGTTGTCACGGTGATCCTCGGATTTGAAGAGACGGTGGTAGCCGGGGTCAGCCCGATGTCGGTGGCACGTACCGAAGAAAAACTGTTTGCCCCGGTGAGCGGCGAACTGAAACCCCTCAACGCCCTTAGCGACCCGGTATTTGCCGATGAGATTTTCGGTAAAGGGCTGGCGATTTATCCCACCAGCGGCGAGCTACGCTCTCCGGTTAACGGCAAGGTGGAATCCCTGTTTGAAACCCATCACGCACTGGCGCTGCAAAGCGATACCGGCGCGGAGATCCTCATTCATATCGGTATCGACACGGTAAAACTGGGTGGTAAGCACTTCACCAGCCACATCGCCGTCGGGCAGAGCGTCGAGGTAGGCGATCTGCTGGTGAGCTTTGATCTGGCGGCGCTGAAGGCCGCTGGCATCGATCCGAGCGTGATTGTGGTCGTCACCAACAGCGAACAATACGGCGATATCAGCCCGGTCAAAGTACAAGGCGATGTCGCCAGCCGGGACGCATTTCTCACACTGACCGCGACAGCGGCGTAAGGAGCAAAGGTATGGCATTTTCGAAAGCATTCCCGGAAGGATTTTTATGGGGCGGCGCAACAGCGGCGAACCAACTGGAAGGCGCATGGAATGTGGGCGGCAAAGGGCTTTCCGTTTCTGATGTCTACACGTTTGATATCAACACGCCGCGGGAGCGCTGGCTCGATCAATGGCTTGGCATGACGCATGCTCAAATACGCGAAGCGCAGGACCCTGGCAGTAAAAAGTACTACCCGAAACGCAAAGGCAACGACTTTTACCACCACTTTAAAGAGGATATCGCCCTGTTCGCCGGAATGGGTTTTAAGTGCTTTCGCATGTCGATTGCCTGGACGCGCATCTTCCCGCGCGGCGATGAAACCACGCCGAACGAAGCCGGGCTGAAATTCTACGACGAGGTGTTCGATACGCTGCTGGCGCACGGTATTCAACCGATTGTGTCGCTGTCGCACTACGAGATGCCGCTGGCGCTGGTGACCGACTATGGCGGCTGGCCGAACCGCCAGTTGGTCGATTTCTACGTACGTTTCGCCACCACGGTCTTCACCCGCTACCGCAAAAAAGTGAAGTACTGGATGACCTTCAACGAGATCAACTGCGTGAAACATCACCCGTATGTCAGCGTTGGTGTGATCGAAGAGGACAATCCGCATCTCGAACAGGATAAATACCAGGGCGCGCACCATCAGTTTGTCGCCAGCGCACTGGCCACCAAAGCCTGCCACGCCATTATTCCCGGCTCGCAGGTCGGCTGCATGATCAGCTACCAGATGCTCTATCCGCACACCTGCCACCCGGATGATTTGCAGGCCTGTGAAGAGATGCAGCGCGTGTCGCTGTTCTTTAGCGACGTGCAGGCGCATGGTTACTACCCGGCGTACACCGATCGCATGCTGGCGGAAAAAGGCGTCACGCTGCAAAAAGTGGTCGGTGATGATGAGATCCTGCGCCAGCACCCGGTCGATTTCGTCTCCTTTAGCTACTACATGTCGAGCACCGTTAGTGCGCACCCGGAAAAACGGGAAATAGCGGAAGGCAATATGGTGACTGGCGGCATCCGCAACCCGTACCTGCCAACCAGCCAGTGGGGCTGGCAGATTGACCCGAAAGGGCTGCGTCTTGCCTTAAACCAGCTCTATGACCGCTACCAGAAGCCGCTGTTTATTGCCGAAAACGGTCTCGGCGCGATCGATACCGTCAACCCGGACGGCTCTATCGACGATGATTACCGTATCGATTATCTGCGCCAGCACGTGGAACAGATGCAGGAAGCGATTGGCGACGGCGTCGATCTGTTTGGTTACACCTGGTGGGGGCCGATTGACGTGGTCAGCGCCGGAACGGCGCAAATTTCCAAACGCTACGGCTTTATTTATGTTGACCAGGATGACATGGGCAACGGCACACAGGCGCGCTCGCTAAAGAAAAGCTATCACTGGTACAAAAAACTGATCGCCTCTAACGGCGAAGACTTACGCGATTAAGGAGCTGAGATGGCTATTTTCCCGAAAGATTTTTTGTGGGGCGGCGCGATTGCCGCCAACCAGGCGGAAGGCGCATGGAACGAGGATGGCAAAGGGCCATCGATTGCCGACGTGGTGCGCGGCGGTATCGCTTCCGGTAAACATGATGCGACGATTGACCCAAATCTCTATTACGCCAGCCACGAAGCGATTGATTTCTACCATCGCTACAAAGAAGACATCGCGCTGTTCGCAGAGATGGGTTTCAAATGCTTTCGTACCTCGATTGCCTGGTCGCGCATTTTCCCGCGTGGCGATGAAACTACGCCAAACGAAGCGGGGCTAAAATTTTACGACGATCTGTTTGATGAACTGCTGAAATACGGCATTGAACCGGTGATTACCCTCTCCCACTATGAGACGCCGCTGGCGCTGTATCAGGAGTATGGCGGCTGGAAGAATCGCCAGTTGATTGATTTCTTCAGCCGCTACTGCGAAACGGTATTCCGCCGTTACCAGCGCAAGGTCAAATACTGGATGACCTTCAACGAACTGAACAATATGAACCGTATGCCGTTCGCCACCGGCGCGGTGGATGCCAGCGCCGGTGCGCAGGATATCTGGCAGGCGAATCACCACCAGTTTGTCGCTAACGCACTGGCGAACAAGCTGTGCCACGACATCATTCCCGATGCGCAAATCGGCTGCATGCTGTCGTTGAGCACCGTTTACCCGGCAACCTGCAACCCGGACGATATCTTCTCTACTATGCAGTTACGCCGCCGTTCGCTGTTTTTCTCCGATGTGATGATGCTCGGCCACTATCCGGCGTTTGCGCCGTGTCTGTTCCGCGAACTGGGCGTGGAGCTGACCATTGCCGATGGCGATCTGCAACTGCTGGCCGATTATCCGTCGGATTATCTCGGCTTTAGCTACTACCGCAGCGTATTACATCAGGCGGGCGGCCAGTTCCGTATTGATACCGGCGGTACTGCCGGGCTGGATAATCCGTTTCTTGAAAAAACCGCCTGGGGCTGGCCGATCGATCCACAGGGTTTCCGTATCGTCTGTAATGAACTGGCAGATCGCTACCGCAAGCCGTTGTTTATTGTCGAAAATGGCTATGGCGGCGTCGATGAGCCGGATGCCAGCGGGCAGATTAACGATCTGGCGCGAATCGATTATGGCCGCCGCCATATTCAGGCAATGGCAGAAGCCATTGACGATGGCTGTGACATTATGGGTTACACCTGGTGGGGACCGATTGATATCGTCAGTGCCGGAACCGGCGAGATGAAAAAGCGCTATGGCTTTATCTATGTCGACAAAGATAACGACGGCAACGGTACGCTGAAGCGCAGCAAAAAACGCAGTTTTGAATGGTATCAGCAAGTTATCGCCAGTCATGGTGAAGTGCTGTAAGGTTGAAGCTCGCATTGTGTTCCCGTGTGGTTGATGGCTGGTGCTGCGGGCGCGGGAAACGCGTCAGGCCTGGCTGGCGCGCGTTAATCGCCGATCGCAAGCCTGATAAAACAACGCCGCCAGCAGGTCCATTGCCCGCTGGCGGCGTCGATTGCCGGATAAAGTGTATCCGGCCTGCAAAATGCGTTACTGCGCGGCGCTCGGTTTACGCGGACGGCGACGGCGTGCGCCGTTTCCTGCCGGTTTACCCTGGCCGTCACGCGCAGGCTGGGCGTTACCATCCAGACGGCGTGAACCCCCTTCACTGCGGCGTGGAGCACGCGGTTTTTGCGCTTCACCGTCAGTGCGACGCGGGGAGCGCGGTTTCTGCTCCTCACCCTCATTGCGGCGCGGCGCGGACTGACCACGACCACCGCCGCCCTGCCCGCGACCACCACCCTGACGACCGCCGCCCTGGCCGCGACCATTCTGGATCGGTTCGGCTTTGATGGACGGATCCGGTTCATAACCTTCGATGGCAATGCGCGGGATCTCTTTTTTCAGCAGACGTTCGATGTCGCGCAGCAGTTTGTGTTCATCAACGCAGACCAGCGACAACGCTTCACCGGTAGCCGCCGCACGCCCGGTACGGCCGATACGGTGGACGTAATCTTCCGGTACGTTCGGCAGCTCGTAGTTCACCACATGCGGCAGCTCTTCGATGTCGAGACCGCGCGCAGCGATATCTGTGGCCACCAGCACGCGAATATCCCCGGATTTGAAATCCGCCAGCGCACGGGTACGCGCGCCCTGGCTTTTGTTACCGTGGATCGCCGCACTGGTGATGCCATCTTTATTCAGTTGTTCCGCCAGATGGTTGGCGCCGTGCTTGGTGCGGGTAAAGACCAGCACCTGCTGCCAGTTACCCTGGCCAATCATCTGCGACAACAGCTCACGCTTACGTTTTTTATCTACAAAATGCACATGCTGAGTCACCTGCTCGGAAGCGGTGTTGCGGCGCGCCACTTCAATTTCCAGCGGGTTGTGCAACAGCTTTTCCGCCAGCGCTTTGATGTCGTCGGAGAAGGTCGCGGAGAACAGCAGGTTCTGACGGCGCTGCGGCAGTTTTGCCAGCACGCGGCGAATATCGTGGATAAAGCCCATATCCAGCATACGGTCGGCTTCATCCAGCACCAGAATTTCCACGCTATCGAGTTTCAGCGCGTTTTGGTGTTCCAGATCCAGCAAACGGCCAGGCGTGGCGATCAGCACATCGACGCCACCGCGCAGTTTCATCATCTGCGGGTTGATGCTGACGCCGCCAAACACCACCAGCGAACGGATGTTCAGATACTGGCTGTAGTCGCGTACGTTTTCACCGATTTGCGCCGCCAGTTCACGGGTTGGCGTCAGGATCAGCGCACGCACCGGGCGGCGGCCTTTCGCGTGCGGCTCTTTTTGCACCAGCAGTTGCAGCAGCGGCAGGGTAAAGCCAGCCGTTTTACCGGTACCGGTCTGGGCGCTGGCCATCAGGTCGCGGCCTTGCAGTACGGCGGGGATCGCCTGCTGCTGAATAGGGGTCGGCTGAACATAACCCTGCTCGGCGACTGCGCGCAGGATTTCCGGATTCAGGCCAAGGGCATCAAATGACATAACAACTCCACACCGCCCCGACCTGTCACAGGTGTAGTTTTCAGGGAGATATAATTTGACTGATGACAAAAACCACAATGTCATGAAGGTGCGGAGTGTATCAGCTTTTGTGATCGAGCGCATAAATATCCGGCCAGGGATCATCCGCAATCTTTTCGCCTGTTGCAGATCACCCTGCCAGCCCCTTCCAGCATCAGTTGAACCGGTTTCCGCTTCATTCGTCACCTTTTCCTTGCCTGGCGCTGGACAAGTTTCGTCCTGAAGCATAAATTTAATCAATCGATTGATTAATTATTTTACCGCCATGAATACAACCCCAACGACCAGTAAAGGCGAACAGGCCAAACAGCAGTTGATTGCTGCCGCGCTGGCGCAATTCGGTGAATACGGGCTGCATGCTACCACCCGCGATATCGCCGCGCTGGCCGGGCAAAATATTGCGGCGATCACCTATTACTTTGGTTCGAAAGAGGATTTATACCTCGCTTGTGCGCAGTGGATCGCCGACTTTATCAGTAAAAATTTCCACCCGCATGTTCAGGCAGCAGAGGCGTTGTTCGCGCAGCCGGAGCCGAATAAGGCAGAAATACGCGCTCTGATTCATAGCGCCTGCCGCAACATGATCACGCTGCTCACCCACGATGAGACGCTGAACCTGAGCAAATTTATCTCCCGCGAGCAGCTCTCGCCAACGCGGGCGTATCAGCGGGTGCACGATCAGGTCATTGCGCCGATGCACAGCCATCTCACCGCCCTGCTGGCGGCCTATACCGGGCGGGATGCCACGGATACCGAAACCATTATTCATACCCACGCGCTGCTCGGTGAAATTCTCGCGTTTCGTCTCGGGCGGGAAACCTTCTTGCTGCGTGCGGGCTGGTCGCAGTTTGACGAAGAGAAAACCGCGCAGATTTACCAGGTTATCACCTGCCATATCGATCTCATTTTGCAAGGATTAACGCACAGGAGTCCGGAGTGATGAAAAAACCTCTCGTTACGGTGTTGATTGTGGTGGTCGTTATCGCCGCGCTGGCTGGCGGCTGGATGTGGTATCAGAGCAGACAGGAGCGCGCGCTCACCCTGTACGGTAACGTTGATATTCGCACGGTGAATTTGAGTTTCCGCGTTGGCGGACGGCTCGCTTCGCTAAACGTTGATGAAGGCGATGCGATCCAGGCCGGACAGACGCTCGGTGAGATCGATAAAGCGCCTTATGAGAACGCCTTGTTGCAGGCGCAGGCCAATGTCTCCACTGCGCAAGCGAAATACGATCTGGCTACCGCCGGTTATCGTGATGAAGAGATTGCCCAGGCTGTTGCGGCGGTGAATCAGGCGCGGGCCGCCTATGACTACGCGCAAAACTACTATCAGCGTCAGCAAGGGTTATGGAAAAGCCGGGTGATCTCTGCCAACGATCTGGAAAATGCCCGTTCCACACGAGATCAGGCGCAGGCAACGCTGAAATCCGCGCAGGACAAGTTAAGCCAGTACCGCACCGGTAACCGCCCGCAGGAAATTGAACAGGCGAAAGCGGGTCTTGAACAGGCGCAGGCCGCGCTGGCGCAGGCGCAACTGGATCTGCATGACACCACGCTGGTCGCCCCTTCCGCCGGGACAATCCTGACCCGCGCCGTTGAGCCAGGCAGCATGCTCAGCGCGGGCAGCACCGTATTCACCTTGTCATTAACTCGTCCGGTATGGGTGCGTGCGTATGTTGATGAGATCAACTTGCAGCAGGCGCAGCCAGGGCAGGACGTGTTGCTTTACACCGACGGGCGACCGAATAAGCCGTATCACGGCAAAATCGGCTTTGTCTCGCCTACCGCCGAATTTACGCCCAAAACCGTACAAACCCCGGATCTGCGAACCGATCTGGTGTATCGCCTGCGCATTATCGTTACCGATGCCGACAACTCGCTGCGCCAGGGGATGCCGGTAACCGTGCGTTTTGCGGGCGAGGCGCGTCATGAATGAGGCATCCATCCATTTACGCGGGCTGGTAAAACGCTTTCCGGGCATGGAAAAACCCGCTGTCGCAAAGCTCGATTGCGAGATTCGCGCCGGTTATGTCACCGGGCTGGTCGGCCCGGATGGCGCAGGGAAAACCACACTGATGCGCATTCTTGCCGGGTTGATGAAGCAGGACGAAGGCAGCGTGCAGGTGATGGGTCTGGATCCGCTGCGTCAGGATAGCGAACTACACGCCATGCTCGGTTATATGCCGCAAAAATTCGGGCTGTATGAAGATTTAACGGTAATGGAAAACCTCAATCTGTACGCCGATCTGCGCAGCGTCACCGGCGAGCAGCGCCGTCAGACCTTCGAACGCCTGCTGGAGTTTACCGCCCTCGCCCCGTTTACCGGACGGCTGGCCGGAAAGCTCTCAGGCGGGATGAAGCAGAAACTGGGGCTGGCCTGCACGCTGGTCGGAGAACCGAAAGTGCTGTTGCTGGATGAGCCGGGCGTCGGCGTTGACCCGATTTCCCGCCGCGAACTGTGGCAGATGGTGCATGAACTGGCGGGCGAAGGGATGCTGATCCTCTGGAGCACCTCGTATCTTGATGAAGCGGAGCAGTGCCGCGATGTGCTGCTGATGAACGAAGGCGAATTGCTGTATCAGGGCGAGCCGACCGCGCTGACGCAGCGCATGGCCGGGCGCAGTTTTCTTGTCACCAGCGCGCAGGAGAACAACCGCCGCTTGCTGCGTCTTATTCTGCGTCAGCCGCAGGTCAGCGATGGCATGATCCAGGGGCGCTCGGTGCGCATGATCCTGAAAAAAGAGGCGCACGTCGACGAAATTCGCCACGCCGACAACATGCCACCAGTAGAGATCACGGAAACCGCGCCGCGCTTTGAAGATGCGTTTATCGATCTGCTCGGTGGCGCGGGTGCGTCCGAATCCCCGCTGGGGGCAATTCTGCATACGGTGGAAGGCAGCACGGACGAAACGGTGATTGAAGCCCGCTCGCTGACCAAAAAGTTTGGTGATTTCGCCGCTACCGATCATGTCGATTTTGCCGTTAAACGCGGTGAAATCTTCGGCCTGCTGGGGCCGAACGGCGCAGGTAAATCGACAACCTTCAAAATGATGTGCGGTTTGTTGGTGCCTACCGACGGCCAGGCGCTGGTGCTGAATCTCGATCTCAAAGTCAGCTCCGGCAAAGCGCGCCAGCATCTGGGTTATATGGCGCAAAAATTCTCGCTGTACGGCAACCTGACGGTGGAGCAGAACCTGCGCTTTTTCTCCGGCGTCTACGGCCTGCGCGGACGGGCGCAAAACGAAAAGATAACCCGCATGAGCGAGGCGTTCGGGCTGAAAGCCATTGCTCACCATGCGACCGATGAATTGCCGCTGGGCTTTAAGCAGCGCCTGGCGCTGGCCTGCTCGCTGATGCATGAACCGGATATTCTGTTCCTTGATGAACCCACTTCCGGTGTCGATCCACTGACGCGACGGGAGTTCTGGCTGCACATCAACAGCATGGTGGAGAAAGGCGTGACCGTGATGGTCACCACGCACTTTATGGACGAAGCAGAGTATTGCGATCGTATCGGGCTGGTGTATCGCGGAAAGCTTATCGCCAGCGGCACGCCGGATGATTTAAAGGCGCAAAGCGCCGATGCGGATAACCCGGATCCGACAATGGAGCAGGCTTTTATTACGCTTATCCATAACTGGGATAAGGAGCACTGCCATGCATCTTAACACTCTCAGTTGGCGGCGCGTGCGGGCGCTGTGCGTCAAAGAGACGCGGCAGATTGTCCGTGATCCCAGTAGCTGGCTGATTGCCGTCGTCATCCCGCTGTTGTTGCTGTTTATCTTCGGTTACGGCATTAACCTTGATTCCAGCAAGCTACGCATTGGTGTGCTGCTGGAGCAGCAAAGTAAAGAGGCGATGGATTTCACCCATACGCTGACCGGCTCGCCCTATATTGATGCCACGATCAGCGATAACCGCCCGCAGCTCATCCAGATGATGCAGGCCGGGCGTATTCGCGGGCTGGTGGTGGTGCCGACGAATTTCGCCGCGCAGATGGCGCGCGCCAATGAAGTTGCGCCGATTCAGGTGATCACCGATGGCAGCGAACCGAATACCGCCAACTTTGTGCAGGGCTACGTACAGGGGATCTGGCAACTCTGGCAGCAGCAGCGGGCAGAAGATCGCGGACAAACATTTGAACCGTTGATCGATGTGCAAACTCGCTACTGGTTTAACCCGGCCGCCATCAGCCAGCATTTTATTATTCCTGGCGCGGTGACCATCATCATGACGGTGATTGGCGCCATCCTCACCTCGCTGGTGGTGGCGCGCGAATGGGAGCGCGGTACGATGGAAGCCCTGCTTTCAACCGAAGTGACGCGCGCGGAATTGCTGTTGTGCAAGCTGATTCCCTACTATTTTCTCGGCATGCTGGCGATGCTGCTGTGCATGCTGGTGTCGGTGTTTATTCTTGGCGTGCCTTATCGCGGCTCGCTGCTGATTTTATTTCTCATCACCAGCCTGTTTTTGCTCAGCACGTTGGGGATGGGGCTGCTGATTTCCACTATCACACGTAACCAGTTTAATGCCGCGCAGGTCGCGCTGAATGCCGCCTTTCTGCCGTCGATTATGCTATCCGGTTTTATCTTCCAGATTGACAGCATGCCTGCCGTGATCCGCGTGGTGACCTATATTATTCCGGCGCGTTATTTCGTCAGTACGCTGCAAAGCCTGTTTCTGGCGGGCAATATCCCGGTGGTGTTGATGGTTAACGTCCTGTTTTTGATTGCCTCGGCGCTGATGTTTATTGGCCTGACGTGGCTGAAAACCAAACGCAGACTGGATTAAGGAAAACCCATGTTTCACCGTTTACTGACGCTTATCCGCAAAGAGTTACAGTCGTTACTGCGCGAACCGCAAACCCGCGCCATTCTGATCCTGCCGGTGCTGTTGCAGGTGGTGCTGTTCCCCTTTGCCGCCACGCTGGAAGTGACCAACGCCACTATCGCCATCTATAACGAAGATAACGGCAAACATGCGGTTGAGCTGACGCAGCGTTTTGCCCGCGCTAAAGCCTTTACCCATATTCTGCTGCTGAAAAGCCCGCAGGAGATACGCCCGACCATCGATACGCAGAAAGCGTTATTGCTGGTGCGTTTTCCGGCCGATTTTTCCCGCAATCTTGATAGCGGCATCACCGCGCCAATGCAGTTGATCCTCGACGGGCGCAACTCTAACAGTGCGCAAATCGCCGCCAATTATCTGCAACAAATCGTGCAGGATTATCAGCAGGAACTGCTGAGCGGCCAGCAGAAACCGAATAACAGCGAGCTGGTGATTCGCAACTGGTACAACCCGAATCTTGATTACAAATGGTTTGTGGTGCCGTCGCTGATCGCCATGATCACCACCATCGGCGTGATGATTGTGACCTCGCTGTCGGTGGCGCGTGAACGCGAACAGGGCACGCTGGATCAGCTACTGGTTTCGCCGCTGTCAACGTGGCAAATTTTTGTCGGCAAAGCCGTGCCAGCGCTGATTGTCGCAACGTTTCAGGCGACGATTGTGCTCTCCGTCGGTATTCTGGCCTATAAAATTCCCTTTGCCGGATCGCTGCTGCTGTTCTATTTCTCAATGCTGATTTATGGCTTGTCGCTGGTGGGTTTCGGCCTGCTGATTTCGTCGCTTTGCGCCACACAGCAGCAGGCATTTATTGGCGTGTTTGTCTTTATGATGCCCGCGATCCTGCTGTCGGGCTATGTATCACCGGTGGAGAACATGCCGGTCTGGTTGCAGGATTTGACCTGGGCCAACCCTATCCGGCACTTTACCGATATTACCAAGGAGATTTATCTGAAGGATGCCAGCTTAACGATTGTCTGGCAGAGTTTATGGCCGCTGGTGGTGATTGCGGCCATCACCGGTTCAGCGGCGTATGCGCTGTTTCGCAGAAATATTGCCTAACTTGCGCTCTTTGGTCAGCAGCGATACCACCGCCGGACCCGCAAGAATAGCCAGCCCGGCAGCGGCCAGAATAAAGTGGTTAGGCAACACGCGGGAAAGCAGCCAGATAACGATCAGCGACGCGCCGAAATACCAGGTGGTAGTCAACTCTTCCAGCACATCGCCGATGCCGCGCCAGCGTGCATCGTGGTGGCGCTGGAGAAACAGCATCAGCAGCACGGACACACCGTAAAGTACGCACAGGCTCAGACCGACGCGCACCAGAGAACCGCTCATCCAGCCCATCACCAGCAGCGCGACTATCAGCATATGCAACATAATCTGCCAGCAACTCAGGCCTGTTACATCACGAATGTGCTGTTGCCACTTCATGGCCTCTCTCCTGAAGAATTTTTGTCTTTCTGAAGAGTACGCGGATTTACGGAAAATTCCGTAACCCCGCCACAATTTGTGACAGGGACTACAATTTATTTTCATGAGGAGAGTGACGCTGGCAGGAGAATTATGACCCAACACGCGCGACATTTTTCATTGAAAGTGCTCACCATCAATACCCACAAAGGCTTTACCGCGTTTAACCGGCGCTTTATTTTGCCTGAGCTGCGTGACGCGGTACGGACCGTCAGCGCGGATATCGTCTGCCTGCAAGAAGTGATGGGCGCCCACGAAGTGCATCCACTGCATGTGGAGAACTGGCCGGACACCACCCACTATGAATTTCTTGCCGATACCATGTGGAGCGATTACGCCTACGGACGTAACGCGGTTTATCCCGAAGGGCATCACGGAAATGCGGTGCTTTCCCGCTATCCGATCGAACACTTTGAAAATCGTGATGTTTCAGTTGATGGCAGCGAAAAACGCGGCCTGCTCTACTGCCGCATTACGCCACCGGATCTCGGCCATTCATTACATGTCATTTGCGTTCATCTTGGTCTGCGGGAAGCCCATCGCCAGGCGCAGCTCACTATGCTGGCAGAGTGGGTGAATGCGCTGCCCGAAGGCGAACCCGTCGTGGTGGCAGGCGACTTTAATGACTGGCGGCAAAAAGCCAATCACCCGCTGAAGACGCAGGCCGGGCTGGAGGAGATTTTCACCCGCGCTCACGGCCGCCCTGCCCGTACTTTCCCGGTCGCGTTGCCATTGTTGAGGCTCGATCGGATCTATGTGAAAAACGCCAATGCCAGCGCGCCGACCGCGCTGCCGCTGCGTAACTGGCGACACCTTTCCGATCACGCCCCACTGAGCGCGGAGATCCACCTATGAAATGCACCTGGCGGGAAGGCAACCGTATTCAGTTGCTGGAAAACGGCGACAACTACTATCCGGCGCTGTATGACGCCATCGATCATGCGCAGCAACGCGTCATTCTGGAAACCTTTATCTGGTTTGAGGATAACGTTGGCCGCCAGTTGCAGCAGGTGCTGCTACGGGCTGCCCGTCGCGGCATCAACATCGAAGTGCTGCTGGATGGTTACGGCTCGCCGGATTTAAGCGAACCGTTTGTCAACGAGCTAACCACCGCTGGCGTGGTATTCCGCTATTACGATCCGCGCCCGCGCCTGCTCGGTATGCGCACCAATCTCTTCCGCCGCATGCACCGTAAAATTGTGGTGATCGATAACACTGTGGCTTTCGTTGGCGGCATTAACTACTCAGCAGAACATCTCACCAGCTATGGCCCGGAAGCCAAGCAGGATTACGCCGTGCGCGTCGAAGGGCCGATTGTGGAAGATATTCTGCAATTTGAGCTGGAGAATCTGCCGGATAACGCGCCGGCAAAACGCTGGTGGCAGCGCCGACGCCATCGCCCGGAAGAGAACCGTACGCCCGGTGAAGCGCAGGCGCTGTTTATCTGGCGCGATAATAACGATCATCGCGACGATATTGAACGCCATTATCTGAAGATGCTGGCCAACGCCCGCCGCGAAGTGATTATTGCCAACGCCTACTTCTTCCCCGGTTATCGCCTGCTGCACGCCATGCGCAACGCTGCCCGGCGCGGTGTCTCGGTGAAGCTGATTGTGCAGGGCGAGCCGGATATGCCGATTGTCAAAGTCGGCGCGGAGCTGCTGTACAACTATCTGCTGAAAGGCGGCGTTCAGGTATATGAATATCGCCGCCGCCCGCTGCACGGCAAAGTGGCATTGATGGACGATCACTGGGCAACGGTCGGTTCCAGCAATCTCGATCCACTCAGTTTGTCGCTGAATCTGGAGGCTAACCTGATTATCCATGATCGTGAATTTAACCAGACGCTACGCGACAATTTGCAGGCCATTATTCGCGAGGACTGCGTGCGGGTGGACGAATCAATGGCGCCGAAGCGCACCTGGTGGAACCTCGGTAAGAGCATTGTCGTGTTCCACTTCTTACGCCATTTTCCGGCCATGGCCGGCTGGCTTCCTGCGCATACGCCGCAACTGGCCCAGGTGAAACCGCCCGTCCAGCCGGAAATCGAGACCCAGGATCGCGCGGAAACAGAACATTCGGGGGTGAAACCCTGATGAAGAAATCCCATCCTCGCTGGCGGCTGGCGAAAAAGATCCTGACGGTGCTGTTTTTTATCGCCGTGGCCGTGCTGCTGGTGCTCTACGCGCAGAAGGTCAACTGGGACGATGTCTGGCAAGTGATTCGCGACTACAACCGCACCGCGTTGCTTAGCGCCGTCGCGCTGGTGATTGTCAGCTATGTACTGTACGGGTTTTATGATCTGCTCGGCCGCGCTTACTGTGGGCATAAACTGGCGAAACGCCAGGTGATGCTGGTGTCGTTTATCTGTTATGCCTTTAACCTGACGCTCAGTACCTGGGTTGGCGGTATCGGCATGCGCTACCGGCTCTATTCACGCCTTGGGTTGCCAGGCAGCACGATCACGCGGATTTTTTCACTCAGTATAACTACCAACTGGCTGGGCTACATCTTACTGGGCGGTGTGATCTTTACCTTTGGCGTGGTGCAGATCCCGGCGCACTGGTATATCGATGAACACACACTGCGCATTGTGGGTGTGGTGTTGCTGCTGGTGATTATCGGCTATTTGTGGTGCTGCGCTTTCGCTAAGCGCCGTCATCTGACGGTGAAAGGCCATAAACTGGTGCTGCCTTCATGGAAATTCGCCGTCGCCCAGTTAGTGATCTCCAGCGCCAACTGGATAGCGATGGGTGCGATTATCTGGCTGCTGCTGGGCATGAAAGCGGATTTCTTTTTTGTGCTCGGCGTTCTGCTGGTAAGCAGTATTGCCGGAGTAATTGTGCATATTCCGGCGGGTATCGGCGTGCTGGAAGCGGTATTTATCGCTCTGCTGGCGGGTGAACATGTAGCGCAGGGAACCATTATCGCGGCCCTGCTCGCTTATCGCGTGCTTTACTATTTTCTGCCGCTGCTGCTGGCGCTGATCGGTTATCTGGCGCTGGAGAGCCGGGCGAAGAAACTGCGGGAGAAAAATGAACGCGCGATGGAGAAAGTGAGCTGATTGATGAGATGGTGGCTCGCGGGATGAGCAAAACGTAGCGCCATCAGGCGATTTGCCTGATGGCGACTGTCAAATCAACGGCGGTTGCCGAAAATGCGCAACAGCATCAGGAACAGGTTGATAAAGTCGAGATACAGCGTCAGTGCGCCGAGGATGGAATACTTACGCAGCAGCGAAGCATCACGCGTATCGATCTGCTCGCCAATGTTTTTTAGCTTCTGCGTGTCATACGCCGTCAGGCCAACAAAAATCACCACGCCGATATAGGTCACCGCCCACATCAGCGCTTCACTTTTCAGCCAGAAATTCACCAGCGAAGCAAGCACAATGCCAATCAGCCCCATAAACAGCATATTGCCGAAACCGCTGAGATCCCGTTTGGTGGTGTAACCGTACAGGCTCATCGCGCCAAACATACCGGCGGTTACCACAAAGGTCGCGGCAATAGATTGCGCGGTGTAAACCAGCAAAATACTGGAGAGCGTTAGCCCGGTCAGCGCGGAATAGAGCATAAATAGCGTGGTCGCCATGCCCGCACTCAAACGCTGGATCAAGCCGGAAAGTACAAATACCAGCGCCAGCTGCGCGATAATCAGCCCAAAAAAGGTTATCCGGCTGGAGAAGACAAATGACATTACCGCTTCACTGTTGGCCGCATACCAGGCGACAAAAGCGGTGAGCAGCAGGCCACAGGTCATCCAGCCATAGACCTGCGCCATATAGGTCTGAAGCCCGGTGCGGCTCTGCTGGACGATAGAATCAGAACGAGGATAACGGTCCATAGTCACTCCTGATAGATGGGATTACATTACTAAGGTTAACACATCCCGGTTCAATGAATTACCAACGCTGTGCAGCCTGCTTATCGCTGTCGCGGGCTTCAACCCAGCGATCGCCATCCGCGGTGGCTTCACGCTTCCAGAACGGCGCGCGGGTTTTCAGGTAATCCATAATAAATTGCCCGGCATCAAAGGCGCTGCTGCGATGGGCGCTGGCGACGCCGACAAACACGATTTCATCGCCCGGCCAGAGTTCTCCGACGCGGTGATAAACCGTTACGCGACCAAGCGGCCAGCGGCCGCGCGCCTCTTCGACGATTGAAGCCAGCGACTTTTCAGTCATGCCCGGATAGTGCTCCAGCGTTAATGCGCTGACGCTGTCACCGAGATTATGGTTGCGCACTTTGCCGGTAAAAGTTACCACGGCGCCATCTTCATCATTCGCCGCCAGCCAGCTGTACTCTTCTCCGACGTTAAATGCCGCGCGCTCGACACAAATTCGCGTTTCGCTCATTTCAGCCTCCAGTGACCGGCGGGAAAAACGCCACTTCATCACCGCTGCTTAATGGGTGATCGAAGCTGACCAGCGTCTGGTTCACCGCCGCCAGCAGCTTGCCCTCTTCGAGCGCCAGCGCCCAGCGATCGCTCTTTGTCGCCAGATGCTGGCGCAGCGCTTCAACGGACGGGAAAACTGTCTCAGAGACCAGGCTGTCGCAGCCGATCAGTTCGCGTACCTGCGCAAAGAAAAGAACATTAATCATCGTGTTGCACCTTAAAATCTCCCGATTTACCGCCACTTTTTTCCAGCAGGCGCACCGGGCCAATCACCATATCTTTCTGCACGGCTTTACACATATCGTAGATAGTCAGCGCGGCAACCGAAGCCGCCGTCAGCGCTTCCATTTCGACGCCGGTTTTACCGCTCAGACGGCAGACCGCTTCGATGCGCACACGGTTGTGCTCCGGCTGCGCCTGCAACTGGACTTCCACTTTGCTCAGCAGTAACGGGTGGCACAGCGGGATTAGCTCCCAGGTGCGTTTCGCCGCCTGAATGCCCGCAATACGCGCGGTGGCAAACACGTCGCCTTTGTGGTGACTGCCTTCGACAATCATCGCCAGCGTGCGGGCCTGCATAGTGACAAACGCTTCCGCGCGCGCTTCACGAACGGTTTCGGCCTTGGCGGAAACATCCACCATATGCGCTTCACCCTCGGCATTAATATGGGTCAGTTGTGACATAGCTTACTTCTTAAGATGAGGATGGAAATTACACGGACGCGTGCGCGCATCAAGCTGTGGCGCAATGATATTTTCCCAGGCGGTGCGACAGGCTTTTGTCGAACCAGGCATGGCGAAAATCAGCGTCCTGTTGGCAATACCAGCTACCGCGCGGGACTGCAATGTCGCGGTGCCGATCTCTTCGAAAGAGAGCATGCGGAACACTTCGCCAAACCCCTCAACTTCGCGATCGAACAGCGGCAGCAGCGCTTCTGGTGCCTGATCGCCTTCGGTCAGACCCGTGCCGCCGGTGATCAGCACCACCTGCACGTCGTCGCTGGCGATCCACGCGGAGACCTGCGCACGGATCGCGTAGCGGTTCTCTTTGACAATCGCTTTCGCCACCAGCTGATGACCGGCATCGTGCGCGGCGTCGCGCAGCCAGTGACCGGAGGTATCGTCCTCTTCACCACGACGGTTTGACACCGTCAAAATAGCAAGCCTGAGCGGAATAAATTCAGCGCTGACCTGGCTCATCTCATTCTCCTTGCGGCTTAGCCGCCAATGTATGAAAGGTTTTGCGTAATGCCCGTGTTGCCATCATGCAGGAAGTGCGTCTGCTTTTTATGCGTCAGCGCGACGGCAATGCGTTGCTCCAGCATCGTTTGCTGCGCATCGTCCTGCATCAGGTCACGCAGATTCACACCGCCATCACCGAACAGGCATAAATGCAGTTTGCCCGTGGAGGAGACGCGCAGGCGGTTGCAACTGGCGCAGAAATCTTTTTCATACGGCATGATAAGACCGATTTCACCGACGTAGTCCGGGTGGCAGAACACCTGCGCCGGGCCGTCGCTGCGCTGGCGCAACTGGTGGATCCAGCCGCGTTTGAGCAGCGCGTCGCGCAGCACCATGCCGGAGATGTGATGATTGCGGAACAGCTCGCTGCCCTCGCCGGTCTCCATCAGTTCGATAAAGCGCAGCTGGATAGGACGCGATTTGATCCACGCCAGAAAGGTATCGAGCTGGTGATGATTCACATCGCGCATCAGCACGGTGTTCACTTTGACTTTGGCGAAACCGGCAGCAAACGCGGCGTCGATGCCGTCCATCACCTGACGGAATTTATCCTGCCCGGTAATCGCATGAAACTGGCGGGCATCGAGGCTGTCGACGCTGACATTGATGGCGGTAAGCCCGGCATCGCGCCACAGCGCAACGTCGCGCGCCAGCCGATAGCCGTTGGTTGTCACCGCGATCTGGCGAATAGCGGCGTTTTCATGGACGGCGGCGATGATGTCGGGGAAATCCCGGCGCAGTGATGGTTCTCCGCCCGTCAGGCGCACTTTTTCGGTGCCCATGGCGCTGAAGGCGCGCGTGACACGGCGAATTTCATCGACGCTGAGAAAGCCATTGTTGTTGACGCCGCCCGGCTTGTAACCGTCAGGCAGGCAGTAGGTGCAACGAAAGTTGCACACATCCGTGATCGACAAACGCAAGTAATAAAACTTACGCGCGAACGCATCAGTAAGTTGTGAGGGCATGTACACCTTTCCAAATACGGGAGATGCAGTCATTTCTTCCTGCACCCTGGCAGCGAAAACCGTTGCCGGTTTTGCTACGGCCAAATCGTCATATTTCACGGTTAACCGGAAACGTAGACGAAGAGGCTAGAGTGTATGTTTTGTCAGTAACGCTAAAATTGCTTATGGCGATAGTAGCGCGGGAGAATCCTTTTCGCCATCATGAATATCGCTATATATATTTATATATAGCGCCATGATCGCGCACTTTCGCTACAGAATACGAGAAAATCGCGTTTTTGCATTGATATGTGTCATTTTCCACTCAGCGAGGCATCGTCTTTTGGTGGTATTTAGGCTAACGTAGCGCGGTAAATCTTACTAAGGAATCACTATGCGTAATCGCACACTGGCAGATCTGGATCGTGTTGTCGCACTCGGCGGCGGGCATGGTCTGGGGCGTGTGATGTCTTCGCTTGCGTCGCTGGGATCGCGTCTCACCGGCATTGTAACCACTACCGATAATGGTGGTTCTACCGGGCGAATTCGCCGCTCAGAAGGCGGCATTGCCTGGGGCGATATGCGCAACTGTTTGAACCAATTAATCACCGAGCCGAGCGTCGCCTCGGCGATGTTTGAGTACCGTTTTAGCGGCAATGGTGAACTTTCCGGGCATAACCTCGGAAATCTGATGTTAAAAGCACTGGATCACCTGAGCGTGCGGCCTTTAGAGGCCATCAATTTAATTCGTAATTTATTAAAAGTGGATGCCTTTTTAATTCCCATGTCGGAACAGCCTGTCGATTTAATGGCCACCGACAGTGAAGGGCATCAGGTGTATGGTGAAGTGAATATCGACCAGCTTCATGCGCCGATTCAGGAATTAATGCTGTTTCCCAGGGGATCCGCCACCCGGGAAGCCATACAGGCGATTGCCGAAGCGGATTTGATTCTCATCGGTCCCGGCAGCTTTTACACCAGTCTGCTGCCGCTGTTGCTGCTGGAAGAGTTAGCTCAGGCGCTGCGCCGCACGCCCGCGCCAGTTGTGTTTATCAGCAATCTGGGGAAAGAGCTCAGCCCCGCCGCCGCCAGCCTGTCGCTCGCCGATAAACTGGCCATCATGGAACAATATGTCGGCAGAAAGATTATCGATGCCGTGGTGGTCGGGCCGAAAGTGAATGTCAGCGCCGTCACTGAAAGATTAATTATTCAGGAAGTGCTGGAAGCTGGCGATATTCCCTATCGCCACGATCGTCATCTGCTGCGCGCCGCGCTGGAAAAGGCGGTACAGCAACTGGGTTAACTTTTCGGCGGCTTTTTTACTCGCCGCTGCATTAATTAATTTCTTAAGGTTGTCTTAAAAAACGCCTGTCAGCATAGCGCTACTTTCCTTTGCAGGACCCGAGAATACGTATGCTTCACCTTCGTCGGCCGGCGTTAAGCCGTCTTCAGTTTATTATTCTGTTCGCACTCTATATTGCGCTGGCGCTGAATATCGTTTTCTATCACCAGGCTTTTACGCTATTACCGGTAAACTCGCTGCGTAACTGGCTGGTGTTTCTGTCTATGCCAGTGGTGGCGTTCAGCGTGATCAATATCGTGCTGTCACTGGCGTCATTCTTCTTTCTTGAACGCCCCGTTATCACAGTATTTGTGCTGGTCAGCGCGGCAGCGCAATATTTTATTTCGACCTTTGGCATAGTCATTGACCGCTCGATGATCACCAATATTCTCGACACCACGCCAGCGGAAAGTTTCGCCCTGATGTCGACAAAAATGGTGCTGACGATTTTACTGACTGCCATCATGCCGGTACTCATTGCCTGGTTTATTAAAATTAAACCGGCACAATCCGCGCTGCGCAGCATCGCGTATCGTGCGGTCAGTATCGTTATTTCTGCGCTGCTTATCGTGCTGGTGGCGCTGCTGTTTTATAAAGATTACGCCTCGCTGTTCCGCAATAATAAAGAGTTGGTGAAATCTCTCAGCCCGTCCAACTCCATTGTGGCGTCTCTGTCCTGGTATTCCCATAATCGCATGGATAATTTGCCGCTGGTGCGTATTGGCGAAGATGCTCAGCAACGCCCGGAAATGAAAAATGGTCCGCGTAAGAACCTGACCATACTGGTCGTGGGTGAAACGTCCCGCGCGGCGAATTTCTCGCTTGGTGGTTATGAACGCGAAACTAACCCGCTGTTAAAACAGGATAATGTTATTTACTTTCCGAACGCGACATCCTGCGGCACCGCCACCGCTGTCTCGGTCCCGTGCATGTTTTCGGGGATGACGCGGGAGCATTACGACGATCAGCTTGCCCACCATCAGGAAGGGCTGCTGGATATTATCCAACGCGCCGGTATTCAGGTTTTATGGAATGAAAATGACGGCGGTTGTAAAGGCGCCTGCGATCGCGTGCCTCACCAGGATGTGACGCAGTTAAACCTGCCGGAATATTGCATTAAGGGCGAATGCCAGGATGAGATCTTATTCCACGATCTCGCCAGCTATATCGACAAATTACAGGGCGACGGCATTATCGTTTTGCATACCATTGGTAGCCACGGACCGACTTATTACAACCGCTATCCGGCGCAGTTCCGCAAATTTACGCCAACCTGTGATACCAACGAAATTCAGGGCTGCTCACAGCAGCAACTGGTAAATACCTACGACAATACCATTTTGTATATCGACTATATTGTTGATAAAGCGATTAAATTATTGCAATCCAAACAGGACAGATTTACCACCAGCCTGGTTTATCTCTCCGATCATGGTGAATCATTGGGTGAAAATGGCGTCTATTTGCACGGTCTGCCTTATTCCATCGCACCGGAAACACAAAAACATATTCCGATGCTGATCTGGTTGTCCGATGACTACCAGAAACGCTACAGCGTGAATAACCAGTGCCTGCAAAAAAATGCGCGGGAGAAGGCGGTTTCGCAGGACAACCTCTTCCCGACAATGTTGGGTATACTGGGGGTCAGCACGAAAGAGTACCGTGCTGAAGACGATATTTTAACGTCGTGCCGGGAGCAGGCGAAATGAAGATTCTGGTGGTTGAAGACGATGCCCTGCTGTTGCAGGGGTTGATTCTGGCGATGCAAAGCGAAGGATATGCCTGCGATGGCGTATCCACCGCGCACGAAGCGGTGTTGTGCCTGGCGAATGGCCACTACAGCCTGATCGTGCTCGATCTTGGTCTGCCCGATGAAGACGGATTACATCTGCTCACCCGTTTGCGGCGCGAAAAATATACCCAGCCAGTGCTGATTCTCACCGCCCGCGATACGCTGGAAGATCGCGTCGCCGGGCTGGATACCGGCGCAGACGATTACCTGGTCAAACCCTTCGCGCTGGATGAACTGAATGCCCGTATCCGCGCGCTGCTGCGCCGTCATCATAATCAGGGTGAAAACGAAATCACCCACGGTAATCTGACGCTGAATGTCACCCGCCGCCAGGCGTGGCTGGACAACCAGTTGCTGGATCTGACGCCGAAAGAGTACGCCCTGCTTTCGCGCCTGATGCTGAAAGCCGACAGCCCGGTGCACCGGGAAATTCTCTATAACGATATCTACAACTGGGACAACGAGCCCTCGACCAATACGCTGGAAGTCCATATTCATAATCTGCGCGACAAAATCGGCAAGTCGCGCATTCGTACCGTCCGCGGGTTTGGCTACATGCTGGTTCAGCCGCAACACCGGGAGTAATCAATGGCGTTTTTCAATTTCAGCCACTGGAGCATGCGCCGCCGTCTGCTGCTGACCATCGGCGGGATTCTGGTGTTTTGCCAGTTGGTCAGTGTGTTCTGGCTGTGGCATGAAAGTGAAGAGCAAATCCAGTTACTGGTGCAGGCCGCGCTCCACAACCATAACAACCGTAAACATATTGAACATGAAGTCCGCGAGGCGGTCGCCAGCCTGCTGGTGCCAAGCCTGCTGATTATCGGGCTGGCGTTGCTGCTTTGTATGCAGGCGGTCAAAGCCATTACCCGCCCGCTGCTGGAGTTGCAGGAAGAGCTTAATAAACGTACGCCGAACAACCTGCAACCGATTACGTTAAACAACAGCGTCAGCGAAGTGGAAGCTGTTACGACATCGATTAACGACCTCGTCTCACGGCTGACGCTCACGCTGGATCGTGAGCGATTATTTACAGCGGATGTGGCGCATGAGCTACGCACGCCGCTGGCCGGGCTACGGCTGCACCTGGAGCTGATGGCAAAAACCAACGGCATCAACGTCGAGCCATTGGTACAGCGGCTCGAACAGATGACGGAAAACATCGCGCAGTTGCTGCTGCTTGCCCGCGTCGGACAGTCTTTTTCGGCAGGCAGTTATCAGCAGGTACAGCTGATGGCCGACGTAGTAGCGCCCATTCGCAGCGAGCTGGAAGCCATGCTCGCCGGGCGTAAGCAAACGCTGGCGGTGCCGGAAATTGACGCCGATATTGCCGTCTCCGGCGATGCCACGTTGTTAAGGTTGCTGGTGAGAAATCTGGTGGAGAACGCGTACCGCTACAGCCCGGAAGGTTCGGTCATTACGATACGCATCGAACCGGCTGCTACGCCAGTGCTGGCCGTGGAGGATGAAGGTCCGGGCATTGATGAGAGCCGCAGCGGAGAACTGAGCAAAGCGTTTGTCCGCATGGACAGCCGTTACGGCGGAACCGGGCTGGGGTTAAGCATCGTGTCGCGTATCGCACAGCTTCATGACGCACAGTTCTTTTTGCACAACCGCCTTACGCAATCCGGTGTACGGGCGTGGATTAAATTTCTTCCGGCCACCCGCCATTTACCATCAGTAGCTCAGCACCCACAGATGAGCGAAACCGATCACTAATGCCAGTGCGAAGGCGACGGCTAAAAATTCACGAACGTTAAACTGCTGCATGACACTGCCCTCCAGAATAGTGGGGGCAGTGTGTCAGGAGTAGGTTAAGCAAACATTAAGATGCGACAATAAACAGTTCACGTAGCTGGTGCAATTGATCGCGTACTTGCGCCGCCTCTTCGAATTCCAGATTCTGCGCATGCTGCATCATCAGCCCTTCCAGCTCGTGGATTTTCTGTTGCAGCGCTTTCGGCGTCAGCGCCAGTTCTGCCGCTTCCACCTGCGCCGGGGTGCGGGTTTTTCCACGCCCTTTCGCACGCGTTTTCGCCAGCCCTTCGCCCATCGCCAGAATATCCACCACCTTCTTGTTCAGGCCCTGCGGCGTTATGCCGTGCTCAACGTTATAAGCGTGCTGTTTTTCGCGGCGGCGTTCGGTTTCACCGATTGCTTTCGCCATCGATGGCGTGATCTTATCGCCGTACAGAATCGCTTTCCCGTTGATGTTACGCGCTGCGCGGCCAATGGTCTGAATCAGTGAACGCTCCGAACGCAGGAAGCCCTCTTTGTCCGCATCCAGAATCGCCACCAGCGACACTTCCGGCATATCCAGCCCTTCGCGCAGCAGGTTGATGCCCACCAGCACATCAAACTCGCCGAGACGCAGGTCGCGGATAATTTCCATACGTTCAACCGTATCAATATCAGAGTGCAGATAACGCACCCGTTCACCGTGCTCTTCCAGATATTCGGTGAGATCTTCCGCCATACGCTTGGTCAACGTCGTCACCAGCACGCGCTCATTAATGGCCGCGCGGATGCGGATTTCCGACAGCAGATCGTCAACCTGCGTAGCGACCGGGCGCACTTCGATGATGGGATCCAGCAAACCTGTCGGACGTACCACCTGGTCAATCACTTCATCGCCGGATTTCTCCAGCTCGTAATTGCCCGGCGTCGCCGAAACATAGATAGACTGCGGCGCCAGCGCTTCAAACTCTTCAAATTTCAGCGGACGGTTGTCCAGCGCCGACGGCAGACGGAAACCGTACTCCACCAGTGTCTCTTTACGCGCCCGGTCGCCACGGAACATCCCTCCGATTTGCGGGATGGTGACGTGGGATTCGTCGATCACTAACAGGCCATCGGCTGGCAGGTAATCAAACAGCGTTGGCGGCGGCTCGCCAGGGCCGCGCCCGGAGAGATAGCGCGAGTAGTTTTCGATGCCGGAGCAGTAGCCCAGCTCGTTCATCATCTCCAGATCGAACTGCGTGCGCTGGCTGAGACGCTGCTCTTCCAGCAGCTTATTGTTCGCCAGCAGCGTTTTACGCCGTTCTGCCAGCTCATCTTTAATCTCTTCCATCGCCTGCACGATACGCTCGCGCGGCGTCACGTAGTGCGTTTTCGGGTAAATGGTAAAGCGCTGAACCGTCGATTCCACATGCCCGGTGAGCGGGTCAAACAGCGACAGACGCTCTACTTCTTCGTCGAACAACTCGACGCGCAGCGCCAGGTCATCCGATTCCGCCGGGAAGATATCAATCACTTCCCCACGCACGCGAAACGTCCCGCGCTGGAAGGCCTGATCGTTGCGGGTGTACTGAAGTTCTGCCAGACGACGCAGAATCGAACGCTGGTCGATAATCATGCCGTTGGTCAGATGGAGCATCATCTTCAGGTAGAGATCCGGATCGCCCAGACCATAGATGGCCGAAACGGACGCCACGACCACCACATCACGGCGTTCCAGCAGCGCCTTCGTTGCTGACAGGCGCATCTGCTCGATATGCTCGTTCACCGAGGCATCTTTTTCGATAAAGGTGTCTGAGCTGGGCACATAGGCTTCCGGCTGGTAGTAGTCATAGTAGGAGACGAAATACTCCACCGCGTTTTCCGGGAAGAACTCCTTCATTTCGCCATACAACTGCGCCGCCAGCGTTTTGTTCGGCGCCAGCACCATCGTAGGGCGTTGCAGATCGGCAATGACATTGGCGATGGTAAAGGTCTTACCCGAGCCGGTAACCCCCAGCAGCGTCTGGTGCGCGAGGCCGTCTTCCAGACCTTCCTTAAGCCGACGAATCGCCTCAGGCTGGTCGCCGGAGGGACGAAAAGCAGAATTCAGTTTGAACGGTTTACTCATGAACGGCTACCTGGTGAAGGAATGAGCGGGCAGGTAACATATTTTACTCACCCTGTTCACTTTTGCCAATAAATAATACTGGATGAAAAAACAGTAGCAGGTTAGCTGATTTGGTCTACCCGCGATAAAGAAATGCGTTTTCGCGTTAAATTTCCCCCCCGACAAGATAAAACACCACACCCGCAGGGTTATCCCCAGGAATCTTCACTTTTTAACAATTGTCAAGCCGCACCTTGAAAGTTTTGTGGCAGCCAGTGACACTTTTCTTACAACCATTGATTTTATATAACCAATTGATAAATAAAAATTAATTCAAAAAGCCGGGTTTCGCACCAATTCAGACGGAAGCCGCGTCCGCTCTCGCTTGCCGCACGTTTTCTAACTCTAATACACAAGGTTATCCACAGGAATAGTGGATAACTGCCGCCAGCCCGTATACCTCGCCAGCCGACAAATTCCCAACAAGACCCAACAACTCTTCGTTAAAAAATTTTTATCATTTCTTTTTGCTCATTATCAGCTAAACAAAGACGTCATCCTCATGAGAGACCAATCACAAATTGTCGCTTTGCTGCACCACAACCCAACACTGGTAGCACTGGCAAAGTGCAGGATATTTACCTGCGTTCTCTCTTTCCCGCGTGTTAAACGGCAGTTTTATCATCCGCATCCGAAAAAAAAGCCTTTTTTCGCTTCTGGCAAGCCTTTTGCAATACGGAATGGTCACCAGAGCCGTAAGAAGGAGCGGACAATGTTGAGCTTACGCGCAGTAAACCAGTACTACGGTAATCAGCATACGTTATGGAATGTTGATCTTGATTTAACCCCGGGCGTATGTAATTCGATCATCGGCATGCCAGGAATGGGGAAAACAACACTCATAAATTGCATTTCCGGTTATTTACCCATTGAGAGCGGCAGCATGATTTGGCAGGAAGCAGGCGCACCACCGTGCGATCTGCTGAATATTCAGGCAGAGCACCGCAGCGCAATGGGAATTGGCTATGTGCCGCAGGACCGGCGCATCTTTTCGCAATTGACCGTGGAGGAGAACCTGCATATTGCCATGCGTGCAGTCGGCGAGCCGGGAAGCGTCATGGGGCGCGATATTTACGACCTGTTCCCTGAGCTGTATACGCTGCGTCCGGTACGTGGCGCAGAGCTGTCAGAGGATAACCAGCAACAACTGGCGATGGCGCGGGCGCTGGTCACCCGCCCGCGATTGCTCCTGCTTGATGAGCCGACGCGCGGGCTGGGCCAGGCGTTTATCCATAAACTGGGTAACCTGATCGTGCGGCTGAACCAGGAATTCGGCATGACCATTTTACTGGCCGAGCAGCATCTCTCATTCATTCGCCGGGTAGCCGACCGTTTTTGTCTGTTGCACCGGGGACGCAACGTCGCGCAGGGAGATGTCAGACAACTGGATGATCAGATGCTGTCACACTGGATGACACGGGAGTCAGTACGCTGAGATCGAGAAAATGGCCTGTTTTTTCTTTTTCGGGCGCGTGGGCAAACCAGGGGATTTCACCAATCAGTGGAGCCTGCATCACGCGCCGCAGCGTCGCCATATACTCCCGGTGACGCGCGCCTGGCGCCACCACATCGTTAGCAATCCAGCCCGCCAGCCTTAATCCTGCCTGGCGTACCGCTTGCGCTGTCAGCATGGCGTGGTTGATACAGCCCAATTTCACGCCCACCACCAGAATCACCGGCAACTGCTCCTGAATAACCCAGTCGGCATAGGTGAACGTTTCTGAAAGCGGCGTAAACCAGCCGCCCGCCCCTTCCACCAGCAGCCACTCTGCTTGCGTTTCCAGCGTGCGTAACCCGGCAGACATCACAGCAGCGTCAATCGGTTCGCCCAGTTCGGCGCTGACAATATGCGGCGAGGTCGGTTCCGCGAAGGTGTAAGGGTTCACGGTTTTATAATCCAGCGGCAAACTACTATGCTGCTGCAACGCCAGCGCGTCGCTATTACGCAGCCCCTGCGCCGTCATTTCACTACCAGATGCAACCGGTTTATACCCTGCACTGCGCAAACCGCGCAGGTTTGCCGCCTGTAGCAGTGCGCAACTGGCGACGGTTTTCCCCACTTCAGTATCCGTGCCGGTGACAAAATAGCGTTCAATCACGCGTGATAACTCCCCAAAAAAGATGATACGTCAGGGGACATTTCCCCTGCTGCTGCGGCCAGGCGAGTTGCAGACGTTGCAGTTTGCCCCGCGTCAGCCCCTGCTGCCTGCCGTCGTGTAAATGTGTCGCGCCAATGCCTTTCAGCGACCGCAGCGCGCGGGCGGCGTCATCAAAGTGCAAGGTGATGCTCTCGACACCGCTGCGTAACGACCAGCCCGCTAAAGCCTGTTCGATTGACGGAAGGGATAAAAAGCGATTGGCATGCGGCTGATCGTCCACCGCCCGCCAGGCTTGATTCAATTCTGGCAACGAAGCTTCCACCAGTGTGGTAAATGCCACAAGACCGCCGGGTTGCGTCACGCGACAGAGTTCGCTGATGGCCTGGCGTAAGTCATCACACCACTGCACGGCGAGGTTGCTCCACACCAGTGAGAACTGTGCATCCACCAGAGGCAGCGCTTCGATATCCCCCAGCAGATAACGAGCAGCGCTTTGCTGTCGACGCGCTTCATCCAGCATAGTGGCCGAGAGATCCAGTGCCGTCACATTACTGCCCAGCCCGCGCCAGTAACGGCTTATGGTGCCAGGGCCGCAACCAGCATCAAGAACGTTTGCCGGGGTGATTTCGCCCAGTTGTTTCAGCAGCAGATCGGCACTTAGCCGCTGCAATGCGTCGTGGTGAGCGTAACTTTGCGCCGCACGGCCAAATGCGGCGGCAACGGCGCGTTTATTCACCGCCATATAACGCCTCCAGCAGACTATCAATATCTTCCGCCAGGTGAGCCGCCGTCAGCGTCAGGCGCAGGCGCGCAGTGCCCGGCGGTACGGTCGGCGGACGAATCGCTGTCACCCAGCAACCCTGCTGACGCAGACGCTCCGCCAGACGCAGGGCGCGCGCGTTATCACCGACGATGAGCGGCTGAATCGCGCTCTCTGAATCTGCCAGCGTCATCGGCAGTTGCGCCGCGCCGTGGCGAAAACGTGCGATCAGCGCCGCCAGCATTGCCCGGCGTTGCTCGCCCTCATCACTGCGGATCACCCGCAATGCCGCGCTGAGCGCCATTGCCTGCGCAGGTGGCATTGCGGTGCTGTAAATCAGATGACGGGCGAATTGCAGCAAATAGTCGGCAACCGTTTCGCTGCACAGCACTGCCGCGCCGCTGACGCCGAAGCCTTTGCCAAAGGTAACAATCAATATCTCAGGTTTTATGCCATGCAGATGGCAACTGCCGCGCCCCTGCTCACCCACCACGCCGGTGCCGTGCGCGTCGTCAACCATCAGCCACGCCTGCGCTTCACGTGCCGCCTGGGCGATTTCCGCCAGCGGCGCGCTGTCGCCATCCATACTGAAAATGCCTTCGGTGACCATCAGTTGCTGGCCGTCAATGGGCTTTGCCAGTAGCGTTCGCATCTGCGCCACATCGTTGTGCGCAAAACGCCGCAACTGCGCCGGACTGTGGCTGGCCGCTTCCAGCAACGACGCGTGGCTCAGCTTGTCGGCAACAATGCGATCCTCTTTACCGGTCAGTGCGGCGATCGTCGCCTGATTGGCGGAAAAGCCAGAGATAAACAGCAGCGCGCGCGGGTATCCCAGCCATTCGGCCAGCTCGCTTTCCAGCGCCTGATGCGCCACGGTGTGGCCGCTGACGTGCCCCGAACCGCCGCTGCCCACGCCATAGCGTTCCGCGCCCTGCTGCCAGGCACGCACCACTGCCGGATGCTGGCTTAAGCCGAGGTAATCATTGCTGGAGAAGTTACAAAAACGCCGCTCACCGACCGTCAGCCAGCGTCCTGCGCCTTGTGCCACAGTCTGTCGCGAGCGCAGGGCATCTGCCGCGCGGCGTTCGCTCAACGCGGCATCAATACGCTGTTGCCAGCTCATAGCGCTGCCGCGTTGTAGAATTGCTCCGTATCGGCGTGCAGCAGTTGCTGCTCAATCTGCTGTTGCTGTTCGTTATCGCCATTCAGCACTTCTGTCTGCTGCGGGTTCAGCCCCAGTTTGCGGAACAGTTGCAGATCTTTATCCTCTTCCGGGTTCGGCGTGGTCAGGAGTTTGCAGCCGTAGAAAATGGAGTTCGCCCCGGCCATAAAACACATTGCCTGGGTCTGTTCGTTCATTTGTTCGCGACCGGCAGAAAGGCGCACATGGGAAGTGGGCATCATAATGCGGGCAATGGCGATGGTGCGGATAAAATCGAAGGCATCGACATCGTCATTATCGGCCAGCGGCGTGCCTTTGACCTTCACCAGCATGTTAATCGGCACGCTCTCCGGCGGCGTGGGCAGATTCGCCAGTTGCAGCAGCAGACCGGCGCGATCTTTCACCGTTTCCCCCAGCCCGACGATACCGCCCGAGCAGACTTTGATCCCGGCTTCGCGCACTTTATCCAGCGTGTCGAGGCGCTCCTGGTAGGTGCGGGTGGTGATGATATTGCCGTAAAACTCCGGCGAGGTGTCGAGGTTGTGGTTGTAGTAATCCAGCCCGGCGCTGGCAAGGCGCTGTGCCTGGTTTTCATTCAGCGTGCCGAGCGTCATACAGGCTTCCATCCCCATCGCTTTGACCCCTTCAACCATTTTTTCAAGGTACGGCATGTCGCGATCGTGCGGGTTTTTCCAGGCTGCGCCCATACAAAAACGCGTTGATCCGGCGAGTTTCGCCTGTCGCGCCGATTCCAGCACCTGCTCCACTTCCATCAGCCGCTCGGATTCCAGCCCGGTTTTGTAGCGCGCGCTCTGCGGGCAATATTTGCAATCTTCCGGGCAGGCGCCGGTCTTGATCGACAGCAGCGTACTGACCTGAACCTGGCGCGGATCAAAGTGCTGGCGGTGAACCTGCTGCGCTTCAAACAGCAGTTCAAGGAATGGTTTTTCAAACAGGGCGGTAACTTGCGACATTGTCCAGCGTGCGTGGTGAGCCATCGGGCGTCTCCAAAGGGTGTTGTTAATTTTTGATTCGGTGTAGACTTGTAAACCTAAAACTTTTTAATTTGGTTTACAAGTCGATTATGACCGCAGACGATTTCGCTTTTGACCAGCGCCATATCTGGCACCCATATACGTCAATGACCTCTCCCCTGCCGGTTTACTCGGTGCAATCCGCGCAAGGCTGCGAGATTCAACTCAGCAGCGGCGAGCGGCTGGTTGACGGCATGTCCTCCTGGTGGGCGGCGATTCATGGCTATGGTCATCCGGCGCTGAATGCGGCGATGAAAGCGCAGATTGATGCGGTTTCGCATGTGATGTTCGGCGGCATAACGCATCAACCGGCGATCGACCTCTGTCGCAAGCTGGTCGCGATGACGCCCGAAGCGCTGGAGTGTGTGTTCCTGGCAGATTCCGGCTCGGTGGCCGTGGAAGTGGCGATGAAGATGGCGTTGCAATACTGGCAGGCAAAAGGCGAAGCGCGACAGCGTTTTCTTACCTTCCGCAACGGCTATCACGGCGATACCTTTGGTGCAATGTCGGTCTGCGATCCGGACAACTCCATGCACAGCTTGTGGAAGGGCTATCTGCCGGAGAACCTGTTTGCGCCTGCGCCGCAAAGCCGCTTCGACGGTGAATGGGACGAGCATGATATGGTGGCGTTTGCCCGGCTGATGGCGGCGCATCGCCATGAGATCGCGGCCGTGATCCTCGAACCCATCGTGCAGGGCGCGGGCGGCATGCGCATGTATCACCCGGAGTGGCTGAAACGCATACGCAAGATGTGCGATCGTGAAGGCATTTTGCTGATTGCTGACGAAATTGCCACTGGCTTTGGCCGCACAGGCAAACTGTTTGCCTGTGAACATGCGGGCATCGCGCCGGACATTCTGTGCCTCGGCAAAGCGCTGACCGGCGGCACGATGACGCTCTCCGCCACCCTGACCACGCGCCAGGTCGCCGAAACCATCAGCAACGGCGAAGCGGGCTGCTTTATGCACGGCCCGACATTTATGGGCAACCCGCTGGCCTGCGCGGCAGCCGCCGCCAGCCTGACGCTACTTGAGAGCGGCGAATGGCGCAAGCAGGTTGCGACCATTGAAGCCCAGCTCAAAGAAGAACTGGCGCCTGCGGCGCAAGCCGCCACGGTGGCAGACGTTCGCGTGCTCGGCGCAATTGGCGTGGTGGAAACCCGCTCACCGGTAAATATGGCGGCGCTACAGCGTTTCTTCGTTGAACAAGGCGTGTGGATCCGGCCATTTGGCAAGCTCATCTACCTGATGCCGCCGTATATCATTACGCCTGAGCAGTTGTCGCGACTGACCGGCGCGGTGAATCACGCCGTTGCACGCAGCGATCTGTTCGCATAGGCTACACTTCAGCCTGAACGAACAGAGGAGCCCGTAATGAAGCTTATCAGTCATGATTTACGCGACGGCGAAAAACTGCCGCATCGCCATGTGTTTAACGGCATGGGCTACGATGGCGACAACCTCTCCCCGCATCTGGCATGGGACGACGTCCCTGCCGGAACCAAAAGTTTTGTCGTCACCTGCTATGACCCGGATGCGCCGACCGGCTCCGGCTGGTGGCACTGGATTATCGCCAACCTGCCTGCCGATACGCGCGTTCTGCCGCAGGGCGCCGGTTCCGGCGTCGCTGAATTGCCGGAAGGCGCGATTCAGACGCGCACCGATTTCGGTAAAGCCGGTTACGGTGGCGCTGCGCCGCCGAAAGGCGAAACCCATCGCTACATTTTTACCGTTTACGCCCTCGATGTGGACCATCTGGAGGTGGATGAAAATGCCAGCGGTGCGATGGTCGGTTTTAATGTCCATTTTCATAAACTCGCCAGCGCCAGCATTACGGCGATGTTCAGCTAATTCATGTGCGCGCAACGTAGTGCATCCGGCGACTGGGTGGATTTTCGCCGCGAGCAGGAAACCGGCATTGAGAGTGTCAGCGCTCACTTCACCGGGCACGCCTACGATCCGCACGACCATGACGAAGTGCTGGTGGGCGTGACCCAGCAAGGCGTGCAGCGTTTTAACTGCCACCGCGAGTTGCATACCAGCCGCCCCGGCCGCGCGATTTTGATTGAGCCGGGCGCGGTGCATGACGGACATGCGCCGGACGAAAATGGCTTCACCTATGTGATGCTTTACCTGCCGCAGCAGTGGGTCACCACCATGCTGCAACAGCGCGGGCACAGAGACGTATCGCAAATCGAAGCGGCCTTTCGTAACACCCTGACCGATGACAACATGCTAATCCACGCCATTCAGCAGGCATTTTTTGCCATTCATCATCATGAAGGCCGTCTCGCCCGCGATCAGAGTCTGGATCATCTCATAAAGTTGCTCACCCGCCATATTGATGGCAAAACCGCCCTGCCGCCGGATGAAACCGTGCTGCGTATGCAGCAGGTGAAAGAGATGCTGCATGACCACATGGCGGACGATATCGGGCTGGACGCGCTTTCGGCGCACTGCGGTATTGACCGTTTTCGCCTGAGCAGACAATTTCAGAAAGCCTTTGGCCAGACGCCGCACGCGTATCTGGTGCGCCTGCGCTTGCGCACTGCCAGAGCCTTGCTGGCGCACGGGCTGGAGCCTGCGCAGGTGGCGGCGCAGGTGGGTTTTGCCGATCAAAGCCACCTTGGCCGATGGTTCCAGCGCGCGTATCGCCTCTCTCCCGCCGCCTTCCAGCGCCAGTGCACAAACGTTCTATCCCGCTGAATGCGCTTCTCCGAAGATGGGCTTTTTACGACAGACGGAGAAGAAAAACGCATGTTTGATACCAAAGTTGCCCTTGTGGTACGTGACGATCTGGAAAGCTGGCAACGGTTGAATGTGGTGGCGTTTCTCGCCACCGGCGTGGTCTCTGCCGCGCCGGAAGTACTGGGTGAACCCTATGTGGATGCCGCCGGGCGCCGCTACGAGCGCATTGCCGGGCAGCCGATGCTGATTTTCGCCGGTACGCTGGCCGATTTGCAGCGTACCCACCGCAAAGGGCTGGAGCGGGAAGTGACGGTTGTGCCGTATGTGGAAGCAATGTTCTCTACCGGCAATGATGACGCTAACCGCGCCGTGTTTCAGCTGGAAGATGCGGATGCGATGAACCTGGTCGGTATTGCCCTGCGCGGGCCGAAAAAAGCCGTCGATAAAGTAATCAAAGGTCTCGCCCTGCATCCTTAATTTCCCTTCCCGCCGACGTCTTTGTGCGGCGGGAATTTCCCCATCCGCCAAATAGCGGTCACTTTCGCTCACTTACCGCTGACTTTTTTCGATTTTGGCTTCCCGTTTCGCTCAACTTAGTATAAAAAAGCAGGCTTTGACGTAACCCTTTCAACTTTGCATAGTCTGGAGCACGCTTTGAACACATCATCGGTTTCCCGTCTGGCGCTGGCGCTCGCTTTTGGCGTGACACTGACCGCCTGTAGCTCAACCCCGCCGGCTGAACGTCCCTCTGAACAGAAAGCACCGGGCACGACGTCGCGTCCGATCCTCAGTGCGGGCGAAGCGAAAAACTTCGTGGCGGATCGCTACTTTACCTCGATGACGCCGGACGGCGCGGTATGGAAACCGATGTCGATTCGTCTGCCGGAAAAAGCGGACTTCGTGGTTGGCCCGGCTGGTACTCCAGGCGTAACGCACACCACTATTCAGGCTGCGGTAGACGCGGCAATCAACAAGCATGCCAGCGATCGTCAATATATCGCAGTGATGCCGGGCGAGTATGAAGGCACGGTGTATGTGCCTGCAGCTTCCGGCAGCGTGACCATTTACGGTACCGGCGAGAAAGCGCTGGACGTAAAAATCGGTATGGCGATTGACTCTGAAATCGACCCGAACAGCTGGCGTCGTCTGGTCAATCCATCAGGCAAATATATGCCGGGTAAACCTGCCTGGTACATGTTCGATAACTGCCAGAGCAAACGCGCTGCAACGGTCGGTGTAATGTGTTCTGCGGTTTTCTGGTCACAGAACAACGGCCTGCAATTGCAGAACCTGACCATTGAGAACACGCTGGGCGACAGTGTTGATGCGGGCAACCACCAGGCGGTAGCGCTGCGCAGCGACGGCGATAAAGTGCAGATCAACAACGTCAACATTCTGGGTCGCCAGAATACCTTCTTTGTCACCAACAGCAGCGTGGACAACACCCTGCGTAGCGATCGCCAGACCCGTACGCTGGTGACCAACAGCTACCTCGAAGGGGATGTGGACATCGTTTCTGGTCGCGGCGCGGTGGTGTTTGATAACACCGATTTCCGCGTAGTGAACTCCCGCACGCAGAAAGAAGGCTACGTCTTTGCCCCGGCGACGCTCTCTAACCTGTACTACGGCTTCCTCGCCGTGAACAGCCGCTTTACCGGCAACGGCGTGGCGCAACTCGGCCGTTCACTGGATGTTGATGGCAACACCAACGGTCAGGTTGTTATCCGCGATAGCGTGATTAATGAAGGCTTTAACGTCGCTAAACCGTGGGCTGATGCTGCTGTTTCTGGCCGTGCATACGCAGGCAATGTCGGTGCGGTGGATGATAAAGGCAATGTACAGCGCGAGCTGAACAACCCACAGTTCAACCGCATGTGGGAGTTTAACAACCGCGGCGTGGGCAGCCAGGTTGTCGCTGAGCCGAAAAAGTAATTCAGCAGTAATAAAAAACCTCGCCGCGGCGAGGTTTTTTTATGGCTGACGTTCGGTATCAGAAGGCGTTAACTACCACCCACATCGGTCCCTGGCCTACCGCATAGCGCGCTTTCTCGGTCAGCAACCCCTGCTCGCCGGTGATTTCATACAGCGAGATGTGATGCGATTTCTGCCCGGCCGCGATCAGATACTTACCGCTTTTATCGATGTTGAAACCGCGCGGTTGTGTTTCCGTCGGCTGGAAACCTTCCAGCGACAGCACGCTGCCATCTTCCGAGACACTGAAAACCGTCAGCAGGCTGGCGGTACGATCGCAGGTATAGAGATGGCGACCATCCGGCGTGATATGAATATCTGCTGCCCAGCGGGTATCGGTAAAATCTGGCGGCATGATATCCAGCGTCTGTACGCACTCGATTTTGCCGTGCACATCGCTCAACTGCCAGACATCAACGGAGCTGTTCAGCTCATTCACGCAATAGCCGAAACGCGCGTTCGGATGAAACACCATATGGCGCGGACCTGCGCCTTCCACGGTGGTCACTTCTGCCGGGTTTTGCGCCGTCAGATTGCCGTCATCCGCCAGCGTGAACAGGCAGATGCGATCCTGCTTCAGCGCCGGAACCCACAGCGTACGGTTGTCCGGAGAGATGTTCGCCGAGTGGCACCCTTCCAGCCCTTCCACCACATCCACGATCTCCGTCGGAATTCCGTCTTCCAGGCGCGTCACGCTGACGCTGCCTGCATTGTAAGAGGCGCTGAACAGGAAGCGGCCGCTGTGATCGGTGGAAATATGCGTCGGGCTGCCCGGCAACGGCGCTTCCGCCGTAAACGTCAGCGCACCGTCGTCAGGGGCGATACGGTAAGCGATAACGCGAAATTCAGGGCGAACGCCCACGTAGAGGTAACGTTTATCCGGGCTGACCACCATCGGCTGAACCTGACCCGGCACATCAACGACCTGAACCAGCGTCAGGGTGCCTTCAGAATTCAAACGCCAGACATGGATTTGCTGACTTTCCGGACTGGCGGTATAAACGGTTTGTTTCATGAACACTCCTTTCCTCTAATTCTTATTTGCGTTAAGTAACCAGGATAGCCTTTTTTCTGGCTTGATGCTGATTTTCTGCGCCAGATTTTGCGCATCCGGCGACGCGGTGTACCATGCCCGGACGCAAAAATTTCAACATCGACCACGGAATACGTTATGACTTCGCGAGTTATTGCTCTGGATTTAGACGGTACGCTACTGACACCGAAAAAAACGCTTCTGCCCTCATCTATTGAAGCGTTGACCCGCGCAAAAGCGGCAGGACATCAACTCCTCATCGTCACCGGTCGGCATCATGTTGCCATCCACCCTTTTTATCAGGCACTGGCGCTGGATACACCTGCAATTTGTTGTAATGGCACTTATTTGTATGATTATCATGCAAAAAAAGTACTCTCTGCCGATCCACTGCCGGTGCCGCAAGCGCAACAACTGATTACTCAGCTTAACGAGCATAACATTCATGGTCTGATGTATGTCGATAACGCCATGCTGTACGAGAAACCCACCGGCCATGTGCTGCGCACCAACAACTGGGCGCAATCACTGCCGCCAGAGCAACGCCCGGTTTTCCAGCAGGTAGCATCGCTGAACACTGCGGCGCAGGAAGTGCAAGCCATCTGGAAGTTCGCGCTCACCGATGAAGATACGCAAAAGCTGAAGGATTTCGCCCACCATATCGAGCAGACGCTGGGGCTGGAATGTGAATGGTCGTGGCACGATCAGGTCGATATCGCCCGCGCCGGAAACAGCAAAGGTAAACGCCTGGCTGAATGGGTGGCATCACAAGGTTTGTCGATGCAGAACGTAGTGGCGTTTGGCGATAATTATAACGATATCAGCATGCTGGAAGCGGCAGGAGTGGGTGTGGCGATGGGTAATGCCGACGATGCAGTCAAAGCGCACGCCGATGTGGTGATTGGCGACAATACCGTCGACAGCATTGCCAGCTTTATCTACAAAGAGCTGCTGTGATCGACCCGTTACCGTCCGGGCTGTTGAAAATGTGCTTCGGCCTGACAGCTCAGCGCATTGTCTTGCAGGCGATCAGGGAAGTTTCGCCCCGGGATGAATGGCGACAGTGAACCCCTGATTGCGCCAGTGCGTCAGTTGCTGCAACTGACTGGGCGTCAGCGGTTTTCCTGTCCAGACGAAAAGCTGCTGGCCGGGGAAGAACTCCGGGTGTGGGGAATCGAGCGGCTCGGCAAGCACATGAATGCGCCAGCCCTGCTGAGAAAGCCGCCAGGCTTCCAGCCACAAACGGGTACGATCGTGATTGTCCCAGGCCACCAGCAGCGCCTCTTTCGCCGCCTGCGAACGTGCCTGCGCGATAGCCGCGGCGGCATATTCAATCAGCACGCCATCCAGCAAACTGAGCATAACGCGCGCGGTATTGGGATCGAGGCTCATGCGCTGCCTGACCGGCATGATAATATCCTCAATAAACTGCTCTGCGGAGTATTGCTGCGCCAGCGTGGTCAGCATCGCCTGCAAACGGGCAGGATTGACCTGCCGTAGCGTGGACATCATCTCTTCCTGAACCGATGTCCATCCGGCCTGGCCTGCCAGCTTGTTCTCATCGAGCAACGCTTTCACTTTACTGACGGACACACCGCTCTCGATCCAGCGTTTGATCTCTTCAATACGCTGAATGTCGGACTCATCAAATTGACGGTGCCCGCCTTCGCTGCGCTGTGGCCTTAACAAACCATAACGACGTTGCCATGCACGCAGTGTGACCGGGTTAATGCCGCATCGCTCGGCAACCTCGCCAATGCTGTAAAATGCCATGGACTTCCTCTACTGGTAACGCCGGTTTACTCGGTTGCAAGACTAATTAACTCTGCCAGCTTGTACAAATACTTTTGTACAACTTTATGATGGTAGATCTTCTCTTTTCTCAGGCCAGGCCACTGCCGGGATCCCCGACAGCGAAGGCGGCGCGAACAAATAGCCCTGGAAATGGGTAATGCCCGCTGACTCCAGCCACATCCACTCTTCTGCGGTTTCGATGCCAACGGCGGTAACGGCGATTTCAAGCGCGGTACAACAGCGGATAATCGCCTGAACAATGGCCTGCCGTGAGCCGCTTTTGTGTACGTCCTGAATCAACGCGCGGTTGATTTTGATCCGGTCCGGCTGAAACTGCGCCAGCAGCAGCAATCCGGCAAACCCGGCGCCAAAGTGCTCAATCGCCACGCGGATGCCCGCGCCTTTTAATAGCTTCACCGCCTGAGTAAATTCGTCCAGGTGCGAAAGAATTTCACTTTCTGTAAATTCAACGACAATCTGCTCCGGCACCAGTCCGTTGGCGCGAATTTCCTGCAGGAAAAACTCCACCGCATTGGGGACTTTGACCAGCGTCATTGGCAGGAGATTCACCGAGAGAGTTTGCGCGCCCAGGCGCAAGGCGGCCGCCAGCGCAAACGCCACTTTCTTACTGCGTAAATCTGCCGCATAGATATCTTCTCCCGCAAGGCCATCAAACCAGGCCTGCGGCGAGCCGCCTTCCGGCGTTCGCAGCAGCGCTTCCAGCGACACGATTTGCCGGGCAAACGGATCGACTACCGGCTGGAATGCAAAACGGCATTCGGCAAGGCTGTCGAGCGCCATTGCCGGCAGCGCAACCGCCTGTTCATCCTCAATGAATTCCCACGTATCGCCCGGCGGGATCTCAAAGTAGTTCTCTTTTTCACTGTCCTCGACAAAGGTCTGGAAAAATTGCAGCGCGCGATCGCCGTAGATCAGCTGATAACGTGAAGTGCCTCTGTCGAATACCGCCTGCAACACCGCTTCCCGGCGATGATCGCGTAAATCAAACAGCTCCATTCCGGTCTTACCGAACCGACGCGCAGGAGCATAATCACGCAGTAACTCAACCAGATTGTAATGACGGTTGTCTGCACAAATATCCTGATAGATGGCGGCGACGCCCTCTTCAGGCCCCTCCAGTAACTGGAAAAAATGAGTGCCGTTAAACAACAAAATCCCCGTAACGCCTGCCTGACCATTCTTGATATTCGCGGCGACGACCATCTCTTTAAGCACTTCATAAGAGACATGTTCATGCAAATGGCTACGGTAAATGATGGTGGTGAGCATAAAGGCTCCGGGGCGAAATGAAAGAACAGCAACCTTAGCAGATGCTTTCAGGGGCGTCTTGCATTGATTTTCCTTGGTTTATCGCCGGATGGGATAATGGATCAATATCAGACTTATCCGAGGACAGGTTGTACAACGTCTGTTTTTTCCTGAATTTTCAGAAATTTATTAACGCAATAAAACAACGAATTAGTGAGTGTTTCTATAGGACGCTAATAATTTTGTACAATTTTAATATACATTTTTGCCATGTTTGTATAACTTTAATTGTACTTATTTAACTGACAATTTCCTGAGGAGTGACAAATGCAACAGAACGGTTATCTTCCGAACACAGCAGCTGCCGTTACCCGTTATTTCAACAAAGCGACGCTACCGACCCAACAAGTGACACTCGGGAAAATTGCGGTAGAAATCCTCAGTGAAGGGCGTAATCTCAATCGTAAAGCCATTTGTACCAAACTGCTCAGCCGCCTCGAACAGGCATCCAGCTCGGAGGAGGAGAGCCACTATCATGCGTTGATTGGTATGCTGTTTGACCGCTAAGGCTCTGCTTAAACAGCAAAAATTATCTGGTATTTGAGTCAATTCTCGCGGGTCACGTAGCATTCTGCGAATGTTTCCACGGGAGAATGGGCTTCAGGCCGTCTTTGCAGATCCGCAATGGGCGGCAACCCGAGATGCAGTTATGAACAGTAGTGAAATTGAGCAACTAACCGATGAACTTATTGGCGTGGCGGTTCTGTCACTCCTTAAGGACAATTCGCCCATTAGCACTCAGGCACTGATTAACCGGCTGAGATCAATGGAGCGAAACGAAACCGATATTGAGCGGCGTAGCATGCTGGGGCGTATTATTGCCGAAATCATCAGCAATAACATTTCCTCGTTACGCCCCGCCACGGGTAGTGAAGCATTCTGGGACAAGGAAAACAGAAGTAACGTTTTCCCTCTGTTTGGCGAAAAATCGCCAGGCAACAACAAAAAACACTGAGGCCGCTCAGTCATGTTCAATCACAACAGGATCCACCCGATGAGCCAGGCTATGCAAGACCCATCATATGGTTACGAAAATCTGCCCGATGCTTCTCTTGCTGAATACTTCCGCAGCGGCGGCAATTTGTTATCAGAGGAATCGGCAATACTCGGTGCCGCCATTCGTCGTATTTCTGCCGCAGAGCAAAGGATCACGCACAAGGCGCTGATTCTTGAATTGATTAAGATGATCGAAACAACAAAAGACGTGGTCACAAGCGATGTTATCCGCAATACGCTGGAGATCGTTGTCCACCACACCACGGATGATCTCTGAGGCTCATCACCGCCAGCCACTTTCGCCACGACGGGGAGCTCTGCTCCCCTTCTTTATGTTACGCACTCAGGCGGTTATCGACACGCTCTTGATTTGCGCATACAGCCACTGACCCGCTTTCACGCCCAGTTCATCTCTCGCCCAGGGGCTGATGCGCGCCCACAACGTGCGGCTACCCACCTCCAGTTGAACTTCTACCTGCCCATCAACATCGAAACACTGCACAACTTTGGCACGCAGAATATTACGGATACTGGTATTCATCGGCGGTTGCAGCACCAGAGAAACATCCGTCGCCTGCACGCGAATGCGCAGCGTACTTTGCAGCGGGCGATCAATTTTGTTCACCCAGATATGCTGATCGCCAAGCGCCAGTGCGGTCATGGCGTAATGCGGATGGTGTTCCAGCACTATCACTTTTAGCACGCTGCTTTGCTGCTCGGGCGGCAACCACGGGTTCATCACGCGGCTCCCCCAGACATCCTCCAGTCTGCCGAACGCTTTCACTTCCCCCGCTTCCAGTACCATCACGTTATCGGCGAGATGCAGGATCTCATCCAGCGAGTGGCTGACATACAGCATCGGAATGTTGATCTCCTGCGCCAGCCGCTGCAAATAGGGTAACAACTCCCGTTTACGCGGAATATCCAGCGATGCCAGCGGCTCATCCAGCAACATCAGTTCCGGCGCGGTTAATAACGCGCGGCCAATGGCGACGCGCTGTTTTTCGCCGCCGGAAAGCGTACCCGGAAGCCGCTCCAGCAAAGGCTCAATGCCCAGCAGCGCCACCAGCTTGTCGAATTGCCCGGACATTGATTTCGCCATGCCGTAACGCAAGTTACCGAGCACTTTATAGTGCGGGAACAGGCGCGCATCCTGAAAAACGTAGCCGACACGACGTTTTTCCGGCGGCAGGCAAATTTTGCGCGAGGTATCGAGCAACACGCGATTGTTCAGGATGATGCGCCCCTCTTGCGGGTGCGTCAGGCCGCCGATCACGTTAATCAGCGAGGTTTTCCCGGCGCCGGAAACACCAAAAATCGCCGTAATTCCGCTGGCAGGCAGCGATTCGGCGACACGCAGTTGATGTGTTCCCAGCGTCTGGGTGAAATCGAGCTCCAGCATCGGTTATCTCCCTGTCCGTTCACGGCTGATACGCGCCAGCCATTCCGATACCAGCAACGAGATCAGCGCCAGCACAATCGAGATCACACACAGCCGCGCCGCCGCGCTTTCACCGCCCGGCATCTGGATCAGGGTGTACATCGCCGAGGGAATGGTGCGCGTTTCCCCCGGAATATTGGAGACGAAGGTGATGGTCGCGCCAAACTCGCCGAGCGAGCGGGCGAAGGCCAGCACCGTACCGACAATAATTCCCGGCAACGTCAGCGGCAGCGTGATAGTGACAAAGACGCGCCAGCGCCCTGCGCCAAGCGTGCGTGCTGCCTGTTCGAGCTTTCTGTCCACACCTTCCAGCGCCAGACGGATCGCGCGTACCATCAATGGAAAAGACATTACTGCGGCAGCTAACACCGCGCCGCGCCAGCTAAACGCAAAGGTGATACCAAACCAGTCATACAACCACTGACCGATAAAACCGCGTCTGCCCATCGCCACCAGCAACAAATAACCGACCACCACTGGCGGTAAAACCAGTGGCAGATGCAGTACGCTATCAAGGAGGGCTTTGCCCGGAAATGTGCAACGCACCAGCAGCCAGGCGAAGAAGATCCCAAAGGGCAAACTGAATAATACCGCGAGGGATGAGACTTTCAGGCTCAGCAGTACCGCCTGCCATTCGGGATCCGTCAATATCATTAGTGCGTCGTAAATCCGTAACGTTTGAAAATTTCAGAAGCCTGCGGGCCTTTCAGGTAATCATAAAACGCCGTTACCGTCGCGTTTTTATGCCCGTCGATAATAGCCAGCGGGTATTCCACTTTTTGGTGTGAATCTTCCGGGAAGGTCCCCACCACTTTCACACCTTTGCTGACAACCGCATCAGAACCGTAAACGATGCCCAGCGGCGCTTCTCCACGTTCTACCAGCGCCAGCGCGCCACGTACATCTTCTGCCGGAGCGAGCTTCGATGACAGAGAGTCCCATGCTCCCAGTTTTTGCAGCGCTTCCTTCGCGTAAATCCCTGCCGGAACGTGGTCCGGGTCGCCAACGGCAAGGCGACCGCCTTTCAGCAGGCTGGCCCAGTTCGTTTTGGCATTAACGCTAATATCGCCCTGAGTGCTGCTTTTCGGTGCCACAACCACCAGGCTGTTGCCCAGCAGGGTTTCACGCGTCGCCGTATCAATGGCTTTTTTCTCGACGGCGTAATCCATCCATTTCTGATCAGCAGAAATAAACAGATCGGCTGGCGCGCCAGCTTCAATCTGCCGCGCCAGCGTTGACGAAGAGGCGAATGAAGAAACTACCTCAACGTTTTTCTCTTTTTTATACGCCGCCGCAATATCCTGCAGCGCATTGGTCAGCGACGCTGCTGCAAAAACGGTAATTTTGCTCTCTTCCGCCAGCGCATGCCCGGCAACAGAAAGCGATAAAGTCGCCCCAGCAAAAAGGCGTAACCATGTACCTGCCATTTGTAGCTCCTCTGAGTATCGTTATATACATTGAAACATAACGATGTTATCAGAGTTTTCATGACGGCAGGTAATACCCATAAAGAATGAGTAACTTCAGTAAATATATCGGCAGGATGTCACAAAATCTTGAACAGTAAAACGCCCACCGAAGTGGGCGTTTTCGAAAGGATCAGCGCTGCTGGCTGGAACGGTCGCGACGACCAACGGCGGAAAAGACGTTAAACACTTCACCCAGGCCATAAATCAGCCCCAGGATGATAGCCATCACCACAGGAACCATGATCACGGCAAAAACCAGGCTTTTCAACAACTCTAACATGATCGACTCCGGATATTGTGAAGCAGGCATTTTAGCCTGATTCCACAGAAAAACACTCGCCTTTTGTGCGATTGCATGAGCCGCTTTGCTATCAATATCAGGGCTCAGGCTAGGCGTAATACCGCTTTTCCTTCACAATACTCTTTTTGCCAGGACATTGCGTAATGCAGGCTGAAATTCTCTTAACCCTCAAACTCCAGGAACGCCTTTTTGCCGATCCGCGCCGTATTTCTTTGCTGAAACAGATTGAACAAACGGGTTCGATTAGCCAGGGCGCAAAGAACGCAGGCATCAGTTACAAAAGCGCCTGGGATGCCATCAATGAAATGAACCAACTGAGCGAACATACGCTGGTTGATCGTGCGACAGGCGGTAAAGGCGGCGGCGGCGCAGTAGTGACCCGTTACGGGCAGCGCCTGATTCAGCTTTACGATCTGCTGGCACAGATTCAGCAGAAGGCGTTTGACGTGCTAAGCGACGACGACGCGCTGCCGCTGAACAGCCTGCTGGCAGCTATTTCCCGCTTTTCCCTGCAAACCAGCGCCCGCAACCAGTGGTTTGGCACCGTAACCACCCGCGATCACCAACAGGTGCAGCAGCATATTGAAGTGCTGCTGGCCGACGGTGAAACGCGCCTGAAAGTCGCTATCACCGCACAAAGTGGCGAACGGCTTGGCCTTGATGAAGGAAAAGAGGTGCTGGTATTGCTGAAAGCGCCGTGGGTCAATATCACACAGGATGCGCAGCGCGCAGCGCTTGCCGACAACCAGCTTAAAGGGTTTATCAGCCATATTGAGCGTGGCGAACAGCAAAGCGAAGTGCTGATGACATTGCCAGACGGACAGCAGCTCTGCGCCACAGTGCCGACGCATGACGTGGATAATTTGCAGGAACAGCGCGAAGTGACGGCATATTTTAATGCCGATCGCGTCATTCTCGCCACGTTATGCTAATCGCATTGACAAGTGAGTGCATTGCACGTATCCCTGAACTTCATTGCTGCAAAAAACGGGATATATCATGTCATCATTGCAAATTTCGCAAGGTACGTTTCGTCTTAGCGATACACGCACGTTGCACCTTGAGCAGTTGATCCTGCGGGCAGGCGAAAGCTGGGCCTTCGTTGGCGCGAACGGCAGCGGGAAATCCGCGCTGGCCCGTGCGCTTTCCGGCGAACTGACGCTGCTGAATGGTGAGCGTCAGTGTCAGTTTACCCGCCTGACGCGCCTCTCTTTTGAGCAGTTACAAAAACTGGTCAGCGATGAGTGGCAGCGCAACAACACCGATATGCTCAGCCCGGGCGAAGAAGATACCGGGCGCACCACGGCCGACATCATTCAGGATGAGGTCAAAAACCCACAGCGCTGTGAACAGTTGGCGGCGCTGTTCGGCATCACGCATCTGCTGACACGCCGCTTTAAATACCTTTCGACCGGCGAAACGCGCAAAACGCTGCTGTGCCAGGCGCTGATGTCCGAGCCGGAACTGCTGGTTCTGGATGAACCGTTCGACGGGCTGGATGTGAACTCCCGCCAGCAACTGGCGGAACTGCTGGCGCGGCTGAATAGTGAAGGTTACACCGTAGCGCTGGTGCTTAACCGCTTCGATGAAATCCCGGATTTTGTACAGCATGCTGGCGTACTGGTGGATTGCACCCTGACGGAAATCGGTGAAAAATCCGCCCTGCTGCAACAGGCGCTGATTGCGCAACTGGCCCACAGTGAAAAGTTGGCCGGGATTGCCCTGCCGGAACCCGATGCGCCCCCGGCCCGAGAAACATTACGCGCGGGCGAGCCGCTGATAGTGCTGAATGATGGCGTCGTTTCTTATAATGACAGGCCGATCATCAACCAGCTTTCCTGGAAGGTAAATCCCGGCGAACACTGGCAGATCGTCGGCCCGAACGGCGCGGGGAAATCGACGCTGTTGAGCCTGATCACCGGCGATCACCCGCAGGGTTACAGCAACGATCTGACGCTGTTTGGCCGCCGTCGCGGCAGCGGTGAAACTATCTGGGATATCAAAAAACACATTGGTTACGTCAGCAGCAGTCTGCATCTTGATTACCGCGTCAGCACCAATGTGCGCAACGTGATCCTCTCCGGCTACTTTGATTCAATTGGCATCTATCAGGCGGTATCAGACAAGCAGCACAAACTGGCGCAGCGCTGGCTGGATATTTTAGGTTTTGACGCCCGCACCGCCGATGCGCCCTTCCACAGCCTTTCATGGGGACAACAGCGGCTGGCGCTGATTGTCCGCGCGCTGGTGAAACATCCGACATTACTGATCCTCGACGAGCCGCTGCAAGGGCTGGATCCGCTAAACCGCCAGCTAATCCGCCGCTTTGTTGACGTATTAATCAGTGAAGGGCAAACCCAATTGCTGTTTGTTTCGCACCATGCCGACGATGCGCCAGCCTGCATTACTCACCGGCTGACCTTCGTGCCGGAAGGCGACAGCTATCGCTACCAACTCGAAACGCACGCCTCCTGATCAGCATCACTCTGGCGAACATCTGGAATATAGTCTTTTATCCTGTGCGCCGATTGCCTGACTGCCATCAATGACTTATAACCTCCTCGGGACGTTGTCCGGCTTTGCCGGCAGCGTCTGCGTTGCTGTAACGCAATGCAGTCATTTTAAGACTATTCATATTCGCCGGATAAGCGCCGCTAAAGCAGGGTTTTTCCGGCGGTTACGCGACAAACCGGACGACAGAAAATTCAGTGTAAACGATTCCACTAATTTATCCCATGTCACAGTTTTCACCTCTCTGTTATGCTAAGGTTTGTTCATATCAAATGCTTTATGGAGTGAAATATGCGAGTTCTGGTTACTGGTGGTAGCGGTTACATAGGAAGCCACACCTGCGTGCAACTGCTGCAAAACGGCCATGACGTCATCATTCTGGATAACCTCTGTAACAGTAAGCGCAGCGTGCTCAATGAAATCGAGCGCTTCGGCGGAAAATCCGCGCTGTTCGTTGAAGGCGATGTTCGCGATGAAGCGCTGCTGGCGGAAATCCTGCACGATCATGCCATTGAAGCGGTCATTCACTTTGCCGGGCTGAAGGCCGTTGGCGAATCCGTGGCGAAGCCGCTGGAGTACTACGACAACAACGTCAACGGTACGCTGCGCCTGATCGACGCCATGCGCGCGGCCAACGTCAAAAACCTGATTTTCAGCTCCTCCGCCACGGTCTACGGCGATCAACCGAAAATCCCTTATGTCGAAAGCTTCCCTACCGGAACGCCGCAAAGTCCGTACGGCAAAAGCAAGTTGATGGTGGAACAGATCCTCACCGACCTGCAAAAAGCCCAGCCGGAGTGGAGCATCGCGCTGCTGCGCTACTTCAACCCGGTTGGCGCGCATCCGTCAGGAGATATGGGCGAAGATCCGCAGGGTATCCCGAATAACCTGATGCCTTACATCGCGCAGGTTGCCGTTGGCCGTCGCGATTCTCTGGCGATTTTCGGCAACGATTATCCGACGCCGGATGGCACGGGCGTGCGTGATTACATTCATGTGATGGACCTGGCTGACGGTCACGTTGCGGCTATGCAACAACTGGCCGGCAAACCGGGCGTCCATATTTACAACCTCGGCGCCGGCGTCGGCAGCAGCGTACTGGATGTGGTTAACGCGTTCAGCAAAGCCTGCGGCAAACCGGTGGCATGGCACTTTGCGCCGCGCCGCGAGGGCGATTTACCGGCCTACTGGGCCGACGCGACCAAAGCCGATAAAGAGCTGAACTGGCGCGTAACCCGTACGCTTGACGAAATGGCAGAAGATACCTGGCGCTGGCAGTCACGCCATCCGCAGGGTTATCCGGATTGAAGGAGCAGTAATGACGCAATTTAACCCGGTCGATCACCCGCATCGCCGCTACAACCCGCTGACCGATCAGTGGATCCTGGTTTCTCCGCATCGCGCAAAGCGTCCCTGGCAAGGGGCGCAAGAAACGCCTGCGAAGCAAACATTGCCTGCACACGATCCGGATTGCTTCCTGTGTCCGGGTAATACTCGCGTAACGGGCGATAAAAACCCGGATTACACCAGTACTTACGTGTTCACTAATGATTTTGCGGCGCTGATGACCGACACGCCGCAGGCGCCGGAAAGCAGCGATCCGTTGATGCGCAGCCAGAGCGCGCGCGGGACCAGCCGGGTTATTTGCTTCTCGCCGGATCACAGCAAAACGCTGCCGGAACTGAGCCTGAACGCGCTGGAAGAGGTAATAAAAACCTGGCAACAGCAAACCGCCGAGCTGGGCCAGCACTATCCATGGGTGCAGGTGTTTGAGAACAAAGGCGCGGCAATGGGCTGCTCCAATCCGCATCCGCATGGCCAGGTGTGGGCGAATAGCTTTCTGCCCAACGAAGTGGAACGCGAAGACCGCCTGCAAAAAGCGTACTTTGCTGAACATCACTCACCGATGCTGGTCGATTATGTGCAGCGCGAGCTGAATGACGGCAGCCGTACGGTGGTAGAAACGGACCACTGGCTGGCCGTGGTGCCTTACTGGGCGGCCTGGCCATTCGAAACGCTGCTGTTGCCGAAGGCGCATATCCAGCGCATTACCGACTTAACCGCAGCACAGCGCAGCGATCTGGCGCTGGCGCTGAAAAAATTGACCAGCCGTTACGACAATCTGTTCCAGTGCTCTTTCCCCTACTCGATGGGCTGGCACGGCGCACCGTTTAACGGTGAAGAGAATGATCACTGGCAGTTGCACGCGCATTTCTATCCGCCGCTGCTGCGTTCCGCTACCGTGCGTAAATTTATGGTGGGCTACGAAATGCTGGCGGAAACCCAGCGCGATCTGACGGCAGAACAAGCCGCTGAACGCCTGCGTGCGCTGAGCGATGTCCATTTTCGCGAATCCGGAGAATAACAATGAGTCTGAAAGAAAAAACACAATCCCTGTTTGCTGAGAAATTTGGCTACCCTGCCACCCATACCATTCAGGCTCCGGGCCGCGTGAATCTGATTGGTGAACATACTGACTATAACGACGGTTTTGTACTGCCCTGCGCCATTGATTACCAGACGGTGATTAGCTGCGCGCCGCGCACCGATCGCATCGTGCGGGTGATTGCCGCCGATTACGATAACCAGACGGATGAATTTTCCCTCGACGCCCCGATTGTGACTCACGACAGCCAGCAGTGGTCCAACTATGTGCGTGGCGTAGTAAAACACCTGCAAAAACGCAACGCAGGCTTTGGCGGCGCCGATCTGGTGATCAGCGGCAACGTACCGCAAGGCGCGGGGTTAAGCTCCTCAGCATCGCTGGAAGTGGCGGTCGGCACCGTCTTCCAGCAACTTTACCATCTGCCACTGGATGGCGCACAGATTGCCCTTAACGGCCAGGAAGCGGAGAACCAGTTCGTCGGCTGTAACTGCGGCATTATGGATCAGTTGATCTCGGCGCTGGGCAAAAAAGGCAGCGCGTTGCTGATCGACTGCCGCTCGCTCGGCACCAAAGCGGTGTCGATGCCGGAAGGCGTGGCAATTGTCATCATTAACAGTAATTTCAAACGCACGCTGGTAGGCAGTGAATACAACACGCGTCGTCAGCAGTGCGAAACCGGCGCGCGTTTCTTCCAGCAGAAAGCGCTGCGTGATGTCAGCATCGACCAGTTCAATGCGGTAGCGCACGAGCTGGATCCGCTGGTCAGCAAACGCGTACGCCATGTGCTGACAGAAAACGCGCGCACGGTCGAAGCGGCCGCCGCGCTGGAGAAAGGCGATCTGCAACGCATGGGCGTGCTGATGGCTGAATCCCACGCGTCAATGCGCGATGATTTTGAAATCACCGTGCCGCAAATCGATACGCTGGTCGAGATTGTGAAAGCCACCATCGGTGATAAAGGCGGCGTGCGCATGACCGGTGGTGGCTTCGGCGGCTGCGTTGTCGCGCTGGTGCCGGAAGCGCTGGTTCCTGCGGTCAAACAGGCCGTGGAAAGCCAGTACGAAGCCAAAACCGGCATCAAAGAAACCTTCTATGTGTGCAAACCTTCACAGGGAGCAGGACAGTGCTAAACGAATCTGCGACGGCGGCTCCGGACGGGCTGCCCTTTCGTCTCATCACTCTGCGCAACAGCGCCGGAATGGTGGTGACACTGATGGACTGGGGCGCGACGCTGCTTTCGGCTCGCGTGCCACTGAAAGATGGCTCCGTGCGTGAAGCGCTGCTCGGCTGCGCGTCACCGGAATACTATCTGCAACAATCCGCGTTTCTCGGCGCTTCGGTGGGCCGTTACGCCAACCGTATCAGCAAGAGCCGTTTTCAGCTTGATGGTCAGACATATGCGCTTACGCCCAGCCAGGGCGAAAATCAGTTGCATGGCGGCCCGGAAGGTTTCGACAAGCGTCGCTGGCGGATTGAGCGTCAGAATGAAAACGAAGTGCTGTTTTCGCTCACTTCGCCGGATGGCGATCAGGGTTTTCCGGGCAACGTAAACGCCACGGCGCATTTTCGCCTCGGCGAGGATAACCGTCTGGCAATTGAATATCGTGCCACGACGGATAAACCCTGCCCGGTCAACCTGACCAACCACGCCTATTTCAACCTCGATGGGTACCAGTCTGATGTGCGTAGCCACTCCCTGCAACTGCTGGCAGATGAATATCTGCCTGTGGATGAGATGGGGCTGCCGACCGGTGGGTTGAAAAAAGTCGCGCTGACCAGTTTTGATTTCCGTACGCCCAAAACCGTGGCGGAAGAGTTTCTCAGCGATGACGATCAGCGTGCGGTAAAAGGCTACGATCATGCGTTTTTGTTGCAGGCGAAGGGCGATGCCAGCCTGCCTGCGGCACAGTTGTGGTCGGCGGATAATCAACTGCAAATGACGGTTTATACCAGCGCTCCTGCGCTCCAGTTCTATTCCGGCAATTATCTCGACGGTACGCCAGCGCGCGGGGGGAAAACCTACGCTGCATGGCAAGGCCTGGCGCTGGAGAGCGAATTTTTGCCCGACAGCCCGAATCGCCCGGACTATCCGCAGCCGGACTGTGTTTTACGCCCCGGCAGCGAATATGTCAGCCTGACGGAATATCACTTTATTGCGCTTTAATCTCAGCCCTCCTCCCGGAGGGCTTTTTTTTGCTCATTTTGCTGAAATAAGCGTCACTTATCGACAAAACTATAACCCCTGGTTCACAAGCACCTTACACTGCGCGGCTATTTTCGCTATGGTTATGGGTAATCGTTGCCGGGGCTCTCTCTCCGGCAATATAATGAGAATTGTTATCATTCAATCAGGCTTACAGGAGTAAGAGTATGGCTGTTACTAAGCTGGTTCTGGTTCGTCATGGCGAAAGCCAGTGGAACAACGAAAACCGCTTCACCGGTTGGTACGATGTCGATCTGTCAGAGAAAGGCGTTGGTGAAGCGAAAGCAGCAGGCAAACTGCTGAAAGAGGAAGGCTACTCCTTCGATTTTGCTTACACCTCCGTGCTGAAACGTGCCATCCACACACTGTGGAACGTGCTGGACGAACTGGATCAGGCGTGGTTGCCGGTAGAAAAAAGCTGGAAACTGAACGAGCGTCACTACGGTGCGTTGCAGGGTCTGAACAAAGCCGAAACCGCAGAGAAATACGGTGACGAGCAGGTTAAACAGTGGCGTCGTGGCTTTGCCGTTACCCCGCCAGCGCTGACCAAAGATGATGAGCGTTTCCCGGGCCACGATCCGCGCTACGCTAAACTGAGCGAAGCCGAACTGCCGCAGACCGAAAGCCTGGCGCTGACCATCGATCGCGTTATTCCTTACTGGAATGAAACTATTCTGCCGCGCCTGCAAAGCGGCGAGCGCGTGATCATCGCTGCGCACGGTAACTCCCTGCGTGCGCTGGTGAAATACCTCGACAATATGAGCGAAGAAGAGATCCTCGAACTGAACATCCCGACCGGCGTACCGCTGGTTTATGAGTTCGATGAAAACTTCAAACCGCTGAAACACTACTACCTGGGCAATGCGGAAGAGATCGCCGCAAAAGCCGCTGCAGTAGCAAACCAGGGTAAAGCGAAGTAAGTTTTCCCCCCATAAAAAAAGCGTGGATTGCTCCACGCTTTTTTTGCACTTCACACGCAATCAGAGACACAAAATAATTCGCGTTGCAGAAAGGCGGCGAAGCTAATCTCCGGCAGCTAGCACAAAGTGACCCAGGTTAGCGAGAAAAGCCAACGTCTCTGCGGCTCGAATCAGGCACGACGCGCTTTTACCGCTGCCGCTAACTGACGCAGGATAGTGTCCGTATCTTCCCAGCCGATGCACGCATCGGTGATGCTCTTACCGTAGACCAGCGGTTCGCCGCTCTCCAGGCTCTGATTACCTTCCACCAGGTGGCTTTCAATCATCACGCCGATAATCGCTTTTTCACCGTTGGCGATCTGCTGACAGACATCGCTGCCAACGTCCATTTGCCTTTTGAACTGCTTGCTGGAGTTCGCATGGCTGAAATCGATCATCACCTGCGGTTCCAGGCCCGCTTTGGTCAGACCTGATTTCACTTCTGCCACATGTTTTGCACTGTAGTTCGGCTCTTTGCCGCCGCGCAGAATAATGTGGCAGTCGCCATTACCGGCGGTATTCACAATGGCAGAGTGGCCCCATTTGGTGACCGACAGGAAGCAGTGCGGCGCGCTGGCGGCGTTAATGGCGTCGATCGCCACTTTGATGGTGCCGTCGGTGCCGTTTTTGAATCCAACCGGACAGGAGAGACCAGAAGCCAGCTCGCGGTGTACCTGTGATTCCGTAGTACGGGCGCCGATCGCCCCCCAGCTCATCAGATCCGCCAGATATTGCGGCGTGATCATATCGAGGAATTCACCCGCAGCCGGCAGGCCGCTGTCATTGATTTCCAGCAATAATTTGCGGGCAATGCGCAGGCCGTCGTTGATCTGGAAGCTGTTGTCCATATGCGGATCGTTGATCAGCCCTTTCCAGCCAACGGTAGTACGCGGTTTTTCAAAATAGACGCGCATCACCACTTCCAGCTCGCCACCGAGCTCTTCACGCAATGCCAGCAGGCGCGAAGCGTACTCTTTCGCCGCCGCAGGATCATGAATGGAACACGGGCCAATCACCACCAGCAGACGATCGTCATTGCCGCGCAGAATGTTATGGATCGCTTTGCGGGCGCTGGATACCGTCTGGGCGGCAGTTTCAGTGGCGGGGAATTTTTCAAGGAGCGCTACAGGAGGTAATAACTCGTTGATCTCTTTAATACGTAAATCGTCGTTCTGATAATTCATGATCTTTCCAGTGTGGCCATACTTTTTGTAATGAATGCAATCTTTCCAATCTATCTTGTCAGGCCCGAAGTGTAAACGCCCTTTTACACTTCGGGCGGATAATTCCTGGAATGGAGCAAAAAGCCATGCAAAAGTCGCAGACTGTTAGATAGTGGCTACACTTTTTAACTGTAAACACCGTTAAATTGAATTTTAGCAATATTACATTCTGCCGTTAATAAATAAAGCGGCATCTTTCACCACTGAGCGTGATGACTCGTTCGCGCTGCTTTTATCGCCTTTGCCGGTGATGAAAACGACCAGAACAGGAGCTTTATGATGAAAATGAATAAATTAGCGACGCTTTTACTGACCTCGACCCTTACCCTTGCAGGTGGCGCAGCATGGGCTGCGGATTCTGCATCTGATGCCTCGGCCAATAACGGCCAGGCCAACTCCTCGGCAGCCGCGGGTCAGACCGCCCCGGATGCGCAGCAGAACCTTGCACCGAACGGGGTTGATAACAGCAAAATTAACAACGGCAGCACGAATTCTGCTACCGGTACGCAGCAAACTCACTCATCGCAGCATATGAGCAAAGATGAAGTGCACAAAAACACGATGTGTAAGGATGGGCGTTGCCCGGACGTAAACAAAAAAGTCGAAACCGGTAATGGCACTAATAATGACGTCAATACCAAAACCGATGGCACAACCCAGTAAAGAGTGATGCCATGACACATGAGGAGAGCTTCGGCTCTCCTTATTTTTTTCTTCTCACCGGTTAAAAATCTGTAATGATGTAAGGCGTTAAGCCTGGTTAAAAGGAAGGAGCCATTCATGGCGCATTCACATTCACACGCTCCCGCCGATGCCAACGCCCGGCGTTTGTTGCTGGCATTTATTGTCACCGCCGTTTTTATGTTGGTGGAAGTGGCTGGCGGGATTATTTCCGGCTCGCTGGCGCTACTGGCTGATGCTGGTCACATGCTTACCGATGCCGCCGCCCTGCTCTTCGCGCTATTAGCTGTCTGGTTTGCTCGCCAGCCGCCCAGCGCGCATCGTACGTTTGGCTGGCTGCGGCTGACGACGCTGGCCGCCTTTGTGAATGCGCTGGCGCTGGTACTGATTACCGTGTGGATTGTCTGGGAAGCACTTCAGCGCTTCTACCATCCGCAGCCGGTCGCCGGGTTAACCATGATGGTGATCGCTATTGCCGGTCTGCTGGCAAACATACTGGCGTTCTGGTTGCTGCATCGCGGTAGCGAAGAGAAGAATCTCAATGTGCGTGCTGCGGCGCTGCATGTACTGGGTGATCTGCTCGGTTCCGTTGGGGCGATCGCCGCCGCGCTGGTCATTATGCTGACCGGATGGACGCCGGTCGATCCGATACTTTCCGTGCTGGTTTCAGCGCTGGTGTTGCGCAGCGCCTGGCGTTTATTGAAGGAAAGCGTCAATGAATTGCTGGAAGGTGCGCCGTCGACATTCGACATTGGCGCGCTGAAACGCCATTTGCGCCGCGCCATTCCGGAAGTGCGCGACGTACACCATGTTCATGTCTGGCTGGTCGGTGAAAAACCATTAATGACGTTGCATGTGCAGGTTATTCCACCGCGGGATCACGATAAGCTACTCGGTGAGATCCAGCATTTCCTCATCCACCATTACCAGATTGAGCACTCCACCGTGCAGATGGAGTATCAGCTCTGTAACGGGCCAGACTGTACGCTGGGAGAATCACAGCCTGACCATCACCATCAGCATCACCATTAATGTGAAAACGCGTGAGAACCCCGCTCACGCGCGCTGTTCATCCACATCCGGCTGCCATTAAGCGCAATGAATGTCAGGATCAGATACTCAAGCGACATCGCCCACACGCCTTGCAATGCGAAAATCACCACGCTGATGACGTTGATGATCACCCAGAGCAGCCAGTTTTCAACGTATTTGCGGGTCATCAGGATCATCGCCACAATCGACAACACCATCATGGAAGAATCCCAGAACGGGAAAGCATCGGGTTGCAGCTGCGGCATCGCCACATTTAGCCCCAGCGTTTGCATGACTGAGACAGCAATTTTCGTCAGAAACGCAAAGACAGGATCAATAAACGCGGTCATCAGGCCAATCGCGACCACGCACACGGCCAGCCACGCCAGCGCCTTCGGCAACGGCAGCCAGCGAATTTGCAGCTCAGCCTCGTTTTGCGATGTCTGGCGTGACCAGGCGTACCAGCCGTAAATATTGGCAGCAAAGAAAAAGAGCTGGAGCAACAGGCTGGCGTAGAGCTGGATCTGGAAAAAGATAATGGCGAACAGCGTGACGTTTATCAGACCAAACGCGTAATTACTGATTTTCTCCAGGCTCGCCAGCCAGATACACAGTAAGCCCGCCAGCGTGCCTGCAGCTTCAATCCATGAGAGATCGTACCCACCAGCACCCAGCGGTATGTGCACCAGGATGTTCTGTGTACTAAAAAAATCCATTCTTTCCCCAGAGCGTATTGTTACGCGTTAAAAAGTATTAAGGTCGTAGTGTAGCCGCAAAATCCAGCATGCGGTTCAGCGATACCAACGCGCCTTCGCGTAGTGCCGCATCAACACGGATCTCATGCTCAGCACCGGCGTGTTCCAGCCCTTCAGCAATCGCTTTCAGGCCATTCATCGCCATCCACGGACAGTGCGCACAACTGCGGCAAGTCGCCCCTTCTCCTGCTGTCGGCGCTTCAAACAGCTCTTTTTCCGGTACGGCTTGCTGCATCTTATAAAAGATACCCCGGTCAGTGGCGACAATAAGCTGTTTATGCGGCAGTGTTTTTGCCGCAGCAATCAATTGGCTGGTGGATCCTACAGCATCCGCCAGTTGCACGACCGATTGCGGCGATTCTGGATGCACCAGGATAGCGGCTTGCGGGTAGAGCGCCTTCATGCGCATCAGCGCCTGGGTTTTAAATTCATCATGAACAATACAGGCGCCCTGCCAGCACAGCACATCAGCACCGGTCTGTTTCTGCACGTAGCTTCCCAGATGTTTGTCCGGCGCCCAGATAATTTTCTCGCCGAGGCTATCGAGATGCTCAATCAACTCGACGGCAATACTGGACGTTACGACCCAGTCGGCACGCGCTTTCACTGCTGCCGAGGTATTCGCATAGACCACCACTGTACGATCCGGGTGAGCGTCGCAGAAAGCAGTAAACTCATCAATCGGGCAGCCCAGATCGAGTGAACATTCGGCGTGCAGCGTTGGCATCAGGATGGTTTTTTCCGGGCTGAGAATTTTAGCCGTCTCACCCATAAAACGAACGCCTGCGACCAGCAGCGTGGAGGCTGGATGTCTGGCTCCAAAGCGCGCCATCTCCAGCGAATCGGCGATACAACCCCCAGTCTCTTCCGCCAGTTGTTGGATCTCCGGGTCGGTATAATAGTGCGCGACCATCACCGCATCCCGTTCTTTCAGCAAGCGTTTGATTTTCTCGCGGTAAAATTGCTTGTCTTGCTGATCCAGCGGCTGGGGTTTTGGCGGAAAAGGATAGATTGCGGCTTCAGGGTCAAACATTACGCTCATCATGCTTACTCGTTTTTCTTGCTGAACTTAACAACCGGGTTCGTCGCCATGGAAGCGGGTAATCCGGCAGAGATGTTTTATATACTAAACAAGATAGCCGATTGCGTAAAAAATGTCGTGATGAATTTTTAAGGAATGGCAGATCCCCCTCCGACAGCAGCTACTGCTGACGCTGTGCTTAGCAGGCCTATGGATGGATATCGCGGGATTTACGGATGTCAGATAGCAAAAAACCCGCCAGCGCCATTTTACATGGGTGGGTCGTGCAGGATGACTCGCTTCGCTCGCCCTTCGAACGCTGCGCGTTGTTCAAAATTGTTCCCGACAATTTTGTCGAATCTTCTCTATTCGCAGAAAGCAAAAAAGCGCCTTTAGGGCGCTTTTTTACATTGGTGGGTCGTGCAGGATTCGAACCTGCGACCAATTGATTAAAAGTCAACTGCTCTACCAACTGAGCTAACGACCCCTTACGGAACTGCTCTTCGAAGTAATCACCCACGTTGAAAGTGGTGGGTCGTGCAGGATTCGAACCTGCGACCAATTGATTAAAAGTCAACTGCTCTACCAACTGAGCTAACGACCCATAGGGGTAGTGACTTCGAAGATAATTTTACCAGGAACCACATTAAGTGGCGGATCGTGCAGGATGATTTGGCCTTTGCCTCGCCCTGTGGCGTCGCTGCTGACGCAACGCTATCCTTCACGTTTAACACCATTAGATTGATGTTAAATTGGTGGGTCGTGCAGGATTCGAACCTGCGACCAATTGATTAAAAGTCAACTGCTCTACCAACTGAGCTAACGACCCGAGTGGTGGGTGATGACGGGATCGAACCGCCGACCCCCTCCTTGTAAGGGAGGTGCTCTCCCAGCTGAGCTAATCACCCGATACTACGTGCTGGATACTACTTTAAGTGATGGGTCGTGAGGATGATTCGGCTTTGCCTTACCCTGTCGGGCCGTTGCTACGCAACGTTATCCTTCACGCTTAACATCTCCACCCCGATGTTAAATTGGTGGGTCGTGCAGGATTCGAACCTGCGACCAATTGATTAAAAGTCAACTGCTCTACCAACTGAGCTAACGACCCACTTTCATGTTGCCTCTGGTTTAAGAGATATCCCGTGGCAACGGCGGCATATATTACTGATTTAAGATTTCAGCGCAACAACAATTTCAACCAGAATGACTTAACTGCTTATGATTCATGCGACAAGACCAGAAAAAACACGATTTCTGGTCATGCGCTATGCATTACATAGAACCAAGGCGTTTTTGCGCTTGTTTCGCGCCGTCGGTACCAGGGTATTTACTGACCACCTGCTGGTAAACCGCTTTCGCTTTCGCGCTGTCACCTTTGTCCTGCATAATCACGCCGACTTTGAACATAGCGTCAGGCGCTTTAGGCGACTTCGGGTAATTCTTCACCACAGAGGCAAAGTAATAAGCAGCGTCGTCTTTTTTACCCTTGTTATAATTCAACTGACCAAGCCAGTAGTTGGCATTCGGTATGTAGGTTGAATCTGGGTACTTTTTGACAAAATTCTGGAAAGCAGCGAGCGCGTCATCCTGACGGGATTTATCCTGTACCAGCGCAATCGCCGCATTGTAATCCGTATTTGCATCGCCGCTTTGAACGGGAGCACCAGACGTTGCCGCACCGTTATTTGCGCCCGTATCCACTGCTGGCGCTTGCGCCGCCGCACCGCTCTGATCGCCGGAAGCTTGCTGCGTCTGTCCCGCTGTGCCACTGCTCAAATTGCCTATCTGCTGCAAAATTTGCTGTTGGCGTTCAACCACCTGATTAAGCTGATACTGATTTTCCTGGATTTGTCCACGAAGGGTATCAATATCGGCCTGATTATCGGAGAGTTGTTGCTGGAGTTGAGTCAAAAGCTGGCTATGAGCATTAGAAATACGCTCGAGTTGAGTGACACGGTCTTCGACCGAGCCTGAGCCGACACTACTGATTGGCGCCTGAGCATTAGCGGCCCATGGGGCCGCTATGCCAACCAGTAACGACAGACTCAACAAATGATGTCTGAAGTTACTGCTCATGCAATTCTCTTAGTAAACCAGTACGGCACGACGGTTTTTAGCGTAAGCCGCTTCGTCATGACCCAGTACTGCAGGTTTTTCTTTACCGTAAGAAACGATGGAGATCTGATCTGCGGAAACGCCTTTACCCTGCAGGTACATTTTAACGGCGTTAGCACGACGTTCGCCCAGGGAGATGTTGTATTCCGGAGTACCACGTTCGTCCGCGTGACCTTCTACGGTGACTTTGTAGGACGGGTTGCTACGCAGGAAGTTAGCGTGAGCATCCAGCATCGCAGCGAAGTCAGAACGGATGTCATATTTGTCCAGATCGAAGTAAACAATGTTGTTCTGCTGCAGCTGTTGCATTTGCAGACGCGCTTGTTCTTCGGAGGACATATTGCCACTACCGTTCATGCCAGTGCCAGCACCCATCATGCCTTCGCCGCTCTGGTCGCTGGTGTTGTTCTTGTGAGAAGAACACGCAGCAATCGCCATAACAGGCAGAGCCAGCATCAGGCCTTTCAGCACTTTGTTCAGTTGCATTTCTTTGATTCCTTTATAAATATTTATTATTACAGATACGGAGACCAGGCAGGGAATTTAACCTGACCATCAGTCGCCGGAAGACGCGCTTTGAAACGCCCATCTGTAGAAACCAGATTCAGCACGGATCCCATCCCCTGAGAAGAGCTGTAGATTACCATTGTGCCGTTAGGTGCCAGACTTGGCGTTTCATCCAGGAACGTTGACGTCAGAACCTGTACGCCACCCGCTGCCAGATCTTGTTTAGCGATGTGCTGCTGACCACCGTCAGAGCTTACCATCACCATAAATTTGCCGTCGCTGCTCACGTCAGCATCCTGGTTTTGTGAACCCTGCCAGGAGATACGCTGCGCTGCGCCGCCATTGATACCTACTTTATACACCTGCGGACGGCCCGCCTGGTCAGACGTAAAGGCCAGCGTCTGGCTATCCGGGAACCAGGTCGGTTCGGTGTTGTTGCTGCGGCCATCGGTAACCTGACGAATCTGGCCGGAACCAATATCCATGACATAAATGTTCAGGCTACCGGTTTTAGACAGCGCAAACGCCAGTTTAGAACCGTCCGGCGAGAAGGCCGGCGCACCGTTGTGGCGCGGGAAGGAAGCAACCTGGCGGATGCTTGCATTCGCCAGCGTCTGGATAACCAGAGCAGAACGACCGCTTTCAAACGTCACGTAAGCCAGTTTGGACCCGTCCGGAGACCATGCCGGAGACATCAGCGGCTGCGGCGATTTGTGCACCAGGAACTGGTTGTAACCGTCATAGTCAGAAACGCGCAGCTCGTACGGGAACTGACTGTTCGCAGTCTGCACTACGTAAGCAATACGGGTACGGAATGCACCTTTAATGCCGGTCAGTTTTTCGAATACTTCATCACTGGCGGCGTGAGCGGCATAACGCAGCCACTGTTTGTTCACTTTAAAGGAGTTCTGCGCCAGCACGGTACCCGGCGCACCACCGGTGTCCACCAGTTGGTAAGCGACGTTGTAGCTGCCGTCAGGATTCGGGGTTACCTGACCAACAACCACCGCATCGATGCCTAACGCAGACCATGCGGCTGGCTGAACTTCCTGTGCGCTGCCAGGCTGCTGCGGCAGGCGGGAACGATCGAGGGGATTGAATTTGCCGCTGTTGCGCAGATCCGCAGCAACGATACCGCCGGCATCTTCAGGCGCGGCACCAGGGCCTGCCCACTGGAAAGGCACAACGCCAATCGGGCGTGCCGAGTCCACCCCCTGGGTGATCTCGATACGTACTTCTGCGTGCAGCACCGCTGCCCACAGCATCAGAAAACCAAATGCAACACGTAATGCCTGCTTCATCATATCTCCCTTATCCGGGTGGAAAACCCGCGATAATTTAGCAGAATTTTAACAAACTCAATAAGACAAAACTACCCGCGTCGGAACAACCGGTACGATTTCCCCCCGCGCGGTGCGAAGGAAAGTCTACCTTATGGTTTAAGGTCCTGGTTTAAAGTCCAGCGGCGCATTTTTGAACACTTCATACACAGCCTGACTTGGCGGCTTCGGTATTTTTGCCTGTCTTGCAGCTGCAAGAGCCGCCTGACAAAGCGCCGGGTCGCCACCTTCGGACTGAATATCTAACAGCATGCCATCCGGCGCCAGTTTGACACGCAACGTACAGGTTTTCCCCGCATAGGAGGAGGAATCATAAAAGCGGCTTTCAATCGCCGATTTTATCTGCCCTGCATAGTTACTGATGTCAGCACCTGATGCGCCGTTGTTCTTAGTGTTACCAGAACCGGCTGCGGCTGCATTATTCCCTTTCGCCCCGCCACCTGTTTTCGGCGCATTCTTACCGGAACTTAAATCGCCAAACAGATCGTCAACGCCAGCGGCAGCAGCGGCTTTTTCAGCGGCGGCTTTCTTGGCAGCAGCCGCTTTTTCAGCTGCCGCTTTCTTATCGGCGGCGGCCTTCTCAGCGGCTGCAGCTTTCTTCTCTTCTGCAGCTTTTTCAGCGGCAGCAGCTTTCGCAGCAGCAGCCTTCTCAGCCGCAGCAGCTTTCTCTGCTGCAGCTTTCTCCGCGGCAGCTTGTTTAGCCGCTTCGGCCTGTGCTTTCTTCTCAGCGTCTGCCTGAGCTTTCTTCGCTGCTTCAGCTTCTGCCTTTTTCTGTGCGTCGGCAGCGGCTTTTGCGGCTTCAGCTTCCGCTTTTTTCTGTGCATCGGCAGCGGCTTTCTTCGCTGCTTCTGCTGCTTCTTTTGCCTGGGCGTCTGCTTTAGCTTTTGCATCAGCGGCTGCTTTCGCTGCGGCTTCTTCAGCTTGCTTCTGTTGCTGCTGCGCTTTTTTCGCCGCCTCTTCCGCTTGTTTCTGCTGCTCGGCCTGTTCGCGCGCGGCTTCCTGCGCCTGCAAACGCTCCTGCTCCAGCTGTTTCAAACGCTCCTGCTCGGCAGCCTGCTTTTCACGCAGCTCTTCCGCCTGCTGTTGCGCCTGTTTTTCGCGCTGCTCTTTGGCTCGTTGCGCGCTGGCTTGCTGCTGCTGTTGGCGATTGTAATTGTCCACCACAGCACCGGGATCGACCATCACCGCATCGATCGCCGAGCCACCGCCGCCGCCCGCAGACGCATCAATATGCTCGTCGAACGAACTCCAAATCAGCAGCGCCACCAGAATTACGTGCAGCACGGCTGAGATGATTATCGCTCGCTTAAGCTTGTCGTTTTGTACGGTTGCCTTTGACACTCTCGGTTCCCAAAAACTGTCCGCCTGTCAGGCGAGTGATCAGATAGGCTGCGTCATCAAGCCAACCGATTTCACACCCGCGCTATGTAACAGGTTCAGCGCTTTAATGATTTCATCGTACGGCACATCTTTCGCTCCGCCGATTAAGAACACGGTTTTCGGATTGGATTGCAGGCGACGCTGCGCCTCGGCAATCACCTGCTCTGGCGGTAGCTGATCCATGCGATCTTTTTCCACCACCACGCTGTACTGTCCGACACCGGAAACCTCAATAATGACCGGAGGATCGTCATTGGTACTGACGGTCTGCGATTCCGTCGCATCCGGCAGATCGACCTCTACGCTCTGCGTGATGATCGGCGCTGTTGCCATAAAGATCAGCAGCAGCACCAGCAACACGTCCAGCAACGGTACAATGTTGATTTCAGACTTGAGGCCACGACTGCCCCGCCCACGCGTTCTGGCCATGGATTACTCCTTATTGCTGTCGCTGCTGGCGAATGCCTGGCGATGCAGAATAGCCGTGAACTCTTCCATAAAGTTGTCGTAATTCAGTTCCAGTTTGTTCACGCGCTGGTTCAGGCGGTTATATGCCATCACCGCCGGGATTGCGGCAAACAGACCGATTGCGGTAGCGATCAACGCTTCCGCGATCCCCGGCGCAACCATTTGCAATGTGGCCTGCTTCACCGCGCCCAGCGCGATAAAGGCGTGCATGATCCCCCATACCGTACCGAACAGACCGATATACGGGCTGATAGAACCCACGGTACCAAGGAAAGGAATGTGGTTTTCCAGATTTTCCAGCTCGCGGCTCATCGAAATGCGCATCGCCCTTGATGCCCCTTCGACAATCGCTTCTGGCGCGTGACTGTTTGCGCGATGCAGACGGGCAAACTCTTTGAACCCGCTGTAGAAGATTTGTTCCGAACCGCTCAGATTATCGCGGCGAGCCTGGCTTTCCTGATACAAACGTGACAGTTCAATGCCGGACCAGAACTTGTCTTCGAATGCTTCTGCTTCGCGCCCTGCTGCGTTGAGGATGCGCGTTCTCTGGATGATGATTGCCCAGGATGCGATTGAAAAACCAATCAAAATCAACATGATAAGTTTGACCAGAAGGCTAGCCTTCAGGAACAAATCAAGGATGTTCATGTCAGTCACTGCTTAAACTCCGCGACAATAGACTTGGGAAGCGCACGAGGCTTCATTAAGAGTGGATCAACACAGACAATCAGCACCTCAGCTTCATTCAGCACTTTGTTCTCTGCGTTGACAATCCGCTGCGTGAACACCATGGAGGTACCACGCATTGATGTAATTTCCGTTTGGACTTCGAGCATGTCGTCGAGTCTGGCGGGCGCAAAATACTCCAGCATCATTTTGCGTACCACGAACGCGACGCGCTCAGCCAGCAGAACTTGTTGGCTAAAGTGATGATGGCGCAGCATCTCTGTACGGGCTCTTTCATAAAAAGCTACGTAGCTGGCGTGGTAAACCACACCACCGGCGTCTGTATCTTCGTAATAGACACGAACCGGCCATCGAAACAGCGTTGTATTCACTTTACATCCCGGTAATGCAAAAAAAGTTAGAGCTTTTAAACTTCGCTACTATACGCGCGGGAAAGGTGCTTTGGAATGGGTTCAGGTAAACGGATAGTAAAAATTTATGGGCTTTTGCAAGCCCATGAGGATAGCGGATATTTCTTATTCAAAAGAAGAAAAAAATAAGCCCCGCCAGCAGAACGGCATCAGCAATAAGCGGGCAGAAAAAACCCTGCCAGTGAATGGCGCGCGGACGAAAACCGACGCCATGGATAACCCCGGCACACACCGCCCACATCAGCAGCAATCCGTGCCAGATCTCCAGCTCGCTGGTTTTCGCAGCAAAACGGGACGGATCCCAGAAAATGCAGCCAGCCAGCAGGAGCGCCATTATTAAGGAAAGGGCCCTTAACGGGCCCTTATCCATTACCGCATACAATTTTGCGATAACTTTTTCCATTACTGTTCTTCTTGTCCGGCTTTCGACGCTTCAACGTGTTCCAGCGCCAGGGCGGTAATCACTCCAAAAGCACAGGCAAGAAGCGTTCCTAAAATCCATGCGAAATACCACATATTCAGCTCCTTACTTAGTACATAGAGTGGGTATTGCTTTCAATATGTTCTTTGGTGATACGGCCGAACATTTTCCAGTAACACCAGATGGTGTAGAGCAGAACGATTGGCACAAATACCAGAGCAACATAGGTCATCAGATTCAGCGTCAGTTGGGTCGATGTTGCATCCCACATGGTCAGGCTAGCTTTCAGCATGGTGCTTGACGGCATGATGAACGGGAACATCGCGATACCGGCGGTCAGAATGATGCAGGCCAGGGTCAGCGAAGAGAACACAAATGCCCAGGCCGCTTTATCCAGACGCGCGGTCAGTACGGTCAACAGCGGCAGGACTACGCCCAGCGCCGGGATCACCCACAACACAGGCGTGTTGTTAAAGTTAGTCAGCCAGGCACCAGCCTGTAGCGCAACATCTTTAAGCAACGGATTAGACGGGGCGTGATGATCCATCACAGAGGTCACTACATAGCCATCAATGCCGTAAACCACCCACACACCGGCCAGTGCGAAGCAGATCAGCGTCACCAGTGCGGCGATCTGCACAGTAGCGCGAGCACGCAGATGCAGTTCACCCACGGTACGCATTTGCAGATATGTTGCGCCTTGCGTCAGGATCATCGCCACACTAACCACACCCGCCAGCAGACCAAACGGATTCAGCAACTGGAAGAAATTGCCGGTGTAGAACAGACGCATATCGTTGTCGAGGTGGAATGGCACACCCTGCAGCAGGTTGCCAAACGCCACGCCAATCACCAGCGGCGGTACGAAGCTACCGATGAAAATGCCCCAGTCCCACATCCCGCGCCAGCGATTGTCTTCAATCTTCGAGCGGTAATCGAAACCCACCGGACGGAAGAAGAGAGAAGCCAACACGAGGATCATCGCAACATAGAAGCCGGAGAACGCAGCAGCGTAAACCATCGGCCAGGCAGCGAACAGCGCGCCACCAGCGGTGATCAGCCAAACCTGGTTGCCGTCCCAGTGCGGCGCAATGGCGTTAATCATCACGCGGCGCTCAGTGTCGCTACGACCCAGCACGCGGGTCAGCATGCCCACACCCATGTCGAAGCCATCTGTGACAGCGAAACCAATCAGCAAAATACCGACCAGCAGCCACCAGATAAAACGTAATACTTCATAATCGATCATTTGACGACTCCTGTCTTAGCGTGCCGGCTGAGAAGCCACAGTGGACTGCTCATAGTGATAGCGACCTGTTTTCAGGCTGCTCGGCCCAAGGCGAGCAAATTTGAACATCAGGAACACTTCCGCCACCATAAACAGCGTATAAAGGCCGCAAATCAGAATCATGGAGAACAGCAGATCGCCAACGGTTAACGACGAGTTAGCCACCGCGGTCGGCAACACCTCACCAATCGCCCACGGCTGACGTCCGTACTCGGCAACAAACCAGCCGGATTCAATGGCGATCCACGGCAGCGGAATACCATACAGCGCCGCGCGCAACAGCCATTTCTTCTCGCCAATACGGTTACGAATCACCGTCCAGAAGGACGCGGCGATAATCAACAGCATCAGAACACCGCACGCCACCATGATACGGAACGCGAAGTACAGCGGCGCAACACGAGGGATAGAGTCTTTCGTCGCCTGCTGAATTTGCGCGTCAGTCGCATCGGTCACATTCGGCGTGTAGCGTTTAAGCAACAGGCCATAACCAAGGTCTTTCTTGACGCTGTTGAACTGATCGCGAACGGACTGATCGGCAGAACCTGAGCGGAGCTGCTCCAGCAACTGGTACGCTTTCATACCGTTACGGATACGCTCTTCATGCTGCACCATCAGCTCTTTCAGGCCGATAACCGGGGTATCCACCGAACGGGTCGCGATAATGCCCAGCGCGTAAGGGATCTGGATAGCAAATTTGTTCTCTTGCTTATCCTGGTCCGGCACACCAAACAGGGTAAATGCCGCCGGAGCCGGTTGCGTTTCCCATTCGGCTTCAATGGCAGCCAGTTTGGTTTTCTGCACGTCGCCCATTTCGTAACCGGATTCATCACCCAGCACAATAACAGACAGCACAGCGGCCATGCCGAAGCTGGCAGCGATAGCGAAGGAGCGTTTAGCAAAAGCGATGTCGCGCCCACGCAGCAGGTAGTAGGAGCTAATACCGAGGATAAAGATGGCGCCGCAGGTATAACCGGAAGCTACGGTGTGAACGAATTTCACCTGAGCAACCGGGTTCAGCACCAGTTCGGCAAAGCTCACCATCTCCATGCGCATGGTTTCGAAGTTGAAATCAGAGGCGACGGGGTTCTGCATCCAGCCGTTAGCAACAAGGATCCACAATGCCGACAAGTTAGAACCCAGCGCGACTAACCAGGTAACTGCCATGTGCTGCACTTTACCGAGACGATCCCAACCGAAGAAGAACAAACCGACAAATGTGGATTCGAGGAAGAAGGCCATCAACCCTTCGATTGCCAGTGGCGCACCGAAGATATCCCCAACGTAGTGGGAATAGTATGACCAGTTAGTCCCGAACTGAAACTCCATCGTCAGGCCTGTTGCCACGCCCAGAGCAAAGTTGATACCAAACAACTTGCCCCAGAACTTGGTCATATCTTTATAAATCTGTTTGCCGGAGAGGACATAGACCGTTTCCATAATTGCCAGCAGGAACGCCATACCGAGCGTCAGTGGCACAAACAGAAAGTGGTACATCGCAGTCAAGGCAAACTGTAAGCGCGACAGTTCGACTATATCTAACATTCTGACTCCTTGCTCATCGCATGAAGACTCCGAGAGTAAACCCCGTTAGCGCGGGTTCACACGCATGCCCCAATACAAATTTGTTGCACTGCTTTTATTCACTGCCACATAAATTGTGGTAATGAATGAAAAAAGTTACAACCAGGTTAATAAAAATTTCGAATTGATCTCGCGAACATATTAACTCGGAAAACCCTTACGATAAATAGGTTTTTATTGAGTTAATTTTACGTTTTTCGACACCGATCAATTTATGCCAACCATACCGCTTTTTAGCCAATTTGATCTGCGACAATTTAACGATTTTCACAATCTTTTCCAAGCTTTTAGATATTGATTTAAATCATTTTTATTCTTTACTGTTAATTTTGTAGCTGGTGTATAGCTGTGGTAAAAGCCTTGTTAACAGCATGTTCATTTTAACGTAATCAATGGTTATCAATCGGCAGGTAAAGGTAAATAATGGCGAGTATATTTAACGTTTATCATTTGCGTAAAAAAATGGGTCGTCCATGACAGATAAAGAACCTGAGAAATTAGACTTATTGCACATCTTTTTTATTTTACAAATATTTCACCATTACGATTATCATACTTAACACCGCTCCGTGATTATTCTTTTTATTCTCGCTCGTGCTAAACTCTTTTATTTTATGGGGCATTGTTCAGCCGCATCCAGCGCCGTGTTGTAGCCCAGAAGATAAGCGCCAGCAGACTTACGGTAGCACCGAGCAAACAAACGCCCTGCCAGCCGAATCCAGCATAGATAACAGTTGTCGCCATGGCGCCCAACCCACTGCCTGTCGCGTAAAACAGCATATATAACGCCACCAGTCTGCCGTGTTGAGCGACGTTGGTGCGCAAAAGCAGACTCTGGTTCGTGACATGCAGCGCCTGTCCGCCGAAATCAAGCAGTACAATCCCCAGGATCAGCAGAACCAGAGAGTGCTCCAGCCTTGACAGCGGCCACCAGGCAAGCAGCAATAGCAGAAGAGACAGCAAACTTGTGCGCTGTGCATTACCGCGATCCGCTTCCTTTCCGGCTTTCGCCGCAGCCAGTGCTCCCGCAACACCCGCCAACGCAAACAAACCAATCGCCGTATGTGAAAAACCAAATGGTGCGGCCCTCAACGGCAGCACCATAGCACTCCAGAAAATATTAAAAGCCGCAAACATCAACAGCGCCAGCACACCACGGATTTGCAATACCCTATCGGTGCATAACAGCACCAGCATTGAAGACATCAAACGAAACCAGCTTTCAGAAACCGCAGAGGCGCGCATGACCGGCAACCGTTGCCTGAGGAGCAGCAACAGCATCATCATCAGCAATGCAGAAACGCCATACACCGCCCGCCATCCCGCCAGGTCACTAATAACCCCGGCAAAGATACGCGCCAGCAACAGGCCGATAAAAACGCCGCCTTGCGCGGCGCCCACTACCCTGCCCCGTTCCCGTTCACTGGCAATACTGGCCGCACTGGCGATCAATCCCTGTGTCATGGCCGTACCCAGCAAACCGGTTGCCAGCATGCCAGTGAGCAACACTACAGCCGATTGCGCCAGCGCCACGGTGCTCAACGCCACCATCAGCGCCAGTAACTGCACCAACAATAACCGACGTCGTTCAACAATATCGCCCAGTGGTACCAGCAGCAGTAAAGCCAACGCTGATCCCACCTGAGTTGCAGTCACCACGCCGCCGACAGCCGCCTGGCTAATGGCGAAACTCTGCTCCAGCGCATCAAGTAGCGGCTGAGCGTAATAAACATTCGCCACACATAAGCCGCTGGCCACGGCAAACATGGCAATCAAACCCCGTTCTGTTGTCTGCTTGTTTTTATTCATTCCACTAACCTGGTTGCAAAATAAAACTGGTTGAAGCGTAGCCAGGCTAGTTTTAAAATGCAACCAGAATTCCAAACCGGAGATACGCCGTGCCACTGAAGACTCAACCCTGCCCCGTTGCCCGTTCTGTCGATTTGATTGGCGATCGCTGGGCATTGCTTATCATCCGTGATGCCTTCGATGGCGCGCGGCGTTTTGGTGATTTTCAGCGTGGTCTTGGCGTGGCGCGTAACATTCTTACCGACAGGCTACGCAAGCTAGTGGAAGCGGGCATTTTTACCACTCAACCCGCATCAGATGGCACGGCATATCAGGAATATGTGCTGACAGAGAGAGGCGAATCGTTATTTCCGGTAGTAGTGGCGCTGCGCCAGTGGGGCGAACAACATCTTTTTGCTCCTGGTGAACCCCATTCCGTATTGATCGATAGCCAGAGCGGCGAAGCCATCCCCCCGATGCTGCCGCAAGCGGCTGACGGGCACCGGCTTACCGCGGCAAATACTGAAGTACGTAAATTACGGCAATAAAAAAGGCCGCTACGGGAGCGGCCAACCATGTCGAGACAAGTTTATGCTCCCCTCAGGGAGGAGCAATAGTTTTATTTAATGATAGATTTCAGTGCTTCGCCGATATCAGCGAGGCTACGCACAGTTTTCACCCCGGCCGCTTCCAGCGCAGCGAATTTCTCGTCCGCTGTACCTTTACCACCCGCGATGATGGCGCCCGCGTGGCCCATACGTTTGCCTTTCGGCGCAGTGACACCCGCGATGTAGCCGACAACCGGTTTGGTCACATGTTCTTTGATGTAAGCAGCCGCTTCTTCTTCTGCGCTACCGCCAATCTCGCCGATCATAACGATCGCTTCGGTCTGCGGATCTTCCTCGAACAGTTTCAGGATATCGATAAAGTTAGAACCCGGGATCGGGTCGCCACCGATACCAACACAGGTAGACTGACCAAAGCCGTAATCGGTGGTCTGTTTAACCGCTTCATAAGTCAGCGTACCGGAACGTGACACAATACCGATTTTACCCGGTTTGTGAATATGGCCCGGCATGATGCCGATTTTGCACTCGCCCGGGGTGATTACACCAGGGCAGTTCGGGCCGATCATGCGCACGCCAGCTTCGTCCAGCTTCACTTTTACCGTCAGCATATCCAGCGTCGGGATACCTTCAGTAATGGTGATAATCAGTTTGATGCCCGCGTCGACGGCTTCCAGAATCGAGTCTTTGCAGAACGGCGCCGGAACGTAAATCACGCTGGCTGTCGCGCCAGTGGCTTCCACCGCTTCACGTACGGTATTAAATACAGGCAGACCCAGATGCGTGGTGCCGCCTTTACCTGGCGTTACACCGCCAACCATCTGCGTACCGTAGGCAATCGCCTGCTCGGAGTGGAAAGTACCCTGGCTACCGGTAAAACCCTGGCAGATAACTTTGGTATTCTTATCAATCAAAACAGACATTATTTCCCCTCCACTGCGGCAACAACCTGCTGTGCTGCATCCGTCAGACTTTTCGCTGCGATAATGTTCAGACCGCTGTCCGCCAGACGTTTGGCACCCAGCTCGGCGTTGTTACCTTCCAGACGGACAACCACCGGGACGTTAACACCCACCTCTTCTACCGCACCGATGATGCCGTCGGCAATCAGGTCGCAACGCACGATACCGCCGAAAATGTTCACCAGCACCGCTTTCACGTTCTCATCGGAGAGGATAATTTTAAACGCTTCAGTAACACGTTCTTTGGTCGCACCGCCGCCGACGTCGAGGAAGTTCGCCGGTTCGCCGCCGTGCAGCTTAACGATGTCCATGGTGCCCATCGCCAGACCCGCACCGTTAACCATGCAGCCGATGTTGCCATCCAGCGCAACATAGTTCAGTTCCCACTGCGCAGCTTGCGCTTCACGCGGGTCTTCCTGCGACTGGTCGCGCATTTCGCGCAGTTCCGGCTGGCGGAACAGTGCGTTGCCATCAGCGCCCAGTTTGCCGTCGAGGCAGATAAGGTCACCTTGTTTGGTGATGACCAGCGGGTTGATTTCAATCAGCGCCAGATCACGCTCAAGGAAAATAGTCGCCAGCCCCATGAAAATTTTAGTGAACTGCTGAACCTGTTTGCCTTCCAGACCGAGTTTGAACGCCAGTTCGCGCCCCTGGTACGGCATCGGGCCAGTCAGCGGATCAATAGTGGTTTTGTGGATCAAGTGCGGCGTCTCTTCTGCCACTTTTTCGATTTCCACGCCGCCTTCCGTCGACGCCATGAACACCACACGTCGTGAGCTGCGGTCAACAACCGCACCCAGATACAGCTCTTTGTCAATATCCGTTGCCGCTTCGACCAGAATCTGGTTAACCGGCTGACCATTGGCGTCTGTTTGGTAGGTTACCAGGCGTTTACCCAGCCAGTGTTCCGCGAAAGCGCGAATATCTTCTTTGCTGCTAACGACTTTTACGCCGCCCGCTTTACCACGGCCGCCCGCGTGGACCTGGCATTTCACCACCCACGGGCCGGTGCCGATTTTCGATGCGGCTTCTTCTGCTTCACGTGGGGTAGCACAGGCGTAACCAACCGGAGTCGGCAGTCCTGACCGGGCAAAAAGCTGTTTCGCCTGATACTCGTGTAAGTTCATGTGTTCTATCCATCCTTCATTTAATTTGTCATGCCGGAAGCGCCAGAGCTTTCCGGCCTGCAAAGCAGGTGTTCGTTATAGACCCGGCAGCCTGCGCCGCCGGGCAAAGGACACTACACATCCAGCAGCAGACGCGTCGGATCTTCCAGCATTTCTTTAATTGCGACCAGGAAGCCCACAGACTCACGTCCGTCGATCAGGCGGTGGTCATAAGAGAGCGCCAGGTACATCATCGGCAGAATTTCAACTTTGCCATCTACCGCCATTGGGCGATCTTTGATGGCGTGCATGCCAAGGATCGCACTCTGCGGCGGGTTGATGATCGGCGTGGACATCAGCGAACCGAATACACCGCCATTAGTGATGGTAAAGTTACCACCGGTCAGATCCTCAACGGTCAGCTTGCCGTCACGGCCTTTTACCGCCAGTTCTTTAATTTTCTTCTCGATGTCGGCCATGCCCAGCGTATCCACATCACGCAGTACCGGCGTAACCAGACCACGCGGCGTGGAAACCGCCATGCTGACATCGAAATAGTTGTGGTAAACCACGTCGTCGCCATCAATAGAGGCGTTCACTTCCGGATAGCGTTTCAGCGCTTCAACGACCGCTTTCACGTAGAACGACATAAAGCCCAGACGGATGCCGTGACGTTTTTCAAATGCATCACCGTACTGCTTACGCAGATCCATGATTGGCTTCATGTTGACTTCGTTAAAAGTCGTCAGCATGGCAGTTGAATTTTTCGCTTCCAGCAGACGCTCAGCTACGCGTTTGCGCAGACGGGTCATCGGCACGCGTTTTTCAGAACGACCAGCCAGCTGCGGCGCCGGGCTGCTTGCCGGCTGAGCGGCCGGCTTGCTCTCTTCTTTAGCCGGGGCTTTCGCCAGGTACTTATCCACATCTTCACGGGTGATGCGGCCGCCAACGCCGGTACCTTTAATCGCACTGGCGTCAAGGCTGTGTTCAGCCAGCAGGCGACGGATCGCCGGGCTGAGCGCGTCGTTATTTTGCTCTTCCAGCGACGCCTGCTGGCGCTGAGCTGGCGTGGATTCTTTCGCTTCAGATTTGGCGCTGCTCTCTTTACCCGAGCTGTTGCCTTCTTTCAGGCGGCCAAGGATCTGACGGGAAGTGACCGTCGTACCTTCGTCTTCCAGCACCGCGTCCAGAACACCGTCCGCTAAAGCCGGTACTTCCAGTACCACTTTGTCCGTTTCGATTTCTACCAATACTTCATCGCGTCGGACGCTATCGCCTGGTTTTTTGTGCCAGGTCGCGACAGTCGCATCAGCAACGGACTCAGGCAGATCGGGAACAAGAATATCTACGCTACTCATTATTTATCCTTTATTGAATCGACGTTCAGCGCGTCATTCACCAGCTCTTGCTGTTGCTTCTGGTGAACGGACAGATATCCCACCGCCGGGGAGGCGGAGGCCGGGCGTCCTGCATAGCGCAGAGCGGCCCCAAAAGGTATCACATCACGGAAATGATGCTGGCTGCAGTACCATGCGCCCTGGTTAAGCGGCTCTTCCTGGCACCAGACAAAATCATGTACGTGCGCATAAGGTTTCAACGCGTCCTGCACCGACTGATGCGGGAACGGGTACAACTGCTCAATACGGACAATGGCGACATCCTTCTGGTCATTTTTACGACGCTGTTCAAGCAGGTCGTAATAAACCTTACCAGAACAAAGGATAACGCGCTTCACGGCTTGCGGATCCAAATCATCCACTTCGCCAATCGCCGGCATAAAGGTGCCATTCGCCAGTTCATCCAGCGTGGAGACCGCCTGCGGATGACGCAGCAGCGACTTCGGTGACATCACCACCAGCGGGCGACGCATACCGCGCAACGCCTGACGACGCAGCATATGGTAAACCTGCGCCGGGGTGGACGGGACGCAAACCTGCATGTTTTGCTCAGCGCACAGTTGCAGATAACGCTCCAGACGGGCGGAGGAGTGCTCCGGGCCCTGCCCTTCATAGCCATGCGGCAACAGCATTACCAGCCCGCACATACGGCCCCACTTCTGTTCGCCGGAGCTGATGAACTGGTCAATCACCACCTGCGCGCCGTTAGCGAAGTCGCCGAACTGTGCTTCCCAGATGGTCAGGGTACGCGGCTCAGCGGTGGCGTAGCCATATTCAAAAGCCAGCACCGCTTCTTCAGAGAGCACGGAGTCCCACACGCGGAACGGGCCCTGGCCATTATGCACGTGGCTTAGCGGCGTATAGGTTGAGCCGTTGGCCTGGTTATGGATCACGGCGTGGCGATGGAAGAAGGTACCGCGCCCGGTGTCTTCACCGGAGAGGCGCACCGGAATGCCTTCATCAACCAGCGTGGCGTAAGCCAGCGTTTCAGCACCGCCCCAGTCGAACAGTTTCTCGCCATTGGCCATTAACTGGCGATCGGCGTAGATTTTCGCCACACGGGGCTGCATCTCAATGGCTTCCGGCACCGTGCTGATGCGCCTCGCCAGTTCTTGCAGGCGTTTCATCTCTACTTTGTTCGGGTAACTCTCATCCCACTCGTGATTGAGGTACGGCGACCAGGTAAAGGAGTGCATATTCATTGGACGCCATTCAGCGACCACACACTCGCCCGCATCCAGCGCGTCGCGGTACAGGTTAACCATCTCAGTGGCATCTTCCAGCGTGATGGTTTTGTCCTGCTCCAGACGATCGGCGTAGATTTTACGCGGCGTCGGGTGTTTTTTGATTTTCTGGTACATCAACGGCTGGGTTGCGCTCGGCTCGTCGGCTTCGTTATGGCCGTGACGGCGGTAGCACACCAGATCGATAAACACATCGCGTTTGAAAGTGTTACGGAAGTCCAGCGCCAGACGGGTAACGAAAGCAACCGCTTCCGGATCGTCCGCGTTGACGTGGAAAATCGGCGCCTGCACCATCTTACCGATATCGGTACAGTACGGCGTAGAGCGGGCATCCAGCGGGTTGGAGGTGGTGAAACCAACCTGGTTGTTGATCACCACGCGCACCGTACCGCCCACTTCATAACCGCGCGCTTTGGACATGTTCAGGGTTTCCTGTACCACGCCCTGACCCGCCACCGCCGCGTCACCGTGAATGGTGATCGGCAGCACTTTATTGCTGCTCGGCTCAGAGAGGCGATCAAGACGCGCGCGTACGGAACCAATCACCACCGGGCTAACGATTTCCAGGTGCGACGGGTTAAACGCCAGCGCCAGATGCACCAGACCGCCTTCAGTCTCAACGTCAGACGAGAAGCCCATATGGTATTTCACGTCGCCGGTACCGAGGTGTTCTTTATGTTTACCGGCAAACTCGTCGAACAGATCCTGCGGCTGTTTGCCCAGCACGTTGACCAGCACGTTCAGACGACCGCGGTGCGCCATGCCCAGCACCACTTCGCGGGTGCCGCTTTTGCCTGCATGGCGAATCATCTCTTTCAGCAGCGGTATCAGCGCATCACCGCCTTCCAGCGAGAAGCGTTTCGCGCCCGGGAACTTCGCCCCGAGATAACGCTCCAGACCTTCAGCTGCCGTCAGTTCGCTTAAGAAGCGTTTTTTCTCTTCGCTGCTGAAGCTCGATTTTCCGGCTGCTGACTCAATCCGCTGCTGGATCCAGCGCTTCTCTTCAGTGCTGGTAATGTGCATGTATTCCGCGCCGATCGAACCGCAATAGGTCTCTTTCAGCGCTTTGATCAATTCGCCCAGCGGCAGGGTATCTTTCCCAATCGCAAAGGAACCTACGTTATAGCTGTTCTGGTAATCCGCTTCGCTCAGATCGTGGAATGCCGGATCCAGATCGGCAACGCGCTCTTGCTGCCACAGCCCCAACGGATCGAGATTCGCATGCTGGTGACCACGGAAGCGGTAGGCGTTGATCAACTGCAGGACTTTAACCTGCTTAACGTTGGTGTCGGGGTCGGAAATAGAGGAAGAGTAACGTGAGGCATCTTTCGCCAGTTGACGGAAATAATCACGTGTTTTGGAGTGGAACTGATCCGGTTTGACTCCGGTGCCCGGTAACTGCTGGAACATAGATCGCCAGTTAGCATCTACCGAGTCAGGATCGGTTAAGAAGTCTTCATAGAGCTGTTCTATCCAGCTCTGGTTCGACCCAGAGAGGTAAGAAGAGTCCAGCCAGGCTTTCATTGCGCCGTTCTGCATCGTGATCCCTTAAGCATTGTTATGCTTACTTCGCCGTGGATAACTACGACGTACACCGAGTAGCGCACGTCCCAGGGTTCACTTGCGGGCTCTTGGCGGCCCGCGAAGGAACCTTTAAAAACTGCCCTAATCTTCGCTGTCCGGGCTGCGACTGTGTTGGCTGCCTTCACTTACCCTGGTCACATAGTTCACTATGCTCCCAGGGATGCGCTCAGTTGCCGCCTTGTCTCGCTCCAGACATCTCGATTATGTCTTTGTGGCGGTTTTTAAAGATTTCCTGCTTTTGTATCGCCCTTACCGGGCCGACAAACATCATTAATACTGTAGGCCGGATAAGCGCAAGCGCCATCCGGCACTTCGACCGCGCAGCGCTATCCGGCACGGACTAATTACGCACTTCTTTGCAACAACATCGACTTAATATGGCCGATGGCGCGCGTCGGGTTCAGCCCTTTCGGACATACACTGACGCAGTTCATGATGCTGTGGCAGCGGAATACGCTGAAAGCATCGCTCAACCCTTCCAGACGGCTGTCGGTTTCGGTATCGCGGCTGTCGATCAGGAAGCGATACGCCGCCAGCAAGCCAGCCGGGCCGATAAACTTATCCGGGTTCCACCAGAATGACGGGCAGGACGTAGAACAGCAGGCGCAAAGAATACATTCGTACAGACCGTCAAGCTTTTCACGCTGCTCTGGTGCCTGTAAATGTTCTCTGGCCGGTGGATTTTGCCCATTATTCAATAAGTAAGGTTTAATCTTCTCATATTGGGCATAGAATTGTCCCATGTCCACCACCAAATCGCGGATAACCGGCAGCCCTGGCAGCGGGCGGATAACGATCTTCTGTTTGCCGTTGCCAAGCGCGGAAATCGGGGTGATACAGGCAAGGCCATTCTTACCGTTCATGTTCAGACCATCGGAACCACATACACCTTCACGGCAGGAGCGGCGGAACGACAGTGTAGAATCCTTTTCTTTCAGCTGGATTAATGCATCCAGCAACATCATGTCACGCCCTTCTTCCGCTTCCAGCGTGTAATCCTGCATACGCGGCGCGTCATCCACATCCGGGTTATAGCGATAAATCGAGAATTCGAGTTTCATCATCCTGTCTCCGCATTAATAAGTACGAATCTTCGGCGGGAACGCCGGACGCAGTTTCGGTTCCATATTCACGCTACGGCGCGTCATGGATTCCGTTTCTGGCAGATACAGGCTGTGGCACAACCAGTTCTCATCGTCACGATCCGGATAGTCGAAGCGGCTGTGCGCGCCACGGCTTTCGGTACGGAAGTTTGCGGAAACAGCCGTTGCGTAGGCGGTTTCCATCAGGTTATCCAGCTCCAGGCACTCAACGCGCTGGGTATTGAACTCGCTCGACGTATCATCCAGACGAGCCTCTTTCAGGCGCTCGCGGATCACTTTCAGTTGTTCAAGACCTTTCGCCATCGCATCACCTTCGCGGAACACCGAGAAGTTATGCTGCATACACTCTTGCAGCGCTTTGCGGATGGTGACCGGATCTTCGCCGCTGCGATTGTTATTCCAGCGGTTGAGGCGGCTGAGCGACCCTTCGATATCCGATTCGCTGGCATCGCGCAGCGCGCCCTGTTCAGCGATAGATTCTTGTAAATGCAGACCTGCTGCACGGCCAAAGACCACCAGGTCGAGCAGCGAGTTGCCGCCCAGGCGGTTGGCGCCGTGAACCGATACGCAGGCGATTTCGCCCACCGCAAACAGCCCCGGGATCACGACATCTTCGCCCTTCTCGTTGACCGTCAGCGCCTGGCCGGTCACTTTGGTCGGAATACCGCCCATCATATAGTGGCAGGTCGGGATCACCGGAATTGGCTCTTTCACCGGATCCACATGTGCGAAGGTGCGCGACAGTTCCAGGATCCCCGGCAGACGCGATTCGAGTACTTCTTTACCCAGATGATCGAGTTTCAGTTTGGCGTGCGGTCCCCATGGACCGTCGCAACCGCGACCTTCACGGATTTCGATCATGATGGAACGCGCCACCACATCACGGCCCGCCAGGTCTTTGGCGTTCGGCGCATAACGCTCCATAAAGCGCTCGCCGTGTTTGTTAAGCAGATAGCCGCCTTCACCACGGCAGCCTTCCGTTACCAGCACCCCTGCCCCGGCGATACCGGTCGGGTGGAACTGCCACATCTCCATATCCTGCACCGGTACACCCGCGCGCAGCGCCATACCCACGCCGTCGCCGGTATTAATGTGCGCATTGGTGGTGGACTGGTAAATACGGCCTGCGCCGCCAGTTGCCAGCACGGTTGCGCGGGCTTTGAAGTAGACGACTTCACCGGTTTCGATGCACAGTGCGGTACAGCCCACGACAGCGCCATCCTGGTTTTTCACCAGATCCAGCGCGTACCACTCGGAAAAGATGGTGGTGTGATTTTTCAGGTTCTGCTGATAAAGGGTATGCAGCAGCGCATGGCCGGTACGGTCCGCTGCCGCTGCGGTACGCGCCGCCTGCTCGCCGCCGAAGTTCTTCGACTGGCCGCCAAACGGACGCTGATAGATACGGCCATCATCAAGACGGGAGAACGGCAGGCCCATATGCTCCAGCTCAAGAATCGCTTCCGGGCCGGTTTTGCACATATATTCAATCGCGTCCTGGTCACCGATGTAGTCGGAACCTTTTACCGTGTCATACATGTGCCATTCCCAGTTATCTTCATGGGTATTGCCCAGGGCTACGGTGATACCGCCCTGCGCAGACACAGTGTGGGAACGGGTTGGGAAAACTTTGGAGAGCAGCGCACAGGTTTGCCCGCTCTGGGAAATTTGCAGCGCCGCGCGCATACCTGCGCCGCCCGCGCCAATAACAACAGCATCAAATTCTCTGACTGGCAATTTCATTACACACCCCACACCACAACGAATCCATAAATCACGTAAGCCGCCAGCGCCACAACAATAACCAGTTGCAGAATCAGGCGTACAGCCAGCGGTTTAACGTAGTCGGTCAACACTTGCCACATGCCAATCCAGGCATGGATCAGAATGGAAAACAGAGCCAGCAGAGTGAAGACTTTGGTAAAGGCGGAGGAGAAGAAGCCGGTCCAGACCACCCAGGTCAGGTCGCCATGCAGGGCGAAAAAACCCACCATATAGATGATGTATAACGTCAGGACGATGGCGGTAGCACGGACAAGAATAAAATCATGTACGCCGTTGCGTCCTAATGCGGAGGCGTTGCTTACCATACGAGAACTCCTGCGAGAATTGAAAGCACGACAGTGATCACAAAAGAAAGGTTTGCGGAACGTTTTCCTGCTTCGAAGGTTTCTTCCAGCCAGCCAAAATCCATCAGCATGTGACGAATCCCGCCGACAGCGTGATACGCCAGCGCGGTGAGGATGCCCCACAGAATGAATTTAACGAAGAAGCTGTTCACGATGGCAGAGGCAGTCAGGAAGCCGTCTTCAGATGACAGCGACAGGCCCAGTAACCACAGCAGAATACCGACGGCTACAAACGTAATAACGCCGGAGACGCGGTGAAGAATGGAAGCTATAGCCGTAACAGGAAACCGAATTGTTGTCAGATCCAGATTGACAGGTCTTTGTTTTTTCACATTTTTTATCATGAATAACGCCCACATGCTATTCTTATAGTTTCCTTCCTCCGGTCTGCGTGCGGGTCAGACAGCGTCCTTTTCTATAACTGCTCGTCATGCAAAAAATTAGCTTCCAGATGCTAAACGACAGGTTACAACGCTGGGTGGCTCGGGATGGCAGGGTATTCCGGAGACCTGGCGGCAGTATAGGTCGTTCACAAAATCATTACAATTAACCTACATATAGTTTGTCGGGTTTTATGCAGAACAGTGACACTCATCACGATAACAACATTCTTTTAAAATTTAATCATCTGATTTGACAAAAGTTAAACATTATTGTTACAAACTACGCCGAATAAGGCTTATAATTCGCAAAAGTTATGGGGTCTTGCTTTCACCTGAGAATAAGTTATGTAACAGTGTGATGGTATTGACCGATGTAATCAGGACAGTTATTAGTGATATACAGGTTTGACAAATTCGGACTGCTGAGACGCTGATTTGCTGTTTTTTCACTGTATTTTCAATGTGTACTGGCACGCGCCATTGCTCTGTACCCTGGTTCTCCCTCTCCACAGAGCTGCGAGCTAATAACAAACTGGTAACGTTGACGGGCAGTTGAAAGCAAATCCGGTAACTGGCAGTCTTAAGCAATAAGGCGCTAAGGAGACCGTAAATGGCTGATAAAAAAGCAAACATCACCTACAATGGTGACGCTGCTATTGAACTGGATGTGCTAAAAGGCACGCTCGGTCAGGATGTAATTGATATCCGTAGTCTCGGTTCAAAAGGGGTTTTTACTTTTGACCCTGGTTTTACCTCTACCGCATCGTGCGAATCAAAAATCACTTTTATCGACGGTGACGAAGGTATTTTGTTACACCGCGGTTTCCCGATTGATCAACTGGCGACCGAATCCAACTACCTGGAAGTGAGCTACATCCTGCTGTACGGCGAAAAACCGACGCAGGAGCAGTTTGAAGAGTTCAGACTGACGGTCACCCGCCACACCATGATTCACGAGCAGATCACCCGCCTGTTCCACGGTTTCCGTCGCGACTCACATCCAATGGCAGTACTTTGTGGCGTGACCGGCGCGCTGGCAGCGTTCTACCATGATTCGCTGGATGTGAACAATCCGCGCCACCGCGAAATCGCGGCGTTCCGCCTGCTGTCCAAAATGCCGACCGTAGCGGCGATGTGTTACAAATACTCCATCGGTCAGCCGTTTATCTATCCGCGCAACGATCTCTCTTACGCCGGCAACTTCCTGCATATGATGTTTGCCACTCCGTGCGAACCGTATGAAGTGAATCCGGTGCTGGAACGCGCCATGGATCGTATTCTGATCCTGCATGCCGATCACGAGCAGAACGCCTCCACCTCTACCGTGCGTACCGCCGGTTCTTCTGGCGCGAACCCGTTTGCCTGCATCGCGGCCGGTATCGCCTCTCTGTGGGGACCGGCGCACGGCGGCGCCAACGAAGCGGCACTGAGAATGCTGGAAGAGATCAGCTCCGTAAAACATATTCCGGAATTCCTGCGTCGCGCCAAAGACAAGAACGATTCGTTCCGTCTGATGGGCTTCGGTCACCGTGTCTACAAGAACTACGACCCACGCGCTACTGTGATGCGTGAAACCTGCCACGAAGTGCTGCGCGAGCTGGGTACGAAAGATGATCTGCTGGAAGTGGCGATGGAGTTGGAGCACATCGCGCTCAACGACCCGTACTTTATCGAACGCAAACTCTACCCGAACGTCGACTTCTACTCCGGTATTATCCTGAAAGCGATGGGTATTCCGGCGTCCATGTTTACTGTTATCTTTGCGATGGCGCGTACCGTGGGCTGGATTGCGCACTGGAACGAAATGCACGACGACGGCATCAAGATTGCCCGTCCGCGTCAGCTTTACACCGGCTATGCCAAACGCGAATTCTCCTCCGATCTGAAAAAAGATTAAGGGTGAATCCGCATAAAAAAACGCGCCTGTGGGCGCGTTTTTTGTTTCAGCGTTGACAGCCCGGGCACCAGTAAAACGGGCGCGATGAGAGCGTGGTTTTTTCGATGATCCCACCGCAGCGCTCGCACATCTCCCCTGCCCGGTGAAAGACCCGGAAGCGAAACAGCGCGCCGTGATGCTTGTTCTCATTCACAGTGCCGCGTGTCTGCCAGGACAAACGAGGAATATCCAGCAACGCCTGCGCCAGCACGTCAAGCTGGGTATCATCCAGTTCGGCGGCACAATGCTGCGGTGCCAACGCACAGTGCCAGAGGATCTCTACGCGTAAATAGTTGCCCAGCCCGGCCAGAAACGCCTGATCGAGGAGCAAACCGGAGAAGAGACGACGGCGAAAACGCGGCGATAACAGACGTTCTTTCACCTGCGCCGCAGTGAGCGTCATGTTCAACACATCCGGCCCAAGCCGCTGTAGAAACGGGTGCTGCGCCAGTTGTTCTGGCGTGAGTATGGCGATATCTGACGCGCTGTAAAGCAAGATGGCTTTATCGGTCGTCTGTAATTTTACGCGCAACACGCGGTTGGTTTGCGGCGTTTCGCCCGCATTCACCACGCGCCAGACGCCGTAAAGCTGGTTATGGCTGTAGAGGGTCAACCCGCCGGAAAAGTGCGTCAACAGCGCCTTGCCGCGGGTTTCAATCTGCTCGATGCGCTGTCCCACCAGACCTGGGGCAAAATCGGTTAGCTGCGGCGGAGCAAACCAGACATCGGTCAGTGGTTTTCCCTGAACCGCCGCTTCAAGCATGTCCGCCGCCCGGCGGATCTCCGGTCCTTCCGGCATGTAAAACTCCTTGTGTTATCGCGCGGAAATGATCACCCCACGCTGGGTAAAAGCAGCATGCAGACGGCGGGCAAACAGTAACGCATGTTCACCATCGCCGTGCAGGCACACCGTTTGCGCCTGCACGGGAACATATTCGCCTTCAATACTTTTGACACGCCCTGCCAGCACCATCTCCAGCGTTTGCGCCAGCGCCACATTGTCATCAGTAATCAACGCGCCCGGCTCGCTGCGTGGTACCAGCCGACCATCGCTGCGATAGCCGCGATCGGCAAACACTTCCTGGCGGGTGATCAGCCCCCAGTTTTTTCCGGCGCGGATCAGTTCACTGCCCGCCAGCCCGACCAGGATCAAATCCGAATCAACATCGTGTACCGCACTGGCGATAGCGTCGGCCAGTTGCGCATCATTTGCCGCCTGGTTGTATAACGTGCCGTGGGGCTTCACATGCTGTAATTTACCGCCCTCAGCATGCACCATCGCTGCCAGTGCACCGATTTGGTACAGCATCTGGGCATACACGGTTTCCGGCGGCAGTTGCATCGCTGTACGACCGAAGTTTTCCCGATCGGGAAACGAGGGATGTGCGCCGATGGCGACCCCGTTACGCAGCGCTTCGCGCACGCATGTCAGCATCGTCCCGGCATCGCCCGCATGAAAACCGCAGGCGATATTGGCCGACGACACCAGTTTCAACAACGCAGCATCATTGCCGCAGCCTTCGCCAAGATCGGCGTTTAAATCAATCTTCATGCGTTAACCGCCATGCCAGTTGTTCAAGATAACGCTGTTGGTCCTGGCGGGCATGCAGCGCTTCATCCAGTGAACACTGAACAAAATGCACCGGTTGCCCAAGAGGAATTTGCGCCAGATGGTACATATCGGCCTCAATAATGCAGGCAATACGCGGGTATCCGCCGGTCGTCTGAGCATCATTCATCAGCACAATCGGTTGGCCATTTGACGGCACCTGTATAACGCCGGGTAATAAGCCGTGGGAGAGCAACTCGCGCGAGGTCGTCCGCAACAGTGGCTGCCCCTGTAAGCGGTACCCCATACGGTTGCTCTGCGGGCTTATCTGCCATGGCAGACGCCAGAATGCTTCCTGCGAAGCCGTGTCGAATTCGTGATATTCCGGCCCCGGCAGCGCGCGAATGCGGTTACCCCACAGCAGTTGTTTTACGCCCTGCTGGGTACGAAACTGCCGCTTCGTTTTTGCCAGAGGCAGCGTATCGCCATCACGTAACAGTCGCCCTTCCAGCCCACCGATAGCGGCTTTCAGATCGGTACTCCCGGAACCCAGCACCTCCGGCAGCGCGAAACCTCCTGCCACTGCCAGATAACTACGCACACCGTGCAGCGGGCGTTTCAGCACTAGCCGCTGCCCGGCTTTTGCCACAAAACGCCACCCCGTCCACACGGGTTTACCGTCGAGCTTCGCTTCACAACCGGCGCCGGTCAGGGCAAACCAGCAGCGGCTTTCGAACACCACTTCGAACTGGCCGAGCGTAATCTCAAGCCCTGCCGTATCAGGCGCATTGTCCACCAGCGCATTGCCAATTTGCAGCGCAGGCGCGTCCAGCGCGCCGCAATAGCTGATTCCGGACTGGCGCAAACCGGTACGTTTACCACCCTGTAAGCTGGTGTAAATACCGGCGCGGATAATGTTCAACATACGCCCTCCTTACGCGGAATGAAGCGCAGCGTGTCGCCAGGACGCAGCAATGAAGGCTCCGCTAAACGCGGGTTAAAGAGCGCCAAATCTGTTCGTCCAATCAGGTTCCAGCCGCCGGGCGTCTCCAGCGGGTAGATGCCGGTTTGTGCGCCGCCAATACCGACAGAACCGGCTGCTACGCGAACACGCGGTTCAGCGCGTCGCGGCGTGGCCAGTGCTTCCGGCAGGCCGCCCAGATAGGGAAAGCCAGGCTGGAAGCCAATAAACCAGACCACATAATCAACAGAGGCATGAAGCTCCACTACCTGTTTTTCACTCATCCGGCAATGTTCCGCCACCCGTCCGAGATCCGGCCCGGCATCGCCGCCGTACAGCACCGGGATCTCAATGGCGCGAGATTCCGGCTCCAGCGCCTCGCTCTCTTCCCACCAGCGCTGTAAGCGTTCAATGGCATCGAGCGCCAGCGTGCCCGGATCGCGCAGCACAACCGTAATGTTATTCATCCCCGGAATGACTTCTGCCACCTCCGGCACCGTGGACAGCCGCTGCGTCAGCCGCCAGATCCGCTTTTGCGTCGCCAACTGCACAGGAGGCTCCAGCTCCAGCACCACGGCGGTTTCCCCTAATAAATAACAACGCGCTCGCTGCACTTGTTTGCTCCTCAGGCCGGGTTCGGAATATCCACAAACGTAACGTCAAGATCGGTATGGGTATTCAGCCACTCGCTCAACGCGCGAATGCCGCCACGTTCGGTGGCATGGTGCCCCGCCGCGTAGAAATGCAGCCCCTGTTCACGCGCAGAATGAATGGTCTGCTCCGATACCTCGCCGGTGATAAAGGCATCCACGCCAAAGCGGGCGGCTTTATCGATAAAGCTCTGTCCGCCGCCGGTACACCAGGCGATACGTTTCACAACATCCGGCCCGGTATCGCCGCACCAGAGCGGCTTACGGCCGAGACGCGCTTCGATCCACGAAGCCAGTTCCAGCCCCGGCACCGGCATCGTGAGTTCTCCCCACGGCAACAGCTCTTCGATTTCGCCCTGAATGGTAATACCGAGCAGCGCCGCCAGTTGCGCGTTATTGCCCAGCTCCGGGTGCGCATCGAGCGGCAGATGCCAGCCATACAGGTTGATGTCGTTCGCCAGAAGCGTTTTCAGGCGGTTACGCTTCATGCCCAGAATGACTGGCGCTTCGTTTTTCCAGAAATAGCCGTGATGGACAATTACCGCGTCCGCCTGCTGACGCACCGCTTCATCCAGCAACGCCTGGCTGGCGGTCACGCCGGTGACAATTTTTTGCACCGTTTCCCGCCCTTCAACCTGGAGGCCGTTCGGGCCGTAATCACTGAATGCCGCACTGTTCAGCTTCTCGTTAATCAGTTTTTCCAGTTCGGTATTTTTCATCAATGCTCTCTTTTACGCTTTACGGGCGGCTTCATACGCCGCCAGGGTGGCGGCTCGCGCCTGTTTATGGTCCACAATCGGGCGAGGATAATCGAGACGTTGCCCCTGTTTATCCGCCCACGCCCAGGGCTGATGGAGATGCTTTTCCGGCACTGCTTGCAGTTCCGGCAGCCAGTGACGAATAAACTCGCCGCTGGCGTCAAAGCGCTCCCCCTGCGTGGTGGGATTAAAAATGCGGAAATACGGCGCCGCGTCGGTCCCCGTTGAGGCTGCCCACTGCCAGCCACCATTGTTTGCCGCCAGATCGCCATCAATCAACTGAGAAATAAAATAGCGCTCTCCGCAACGCCAGTCGATAAGTAAGTCTTTGACCAGGAAGCTGGCAGTAATCATCCGCAGCCGATTGTGCATCCAGCCAGTGCTGTTCAACTGGCGCATTGCGGCATCGACAATCGGAAAGCCAGTCTTGCCTTCTTGCCACGCCGCAAGCTGCTGCTGGCTCCCCTGCCACTGCACCCTATCAGTCCAGGGGATAAAAGGTTTGTGCTTGCAGAGCGCCGGATGAAATGTCATCAGATGACGGTAAAACTCACGCCAGATCAGCTCATTGAGCCATACTGCGCCGCTTCCACCATCAAGCGCCTGCGGCTGCTCGGCCAGTAAACGATGCAGACACTGGCGCGGCGACAGTGCGCCAATCGCCAGCGCGGCGGAGAGGCGGCTGGTACCTTCAATCGCCGGAAAATCACGCTGCTGCTCATACTCCGCCGCCTGCTGCTGGCAAAAGTGACGCAGCCGGGCAATCGCGCTTTTCTCATCGGCGGGGAAAAGTTGTTCATCAAACGGCTGCTGCGGATAGTTAAGTGCGATCGGCTTAGCGACAGGCCGCGCCCCTTCGCGTGCATGCGGCGCGGCGACGCATTGCGGCAGTTCCTCTTTTAGCCGACGCAAAAAAGCGTTTTTGAACGGCGTAAAGACTTTATACATCTCGTGATTACCGGTCATAACGCTGCCAGGTGCCAGCATCACGCTGTCATCAAACCCCTGGCAGGATACGTTCGGCAGCGCTTTTTCTACCGCCGCATCACGCTGGCGTTCATTGAATTCATATTGATAGTTATAAAAAAGATGGCTTACCTGCTCGCTGGCACAGATTTGGGCGATGGCCTGCGCGCAGGCAGCAAAATCATCCACCTCGCGGTAGAGCAGCGGAATGCCCTTCTCCGCCAGCGCCTGTTGCAGCGCATTAAGATGGGCGTTGAGCAGCGCCGCCTGACGGGGAGCCATATGATGCTGCTGCCACTGTGCTGGCGTGGCAATGAAAAGCGCAATAACTCGGACATCGGGATAACGGCAGGCGGCCGCGAGCGCAAGATTATCATGTACGCGTAAATCCGCGCGAAACCAGACCAGATGGGTGGTCATATCACTCCTTAATGTCCACAACGAAAGCGCAGCGTAGCGGATCTAATCCGCTACGCCAGGCGGCACAGTGTAAATGTAGCAAAAAGGTTACTGCAAAAAAAAACCACCGCAAGGCGGTGGCTTAGAGAATTTGCTGTGTGTAATCGATTAATAAAAGTCGCAGGCTACTTTTTCGGCCTGGTCCATCCACACCGGTTTTTCACTGGTTTTCGCCCAGACGCGGTGCAGGTAGCTGTAAAAACGCGCGCGATCTTTCCAGAATAACATCACTGGTAATGCCAGAACGCCTGCCAGAATGGCGAAAGCGCGACGCATCAACACAACGTGTACCGGAAACGCTTTATATGTGTTCATAATTCTCTCCCCTTTGTCAGGCCGGCAATCACTACCGGAAATGTTCCCGCCTTACAGAAAATCAGGGCGGCGCTGAAATCTGGTTAAAATAGTATCGCTTTATTCGTAATTTTACTACTCATCCGACCACTATTTTTCTGTCAATTTACGATTTATTGATGTCCCGGCGGTAAATTAGTTACAAAACAGTTAAATTAATACTAATCATTAGTTAAATTGTGGTTTATCGATTTTCGTTACGTTGAAAGCCCCTGGGGGATCCCCCCGCTTGTCCGCCCAATGTTTTTGGCCATTTTTATATTTTTTTTACACCCCGCCTGACGATTTTTGCGAAATCTTTGCGCCGAAAAAACTACTTTCACAACACATCCTTAAATCACCCCGGAGGTGAATTGTGAGTGCAGGCGTAATAATCGGCATCGTGCTGGTTTTCCTGTTATTGGGCTACCTGGTTTATGCCCTGATTAACGCGGAGGCTTTCTGATGGCCGCTCAGGCGTTTCTTCTGGTCGCCAGCTTTTTGCTGGTGCTGTTTATTCTTGCGCGCCCGCTGGGATCGCTGCTGGCAAAACTGATTGCCGGACAAGCGCTGCCCGGCACGGCGACAATCGAAAATATCCTCTGGCGTGGACTGGGTATTGATACCCGTGAAATGAACTGGCGGCACTATCTGTTCGCCATCCTGTGGCTCAATGTGCTCGGTATTGTGCTGCTATTTGCCATGCTGATGTTGCAGGGCATTTTGCCAATGAACCCGCAAAACTTGCCCGGCCTCTCCTGGCATCTGGCACTGAATACGGCGGTCAGCTTTGTCACGAATACCAACTGGCAATCCTATTCAGGCGAAAGCACACTGAGTTATTTCAGCCAGATGGTCGGGCTGACGGTGCAAAACTTCCTCTCTGCGGCAACGGGGATTGCGGTGATATTCGCGTTGATCCGCGCCTTTGCGCGCCGCAGCATGGATACGCTCGGCAACGCGTGGGTAGATCTCACCCGCATTACTCTGTGGGTACTGCTGCCGATTTCGCTGATCCTTGCCTTGTTCTTTATTCAGCAAGGCGTCCTGCAAAACTTTTTGCCTTATCAGCCTTACACCTCGCTTGAAGGCGTTCAGCATCTGATGCCGATGGGACCAGTCGCGTCTCAGGAAGCGATCAAAATGCTCGGCACCAACGGCGGTGGCTTCTTCAATGCCAACTCTTCACACCCGTTTGAAAACCCGACCGCATTGACCAACATCGTGCAGATGCTGGTGATCTTCCTGATCCCGGCAGCGCTTTGCTTTGCTTTTGGCGATGCAGTGGCGGACCGTCGCCAGGGGCACATGCTGCTGTGGTCGATGTCGCTGATTTTCGTGGTCTGTGCCGGGGTGGTGATGTGGGCGGAGTTCCAGGGTAATCCGCACTTCCTGACGCTCGGTGGCGACAGCGCCATCAATATGGAAGGTAAAGAGAGCCGGTTTGGCATTCTGGCGAGCAGCCTGTATGCCGTGGTTACAACCGCCGCCTCATGCGGCGCGGTGAATGCCATGCATGACTCCTTTACCGCGCTGGGCGGCATGATCCCGATGTGGCTGATGCAGATTGGCGAAGTGGTGTTTGGCGGCGTGGGCTCGGGTCTTTACGGCATGCTGCTGTTCGTGCTGCTGGCGGTGTTTATTGCCGGGTTGATGATTGGCCGTACGCCGGAGTTTATCGGCAAAAAAATCGATGTCCGCGAAATGAAAATGACCGCGCTGGCGATCCTCGTCACCCCGGCGCTGGTGCTGATTGGTACCGCGCTGGCGATGATGACCGATGCCGGGCGTAGCGGCATGTTTAACCCCGGCATTCACGGCTTTAGTGAAGTGCTGTACGCCGTCTCGTCGGCGGCCAACAACAACGGCAGCGCCTTTGGCGGATTAAGTGCCAACACCCCGTTCTGGAACTGTCTGCTGGCGTTCTGCATGTTCTTCGGCCGCTTCGGTGTGATTGTTCCGGTGATGGCGATTGCCGGTTCACTGGTCGGCAAGAAAATCCAGCCCGCCAGCACTGGCACCCTGCCGACGCACGGCGCGCTGTTTATCGGCCTGCTGATCGGCACGGTACTGCTGGTTGGCGCATTGACCTTTGTTCCTGCCCTGGCGCTCGGCCCGGTGGCGGAATACCTCTTATTTTGAGACTGGCGGAGACGCGTTTTATGAGTCGCAAACAACTGGCCCTGTTCGAACCGCACCTTGTTCGTCAGGCGCTGATGGATTCGGTGACCAAGTTAAGCCCGCAAGTACAGTGGCGTAACCCGGTGATGTTTATTGTCTGGATCGGCAGCCTGTTGACCACCATTCTGACCGTGGCAATGGCGACAGGCCATCTTGACGGCAGTGCATGGTTTACCGGCACAGTCAGCCTGTGGTTGTGGGTTACGGTATTGTTCGCCAACTTTGCAGAGGCGCTGGCGGAAGGCCGCAGCAAAGCGCAGGCCAATAGCCTGAAAGGGGTGAAAAAAACCGCTTTTGCCCGCAAATTACGCGCCCCGCAGCATGATGCACAAATCGACCATATTCCGGCAGCAGACCTGCGTAAAGGCGATGTGGTGCTGGTTGAGGCCGGTGACATTATTCCGTGCGATGGTGAAGTGATTGAAGGTGGCGCATCGGTAGATGAGAGCGCGATAACCGGCGAATCGGCACCGGTTATCCGTGAGTCCGGTGGCGATTTCGCTTCGGTCACTGGCGGGACACGCATTCTTTCTGACTGGCTGGTGATCCAGTGCAGCGTTAACCCCGGCGAAACGTTCCTCGACCGCATGATTGCGATGGTGGAAGGTGCGCAGCGGCGTAAAACACCGAACGAGATCGCGCTGACCATTCTGCTGGTTGCCCTGACTCTTGTCTTCCTGCTGGCAACCGCCACTTTGTGGCCATTCTCGGTATATGGCGGCCAGGCAGTCAGCGTAACTGTGTTGGTGGCCCTGCTGGTATGCCTGATCCCAACGACTATCGGCGGGCTGCTGTCTGCGATTGGCGTTGCCGGGATGAGTCGCATGCTGGGTGCGAATGTGATTGCCACCAGCGGTCGTGCGGTGGAAGCGGCAGGTGATATCGATGTGCTGCTGCTGGATAAAACCGGCACCATCACCTTAGGTAACCGCCAGGCATCCGATTTCCTGCCCGCGCAGGGCGTGGATGAAAAAACGCTGGCCGATGCTGCGCAACTCTCTTCGCTGGCGGATGAAACGCCGGAAGGCCGCAGTATTGTGATACTGGCTAAACGCCGCTTTAATCTGCGCAAGCGCGATATGCAGAGCCTGCAAGCCACGTTTGTGCCCTTCACTGCGCAAACCCGCATGAGCGGCATCAACGTGCAGGATCGGATGATCCGTAAAGGTTCGGTGGATGCTATCCGTCGTCATATCGCCGCCAATGGCGGCCAATTCCCGGCCGATGTGGAAACGCTGGTCGAACGCGTCGCCCGCCAGGGTGCCACGCCGCTGGTCGTTGCCGAAGGGGCGAAAGTGCTGGGTGTTATCGCGCTGAAAGATATCGTCAAAGGCGGGATTAAAGAGCGTTTTGCCCAGTTACGTAAAATGGGCATTAAAACGGTAATGATCACCGGGGATAACCGTTTAACCGCTGCGGCGATTGCTGCTGAAGCCGGTGTCGATGACTTCCTTGCGGAAGCGACGCCGGAAGCGAAACTGGCGTTGATCCGCCAGTATCAGGCGGAAGGTCGTCTGGTGGCGATGACCGGCGATGGCACGAACGATGCGCCAGCGCTGGCGCAGGCGGACGTTGCGGTAGCGATGAACTCCGGCACCCAGGCCGCCAAAGAGGCGGGCAACATGGTGGATCTCGATTCGAACCCCACCAAATTGATTGAAGTGGTGCATATCGGTAAACAGATGCTGATGACTCGCGGTTCGCTGACCACCTTCAGTATCGCCAACGATGTGGCGAAATACTTCGCCATCATTCCGGCTGCGTTCGCAGCAACCTATCCGCAACTGAATACGCTGAACGTGATGCATCTGCACTCCCCGGCGTCGGCAATTTTAAGCGCGGTGATCTTTAACGCGCTGGTGATTGTGTTTCTTATCCCGCTGGCGCTGAAAGGGGTGAGCTACAAGCCGCTTACTGCTTCCGCCATGCTGCGCCGCAACCTGTGGATTTACGGGCTGGGGGGGCTGGTAGTGCCGTTTATCGGTATCAAGGCGATCGACCTGATTTTGACCCTGTTTGGCCTGGTGTAAGAGGTATAAAAAATGGCTTTATTACGTCCCGCATTTCTGCTTTTGTTACTCTTCACCCTGATTACCGGCGGGATCTATCCGCTGGTGACCACCGCGCTCGGGCAGTGGTGGTTTAACGCGCAGGCGAACGGTTCGCTGATCCGTGAGGGCGATACTGTGCGCGGTTCGCGCTTGCTGGGTCAGGACTTTACCGCGCCGGTTTATTTTCACGGCCGCCCTTCTGCCACTGCCGATGCACCTTATAATCCAATGGCGTCCGGCGGCAGCAATCTGGCAGGCAGCAACCCGGAGCTGGATAAAGAAGTGGCGGCGCGCGTGGCGCAACTGCGTGCCGATAATCCACAAGCGGATACGCATGTGCCGGTGGAGTTGATTACCACTTCGGCGAGCGGCCTTGATGGTCAGCTCTCTCCGGCCGCCACCGCCTGGCAGATCCCGCGCGTGGCGCAGGCTCGTCACTTACCCGTGACAGAAGTGGAAAAAATGGTGGCCGAACATACCACCACACCGCTGGTCAATTTTATCGGCCAGCCGGTGGTCAATATTGTGGAACTCAATCTGGCGCTGGATGCGCTCAAGGATAAATAAAGCATGACTGACGAGCCTTTGCGTCCCAATCCCGACCGCTTGCTGGAACACGCCGCAACGGCGCATCGGGGAAAGTTGAAAGTCTTCTTCGGCGCCTGCGCCGGTGTGGGCAAAACGTTCGCTATGCTGCAAGAAGCGCAGCGTCTGCGGGCGCAGGGGCTTGATATTCTCGTTGGCGTGGTGGAGACTCACGGGCGCAAAGAGACTGCCGCGCTGCTGGAAGGGCTGGCAACCCTGCCGCCACGCCGTATCGCCCATCGCGGGCGACTTATTCAGGAGTTTTCGCTGGACGACGCCCTTGCGCGCCGTCCGGCGCTGATTTTAATGGACGAGCTGGCGCACAGTAACGCGCCCGGCTCGCGCCATCCGAAACGCTGGCAGGATGTAGAAGAGCTGCTGGAAGCGGGCATTAATGTCTTTACAACCGTCAACGTCCAGCATCTGGAAAGCCTCAACGATGTGGTCAGCGGCGTGACCGGTATTCAGGTACGTGAAACCGTACCGGATCCCTTTTTCGATAACGCCGATGAAGTCGTACTGGTGGATTTGCCGCCGGACGATCTCCGCCAGCGCCTGCACGAAGGCAAAGTCTATATCGGCGGCCAGGCCGAGCGCGCCATCGAACACTTCTTCCGTAAAGGTAATCTGATTGCCCTGCGCGAACTGGCGCTACGCCGCACCGCCGACCGTGTGGACGATCAGATGCGCGCCTGGCGCGATCGCCAGGGTGAAGAGAAAGTCTGGCATACGCGTGATGCCATTCTGCTCTGCGTCGGGCATGGCGCGGGCAATGAGAAGCTGATCCGCACGGCGGCGCGGCTGGCAGCCAAACTGGGCAGCGTCTGGCATGCGGTGTACGTTGAAACGCCGTCGTTACATAAATTGCCGGAACCGCAACGGCGGGCAATTTTAAGCGCCCTGCACCTTGCACAGGAACTGGGTGCCGAAACGGCAACGCTTTCCGATCCGGCGGAAGAGAAGGCGATTCTGCGTTACGCCCGCGAGCATAACCTCGGCAAAATTATTATTGGCCGACGCAATAAGCACCGCTGGTGGAACCCGGAATCATTTGCCGATAAGCTGGCACGCCGCGCGCCGGATCTCGATCTGGTGATCATCGCGCTGGACGACGCTCCGGCAGCATTGCCCTCACGCGCCGGAGATACACGCCCGTTGATTGAGCGCTGGCGGGTGCAGTTAAAAGGTTGTGCCGTCGCCCTCGCCCTCTGTGCGGCAATCACGCTGATCGCCTCGCAGTGGCTGACTGCTTTCGACGCCGCCAACCTTGTGATGATCTACCTGCTTGGCGTGGTGCTGGTTGCGTTGTTTTATGGGCGCTGGCCATCCGCGTTCGCCACGGTGATTAACGTCATCAGTTTCGATCTCTTTTTTATCGCTCCGCGCGGCACGCTGGCCGTTTCCGATGTGCAATACCTGCTGACCTTTGGCGTGATGATGACGGTCGGTTTGGTCATTGGCAATCTCACCGCCGGGGTGCGTTATCAGGCGCGCGTGGCGCGGTATCGCGAGCAGCGCACCCGCCATCTTTATGAGATGTCGAAAGCGCTGGCGGTCGGGCGTAATAACAAGGATATCGCCGTTACCAGCGAAACATTTATCCAGTCTACCTTTGATGCCCGCAGCAAATTGTTGCTGCCGGACAGCCACGGGCAGTTGAAAGCGGTGACGCAAACCCACGGCATGACACCCTGGGATGACGCAATAGCCCGCTGGAGTTTTGATAAAGGCCAGCCTGCCGGAGCGGGAACCGACACCCTGCCCGGCGTGCCGTATCAAATTTTGCCGCTTAAAAGCGACCAAAAAACCCATGGGTTATTGATTGTGGAACCGGCCAACTTACGTCAGTTGATGATCCCGGAACAGCAACGCCTGCTGGAAACCTTCACCCTGCTGGTTGCCAGTGCGCTTGAACGCCAGGCGCTCGCCACCAGCGAAGAACAGGCTCGCCTCGCCAGCGAGCGGGAAAGCATTCGTAACTCCTTGCTGGCCGCACTCTCCCATGATTTGCGCACACCGCTGACTGTGCTGTTTGGCCAGGCAGAGATCCTGACGCTCGATCTGGCAAGTGAAGGCTCCTCGCATGCGCCGCAGGCCAACGAGATCCGTCAGCATGTGCTGAATACCACGCGACTGGTGAATAATCTGCTGGATATGGCACGTATTCAGTCCGGTGGTTTTAATCTTAAAAAAGAGTGGCTAACACTGGAAGAGGTGGTCGGCAGCGCGCTCAGAACGCTGGAACCCGGACTTGGCGGCCGCCATATCAACCTCGCCCTGCCCGACCCGTTAATGCTGGTACATGTTGACGGCCCATTATTTGAACGGGTGCTGATCAATCTGCTGGAAAATGCGGTGAAATATGCAGGACAGCGGGCGGAGATCGGCATTACCGCCCATGATACGCCGCAACAGTTGATGCTGGATGTGTGGGATAACGGGCCAGGTATTCCGGCGGGACAGGAGCAGGCCATTTTTGATAAGTTCGCGCGAGGAACCAAGGAATCAGCGATTCCTGGCGTCGGTCTTGGGCTGGCGATTTGCCAGGCGATTGTTGAGGTTCATGGCGGTACCATTAGTGCCCGCAATCGTCCGCAAGGGGGTGCGCTGTTTTGTGTTACACTTCCCCGTGAAACACCTCCGCAACTGGATGAATTACCTGAGGATCTGTGATCAACGTTCTGATTGTCGAAGATGAACAAGCTATTCGCCGATTTCTGCGTACCGCGCTGGAAGCTGAAGGGTTGCGCGTCCATGAAGCGGAGACCTTGCAGCGCGGTCTGATTGAAGCCGCCACCCGCAAACCCGATCTGGTGATCCTCGATTTGGGGCTGCCGGATGGCGACGGTCTGGACTTTATCCGTGATTTGCGCCAGTGGAGCCAGATGCCGGTGATTGTCCTTTCGGCGCGTGCTGAAGAGAGCGACAAAATTGCGGCTCTTGATGCCGGCGCCGACGATTACCTCAGCAAACCGTTTGGCATTGGCGAGTTGCAGGCCCGCCTGCGCGTTGCCCTGCGCCGTCATGCGGCCACAACCCCTGGCGAACCGGTGGTGGCCTTTGCTGATATTCGCGTCGATCTGGCTAACCGCCGCATCCAGCGCGGTGAGGAAGAGATCCATCTGACGCCCATTGAATTTCGCCTGCTGGCCGTGCTGTTGAACAATCACGGCAAAGTGTTAACTCAGCGACAACTGCTAAGCCAGGTCTGGGGGCCGAATGCCATCGAGCACAGCCACTACCTGCGCATCTATATGGGCCACCTGCGCCAGAAACTCGAAGCCGATCCTGCCCGCCCTCGCCATTTACTGACTGAAACAGGGATTGGCTACCGGTTTATGCTTTGAGGGCGTATCCTGCTGTTTTTTGGGAGAGTAATGATGAGCGCCTGGCTAATTTATGCGTTGTTATCAGCGGTCACCGCTGCGCTGGTGGCTATTTTCGGCAAGATCGGTTTGCAACATCTCGACGCCAATACTGCCACGGCGATCCGTGCGGTGGTAATGGCCGTATTTCTGGTAGGTGTGGTCGTGGTGCAGGGCAAATTGTCGCTGGTCGCCACTGTGCTGGCCGATAAAAAAGCGCTGCTGTTTGTGGTACTGAGCGGCATCGCGGGCGCGCTGTCGTGGCTGTTCTATTTTATGGCGATCAAAAGCGGCAACGTGTCGCGGGTTGCTCCCATCGACAAGCTGAGCGTGGTGTTTGCCGTGATCCTGGCTGTGATCCTGTTTGGCGAGAAAGTCTCACTGATTGCGGCAGCAGGCGTGGCATTAATTACTGCCGGTGCGCTGATGGTTGCGCTGGGGTGAGTTTGCAACAGATGGCAGCCCCCGATCCGCAAAAATTTAAGGCTCCCGAAGGAGCCTTTTTTCTTACGCGTTTTTCAGCACTTCGCTGACAATTTCTACCGCTTCTTTTTCAATCAGCTTCCGGTGTTCGTCACCGAGGAAACTTTCGCAGTAGATTTTGTAGGCGTCTTCAGTACCTGACGGACGCGCGGCGAACCAGCCGTTGTCGGTCATCACTTTCAGGCCGCCAATCGATGCGCCATTGCCCGGAGCAGCCGTCAGACGCGCAGTGATAGGGTCGCCTGCCAGCGTGCTGGCGCTCACCATTTCCGGAGAGAGTTTGGACAGCGCGGCTTTCTGCGCGGAGGAGGCAGAAGCCTGCAAACGGTTGTAGCTCGGCGCTCCGAAGCGTGCCGCCAGCTCATCGTAATGCTGCTGCGGGTTTTTCCCGGTCACGGCGGTGATCTCAGCCGCCAGCAGACACATGATGATGCCGTCTTTATCTGTTGACCACGGTGTACCGTCGAAACGCAGGAAGGACGCGCCCGCGCTCTCTTCACCACCAAAGCCGAAACTGCCGTCATGCAGACCATCAACAAACCATTTGAAACCCACCGGCACTTCCACCAGCTTACGGCCAAGGTCGTTAACCACGCGGTCTATCATCGCTGAAGAGACCAGAGTTTTGCCGACGGCAACATCTTTGCCCCACTGCGGACGGTGCTGGAACAGGTAGTTGATAGCAACCGCCAGGTAGTGGTTCGGGTTCATCAACCCTGCCGGGGTTACGATGCCGTGACGGTCGTAGTCCGGATCGTTAGCAAACGCCAGATCGAACTTGTCGCGCAGCGCCAACAGACCCGCCATCGCACATTCGGAGGAGCAATCCATACGGATCGCGCCGTCTTTATCCAGGTGCATAAAGCGGAAGGTCTGATCGACCTGATCGTTAACGATGCTCAGATCCAGCTTGTAGTACTCCGCGATACGCTTCCAGTATTCAATACCGGAGCCGCCCAGCGGATCGACACCCAGTTTCAGGCCCGCTTTCTGGATTGCCGCCATGTCGACAATGTCCGCCAGCCCTTCAATAAATGGCTGCACCAGATCTTTTTCTGTCACATGACCGGAGGCCAGCGCTGCATCCAGCGTAAGACGTTTCACGCCTTTCAGACCATCCGCCAACAGCGCATTCGCGCGGTCTTCCACCACTTTGGTAACGTTGGTATCAGCCGGGCCACCGTTAGGCGGGTTGTACTTGATCCCGCCATCTTCTGGTGGGTTATGCGACGGGGTGATAACGATACCGTCCGCCTGCGCGCCGCCGTTTTTGTTGTGTACCAGAATGGCATTTGAGATGGCAGGCGTGGGCGTGAAGCCGTTATTTTCCTGCACGATCACATCCACACCGTTTGCTGTCAGCACTTCCAGCACGGAGATAAACGCCGGTTCAGACAGCGCGTGAGTATCTTTACCCACATAGCACGGCCCGGTAATCCCGTTTTTTGCACGCTCTTCGGCAATCGCCTGAGCGATGGCCAGAATGTGTGGCTCGTTGAAGCTGTGGCGATGGGCGCTGCCACGGTGGCCGGAAGTGCCAAATTTCACCGCATGTTCTGAATTACCGACTTCAGGTTTCAACACATAGTACTGCGCAGTAAGCTGGGCGACGTTAATCAAATCGCTCTGTTGTGCAGGTTGACCCGCACGCGGGTGGTTAGCCATTGCCTGGTCCTTTCAATGCAAGGATTAAATTGTGCCGCAAACTTTTTCAATCAATTCCGCCGGGAACT